>Ga0114971_10000184_pt1 | contig 38631 bp, 32 predicted proteins | sample M_140625_MF_Meta_FD_87320 | JGI IMG/M metagenome (GOLD analysis project Ga0114971, IMG submission 87320) | Freshwater microbial communities from Lake Montjoie, Canada to study carbon cycling - M_140625_MF_MetaG | ecosystem: Environmental > Aquatic > Freshwater > Lake | place: Lake Montjoie... | reverse complement strand
CTTTTTCTCAGCCGCGCTGCCCGTGGCGTTGAAGGGAACCCAGTATTGGCTGATGCCACCCATCAAAACGTCGACGCCATTGCCCAGCGCCGTGTTGTAGCCTGCACCTCCAGGTACTGCTTGGCGTGCAATTTCATACTCGGCATTGCGGTTGCAGATGTGCGAGAAAGTGACGGCCGGTGTGGCATGTGTCAAGCGGGCAGTAGAGACCACGCCCGTGGCTTTTTTGCTGGCAATGGCCAGTTCCAACAAAGTGGGAACTGAAGCGCCGTTGGTGCTCAGGCAGTTGTTGACCGCGTTGGAAACCCCTGTTGTCGAATCTTTGCCTGGCGATACCGACGTGGTGGAAGCAGACATCGAGACCACCTCGTTGCTCATCTTCACGCCAGTCATGTAGGCCGCCATGGACGGGGCCGAGTCTGTGGTCTGTGCATCTTTAGAAAAAGTCTTGATGCGCGCTGTGCGCGGCAATTTGTCCATCGTCAGTTGACCGGCTTCACCGTATTTGTAAATACGCGAAGCGGTGATCGTGACGGGGCCCATGCCATCGCCAAGGAAGAAAATCACATTTTTAGCTTCACCCGCAGCCCAAGAGCCCACGGCAAAACCAGACAGCAAAGTGGTAATTAAAATACGTTTCATTATTTTCTCCAGATCAATGGGTTAAAGTCCCAGCGCTTGACGAACCAGGCCAAAAACAGCCGTGTTGTCCAAAACGCCTTTGAATTGCTCAGCCGACATGCCAATCGCGCCCAAGAAAACATCCGCCCCACCATGGGTTTCACTGCCTATGCCGGTTCGGATGGCTGATTCCTGCAAGTAGTTGTCGGCGCTGACGGTAGCGTCATCCAACGCAGCGACGGTGGTTCGGTTTGAGACCCGGTTAGGACCATTGCCAAACCCCAAAATGGTGAAAGGCGAGTTGTCTGCATCTTTGCCCAGGGCGCCATCCAAATAACTGCGCAGCAAGCCCAAAATTCCAGGTGAAGCATTGGTGGTTTTGCCGGTGATCTTGGAATAGCCTTGCATGAACAAGGTGTGGTCATGGTCTGCTGTGACCACGATCAAGGTGTTGCTCAGGTTGGGGTCGGTCTCTTTGGCTTTGTTGATGGCCGCTTTGATGGCGTTGTCAAACGCCACGGTGTCATGCAATGCCCGCTTGGCATTCGTTTCATGCAAAGCATGGTCAATGCGACCCCCTTCAACCATCAGAAAGTAACCCTTGCCCTTTTTCGCCAACAAGTCCATGGATTTGGTGGTCATCTCCGACAGGCTGGGTTCGTTGGCGGGGTTTCGGTCTAAGTCATAAGACATGTGACCTTGAGTGAAAGCTTGATCAAACAAACCCAATATTTTGGAACCTGACGTTGTGGCTGCGCCATCAAAAGTGGTTTTGTCAGAGACAAAAGTATAGCCCTTGGCCTTCATTTCATTGACCAGATTGCGACCGTCTGGGCGGCCCTTTTTCTCAGCCGCGCTGCCCGTGGCGTTGAAGGGAACCCAGTATTGGCTGATGCCACCCATCAAAACGTCGACGCCATTGCCCAGCGCCGTGTTGTAGCCTACACCTCCAGGTACTGCTTGGCGTGCAATGTCGTACTCGGCATTGCGGTTGCAGATGTGCGAGAAAGTAGCGGCCGGTGTGGCATGTGTGAGCCTGGCGGTGGACACAACGCCTGTGCCCATGCCTTTGGCGATGGCCATTTCCAAAAGGGTTTGCACGGGACTGCCATTGCTGCTGGTGCAGTTGTTGATGCTGTTTGTGACACCTGTGGCCGCATCCTTACCGGGAGAGACAGCCACAGTATCTGCAGACATGGACACCACTTCGTTGTTCATTTTCACGCCGGTCATGTAGGCAGCCATAGAGGGGGCTGAATCGGTGACTTGGGCATCATTGGAGAAAGTTTTGATGAAGGCGGTTTCTGGCAGTGTGTCCATGGTCAGATCGCCGTCTTCGCCAACGGCGTAGATTCGCGCGGCGGTCATTGTGGTCATGCCCATGCCATCACCTAAGAAAAAGATGACGTTTTTAGGTGCAGGGCTTTCGCTAGAGCAGCCCGTGAAAATAACTGCGGCCAACAGGCCGATTAACAACCAGTGCTTCATGAATTCTCCAAGTAGGTATTAGAAAAAAGTATTATTCAGCCTTACTGTGTCAACCAGATGACACTGGAGTGCCATGGTGGATGTGCATTTACATGTTGAGTCGATTCTGCCTACCCAATTCAAACAAGGTGTTAGGGATTTGGCTCAGTGAGCACACGCGTGCCACGTACATCAGCCTAGGCTCAGCCGTGCATGGATGTCTATCGGAGAAATAAAGCGTAGCGGGCAACTGCTTGATCAGCCGCCACCAATTCGTAACGAGGTATTTTGTCACTAGCGACAAAAGAGAATTCAATCCGAAAAAAATGTGATTTGCTCTTGAAAGTCTGTTGATCGAATCCCTCTACATAGCATCTTCATGAGGGCTTCAATCATAAGTATCAAAAACCAAAAAGCGCCTAAAAGGCGCATGAATGTTGGTCTGCCCGGAGGGGATCGAACCCCCGACCCACAGCTTAGAAGGGCTTATGCTTGGCTATAAAGACATGAATTTAAACACTTTTTTATAAATGTATAAAAACTGTGCAATGCCAATTATTATGGTTTGACATGTAATGTAGAATCACATTACAATTGATACTCACTCAATGGAGGTTCTCATGCCAGCATTAACCATCACGGCAAAGGGTCAAGTCACTTTCAGAAAAGAAATTCTTCAACACTTGGGTCTTAAGCCTGGCGAAAAAATCCAGCTCAATTTGATTCCAGGAGGGAAAGGCATTATCCAAGCAGTAAAACCTACAGGAGGGATGAGTGACTTCATTGGCTGTCTAGCAAATAAAACCAAGAAAGTACTCACCATAGAAGAAATTAATAAGGCCACACAAAAAGCTTGGGCCAAAGAATGAAAGTAACTGTAGACACGAACGTTCTCATTCGAGCAGTTATCCGCGATGATGCCAAACAGGCGAAGAAGGCAATAAAGATTTTGGGAGAGGCAACATTTGTTGTCATTACTCTCTCCAGTCTTTGTGAATTTGTATGGGTTTTATTACGCTCCTACGATATTGAAGCTTTAGATATAAGTAAGGCACTCAAGGCTTTAATTTCCGCTACCAATGTTGAGGTTAATCGTCCTGCCGTAGAAGCTGGAATATCGCAATTGGAGGCTGGGGGAGATTTTGCAGATGCCGTTATTGCATATGAAGGCAAATGGCTTGGAGGGGAAACTTTTGTATCTTTTGATAAAAAAGCTATTTCACTGCTAAAAAAGCAAAATCAGTCTGCAGAATTATTGTGAATGTGCTCTGCTCGGAGGTGATACTGAGACAGCTCCAACCGAAATTGAAAAAGAGCTTTGTATCTTTACCAAGAAAGCATTTGATCTCTATATGAATGGCTCATATGTTGAGGCCCTAGTCATCTATGAGGATATAGTGCTTAGGTTTGAGATGGCCTAGCCACTGTGATAGTGACCAAGTGTCGCAATAAGATCAACCCCAATCTTAGCCAAAGGCATGGCCCAGGGAGTCGTGAAAGCTACACAAACCGGAATCCTTTGGTCCCAGGCTCAAGTCCTCTTGGGCCCACCAAGAAGCACTAGGGGGGATTTCCGTTATGAATTTACCCACCATCCCTACACCACCCCTACACGATGGTTTTGGGAAGTATGCTCAAAACTAAAAAGCGCCTGAGAGGCGCATGAATGTTGGTCTGCCCGGAGGGGATCGAACCCCCGACCCACAGCTTAGAAGGCTGTTGCTCTATCCAACTGAGCTACGGACAGATATAAAAATTAGTTTCTATTATTTATCAAAGATATTTTTGGTTTAGTTTGACTCAACAAAAGGGCTCCCGAAGGAGCCCTTTTTTTCAACTTTGGTCGGGGCGAAAGGATTCGAACCTTCGACCCTCTGGTCCCAAACCAGATGCGCTACCAGGCTGCGCTACGCCCCGATCAAATAATTGTAACCGTTATATTGGACACTAACAGTCAAAAGTTCAATTAATTGCCAAAAATACGAGGGCTTTTAATCTAAAAACCGCCCTACCCCTGCACTCTTGCCTTTTGCTAGTCATATTTAGCGCAAAACCTTATACAGCTAGAAGCTCACATCTGATTAATCTTGGGTCAAGGGACTTCTTCAATTAAGATACGTTTTTACCTAGATCCAAAAGACTTCACATGATGAAAATTTATTTGACCTATCTTATATCCAAGTTTTTTGACGCACTCAAATCATCCCATGGCAACCTTATTTGTCCACTAACCATGTTTTTAGTGCTAATTTTATCTCTGCCCAATAATGCTTTGGCCGGTAAAACTTTGGATGCCATCAAACAAAGGGATCAAGTCGTATGTGGGGTCAACACTGGACTCGCGGGCTTTGGTGCTGCAGACAGCCAGGGCAAGTGGACGGGCTTGGATATTGACATCTGTAAGGCAATCGCGAGTGCCGTTTTAGGCAACGCAGAAAAGGTAAAATTCATCCCACTATCTGCCCCTCAACGATTTACAGCCCTTCAGTCGGGTGAGATTGACATTCTTTCCAGAAATACCACCTTCTCTTTAACACGAGATGCGTCTTTGGGATTGCATCAAACAGCTGTAACGTTCTATGACGGTCAAGGATTTATGGTTCCCGTTAAATCAAACATTAAAAGCGCCAAACAACTTAAAGGCGCTAGCGTTTGCGTTCAATCTGGCACGACGACTGAGAAAAATCTGACCGATTTCTCAAAAGCCAATAAGTTAGACATCAAACCCATCGTTTTTGAAAAGCTAGAGGCTGCAAATGCAGCTTATTTCCTAGGCCGTTGCAAAGCTTACACCACAGATGCATCCGGCCTTGCCTCCATTCGCTCAAAGGAAGCAAAGGAGCCCAAAGAGCACCTCATACTGCCAGACCTCATCTCCAAAGAACCCCTGGGACCCATGGTCAGGCGGGGAGATGACGAGTGGTTGGCCATCAGCAAATGGGTAATTTACGGACTTATTGAGGCAGAGGAATACCAAATCAACTCTAAGAACATCGAAAACCTCAAAACCCAATCGACTGATCCCGTGGTCATGCGGCTGATTGGCAAATCCGAAGACATGGGCAAGCTTTTAGGCCTTGACCGAGAGTGGCTCTCAAGAGCCGTTTCTCAAGTAGGTAACTACGCAGAAATATTCGATCGCAACGTGGGTGAAAAAACACCCTTGAACTTAAAACGTGGCCTTAACGCCTTGTGGTCTCAAGGTGGTCTTCAATACGCCATGCCAATTCGCTAATTTCTCTTTTAGTGCCTAGAACAAGTTCACCCTACTCAAAAGCTCACTTTGAAAATTCTTGAACTTTGGCACCATAAACGCACAAGACAGCGCTTGTTCCAATGCGCAGTCGTGCTGATTTTATTGGTTGTTGTGGGCTCACTTTCCTACAACACCTGGACCAACCTCAAGTCAAGAGGCATCCAGTCTGGCTTTGATTTCTTGATGGAAAATTCGGGCTTTGATATAGGAGAGCATTTCTTGATCTCCTTTGACTCCTCTGACCACTACTGGTGGGCCTTTTTAGCAGGTCTATTGAACACGCTCAAAGTATCGATGGTGGGGTTGATCTGCTCAAGCCTCCTGGGCCTAATGGTCGGCATGGGACGCACGTCGCATCAAACCTTGATCCGATGGTGCTCACGCGCTTATGTGGAATGCTTAAGAAATGTGCCCTTGCTGCTGCAACTGCTGATGTGGTATGTCCTATTGATTGAATATTTACCTTCCTCAGAAACTCCTTACTCATGGTTCAATGCCATTCTTTTAAGTCAAGAAGGCCTGGCTTTACCGCAATTAATGTGGTCTTCAAACTCATCCAACGATTTTCTTGACATGCAGCTTTTGTGGTCATGGCCCATCAGAGACATCTATGGCATCCATAGCGATCTGAATTTAAGCCCTGAATTCATTTCATTGACCTTTGCATTGATTTTATACACCAGTGCCTTCATTGCGGAAATCGTGAGAGCTGGGATCGAATCCGTTCCCAAAGGACAAATTGAAGCTGCACAATCTATAGGCTTAAACGACTTTCAAATCAATCGCTTTGTAGTTCTACCCCAAGCAGCCCAACTCATTCGACCTCCTTTGACCAATCAATATTTAAATTTGATTAAAAACTCCTCTTTGGCTGTGGCCGTCGGCTACCCAGATGTGGTGAGTATTGCAAACACCGCATTGAATCAAACCGGCCGGGCATTGGAGTGCATCTCCATCTTGATGGCCATCTATTTATCGCTCTCCCTTTTGGTCTCTTGGGGCATGAATCAATTCAAAGATGCGAGCAGCATTGCCATTGAAAAAGACAAAGAAAGACTCGAGCGCTCTAGACTCGACCCCCAAGGAACCGGTGCTCGCCATGCATGATCATCTGCACCGCGCTAAAAGCACCAAGGTGAGTACTCACTACCTTAAGTCACAAAATCCCCCAAAAAAAATTCGAAGTTGGTCTACTCTAATTCATTTGACTCGTCTTGAATTCAAGCAGCACCCCGTTCAAGGGGCTCTGTCCATGATCCTGTTGGTGCTTGTCATCCTAAGCGGCTTGGCCTTTTTGAATTGGGGTGTCTTCAATGCGGTCTTTATTTCCGATGAAGCCGCTTGCCAACTGGCCAGATCCACAGGTGCTTGTTGGGGGATGATTGCAGAAAAGTACAGGTTGATTCTTTGGGGGCGCTTTCCGTTTGAGGAGCAATGGAGGCCGCTCACATCAGTTGTGTTGATATTGCTGACCCTGAGCTTGAGCTGTGTAGGTACTCTTTGGCGGCCTGCATACCGTCAATGGCTTTACTTGTCTTGGGTTTGGTGCGCCGCCATCTTTGAAATTTTAATGTCAGGCACTTTTTTTGGCATCGATATCGGTTTGGGCCTTGCAAAAGTTGAAACCGATCTTTGGGGAGGACTACCCCTTACACTTCTTTTATCAATTGTCTCTATAGCGCTTGCAACACCTTTGGGAATTTTATTGGCGTTAGCACGAACCAGTGACATGCCCATGATCAAAACCTTGGCTGTGACTTACATTGAGTTGGTCAGAGGCGTGCCTTTGATCTCTGTCTTGTTCATGGCAAGCTTCATGTTTCCATTGCTCATGCCTGGGCTCCAATCTCCGGATGTTTTACTGCGGGTTCTTGCAGGCATTACACTTTTTTCTGCAGCCTACACTGCAGAAGTGGTGCGTGCAGGACTTTTGAGCGTGGGTGCTGGACAATTGGAAGCGGCACAAAGCTTAGGCCTTGGTTACTGGAAAACTCAACGCTTTGTGGTCTTGCCCCAAGCATTGGCTCATGTACTACCAGGTTTGGTCAATAACTTTATTTCCATCTTCAAAGACACCTCATTGGTGACCATTGTGAGCTTGTATGAATTGACTGGCGCTTTGGGGTTGGCTTTAAATGGAGATGCCATTTGGCGCCCCTTTAAGCTTGAAGGATATCTTTTTATTGGCTTGATCTATTTTTGCTTTTGTTTTGCTTTGTCTCACCTCAGTCAAAATTTCAACAAAGCAAGTCAAACCACTCCTAAAATGAGTGCCTAAAAACCATCCACCATGATCGAATTCAAACTTATCAATAAATGGTATGGCAACTACCATGCACTAAGAGATATCAACCTAGAAGTCAAGGAAGGGGAACGTGTGATTGTTTGCGGCCCTTCTGGCTCTGGAAAGTCAACACTCATTCGTTGTATCAATGCCTTAGAGGACTTTCAGTCTGGCACGCTCAGGGTCAACAGCGTCTCTTTGAATGAAGATCTGAGAAGCGTTCAATTGGTGCGTCAATCGGTGGGAATGGTATTTCAACAATTCAATCTTTTTCCTCATTTAACGGTTCTTCAAAACTTAACCCTTGCGCCAATTCAGGTCAAAAAAATGTCCCCTGAAAATGCTCTTTTTTTAGCCATGGCGCAGCTCACTCGTGTTCGCATTGAGGAGCATGCGCACAAATTCCCAGCCCAACTCTCTGGCGGTCAACAACAACGTGTCGCCATTGCCCGTACTCTTTGCATGGAGCCCAAGATCTTGCTCTTTGATGAACCCACTTCCGCCTTGGATCCTGAAATGATTCAAGAGGTGTTGGATGTCATGATCGAGCTAGCCACTCAAGGCATCACCATGATCTGCGTGACCCATGAAATGGGCTTTGCAAAGCGTGTCGCCTCTAGAATTGTTTTCATGGATCAGGGGCAAATCATGGAGGAGGCTCAACCTGAGGACTTCTTTAACCATCCCAAACATCCTAGAACCCAAGCATTTTTAGCCAAACTTCTAGACCACTGACAATGCTCAGTGTGTTTAAAACAGTTTTATAAGGTAAACCGCATGAAAACACAAGTTGCAATTATTGGCGCGGGCCCAGCGGGCTTGCTCTTGGGCGCCTTGCTTGACAAAGCCGGAATTGAGAACATCATCGTTGAGCGCCAAACACCCGAATACGTCCTAGGGCGAATTCGGGCAGGTATTTTGGAACAAGTTTGCGTCGACCTTTTACGCGACGCAGGGGTCGGATCTGGTGTCGATATGGGCGGCACTGTCCACCATGAAATCGATCTTGTTTTTCAAAATAAACGCTACCCCATTGCAGTAAGTCAACTCACGGGAGGAAAGGTCGTGACGGCTTACGGTCAAACGGAGGTCACACAAGACTTGATGACGCAACGCACTCAACTAGGGCTCACCTCCTTTTATAGCGCAGACGAAGTGGACCTTCACGACATAGAAAGCAAGTCTCCTCGGGTAAGTTTCTCCATTGATGGGCGACGCCAAGAAATCAGTTGTGCATTCATTGCGGGTTGCGACGGATTTCATGGTGTTTCTCGAAAACACATTCCCAGTCACCTTCTCAAAGAGTTTGAGCGGGTTTATCCATTCGGCTGGATTGGCGTGCTCGCAGATGTACCCCCTGTATCTCCTCACGCCATCGTGTACGCCAACAGTGATCGCGGCTTTGCCTTGTGCTCAATGCGCTCCATGACCAGAAGCAGGTACTACTTACAATGCCCCTTAACAGACCAAGTCAGTGAGTGGTCTGATGAACGCTTTTGGGATGAACTCAAACTCAGACTCGATCCTGAATTGTCTGCCAAGCTCATCACCGGGCCCTCGATTGAAAAAAGCATTGCACCTCTTAGGAGTTATGTGGCCGAGCCGATGCGGCACGGACAACTCTTTCTAGCTGGAGATGCGGCCCATATTGTTCCACCTACTGGGGCCAAAGGATTGAATTTGGCTGCAACCGATGTCAAGTATTTGAGTGAAGCGATCATTGAGTTTTTTAAGCTCAACTCTAGCCACGGGATTGATCAATACTCGGCAAGATGTCTTAAGAGAATTTGGCGAGCAGAGCGGTTTTCTTGGTGGCTCACCAGTCTCATGCACAGGTTTCCAGACACCGGAGAATTTGGTCAAAAAATTCAAGAAGCTGAACTTGACTATTTGGTCAAGAGTCAAGCGTTGTCGACTTCATTGGCTGAAAATTATGTCGGCTTGCCCTTGGATTTCGGGGATCAATGAAAGGCATTGACCACGCTTGGTTGAATGGTCCATTTGGCAATCACTTGAGTTGGGCCAAGGTTCTCATCAAATCCTAAAATTTGAACATTCAAAGCACCGTTTTTTCTGACTTTGACGTCGGCCCAAGCATACATGCGATCTTTTGGATTTTTGGCATCGTCCTTTTTAACACTGAAGGGGGAACCACCCGAGCCCACGATGATTTGCCAAGACTTGCCGCCCTGAGATTTCAAAGGCTGTGAGGCATCGTACACATGCTCGTGGCCACAAAAGTAGGTTGCACCATAGCTCTCAATCACGCTCCAAAAGGCATCACGCTCGGCGGGCTTGACGTCTAAGCCATCCGCCTCTTTTTTGCCACCCACCTCTGGAAAATAAGTGAACGGCGGTTTGTGTCCGAATACCAAAAAAGTATTGGCTCCTCTCGCTTTGGCTTGTTCAAAATCTCTAAGCAACCAAGAGCTGCTCACCACATTGTCACTTCCAACCGGATCGGTGTTGACCACTGCAAAGTGAATTTGCCCCACATCAAAGGCATAGTTGAGTTGAGTTTGAACCGTTTGCACCTTGTCCAATTCAGGGGTAGATGTGTTGTTGATATCCCAGTGGGTGATCGGTTTTTTCACGATCTGGTTCCAACGTCCTACATCGATGATCAAGTCACCCATGTTTTCGCGCCACTGCTTTTCCAAATACGGCTGCGCAATTTTAACGCTTCCTTCAGGAGTTTTTGTAGGCATTTGGACTTCATGATTGCCAGGCACGGGCATGACGTATGTACCAGACTCCATGAGAGTTGCCATCATGCCTCGCCAAAATGCATATTGACGCTCATTGTCTAAGCTGTCTTTGGCGTATCCCATGATCATGTCGCCATTGAAAAACAAAACCTGTGAACGCGAATTTGAAATTTCTTTGATCACACGACTTAAAACAGGTGACGCTGTTAACCACCTTTTATCTTGTTCACTGGTTCCAGGAATTCTTGAATCTGTGCGACTATCTCCCAAACTGGAAAAATGAAAGACAACATCGGAGTCGTTTAAATGTTGCTTTTGCCTCTTTGGCTTTTTTGGATTCTCAGCTGTAAGTGTTTGCTTACCTGTATTTTGAACCAGTTCTTGGGCAGTCGGCTTTGATGTTTGCGCATGAACCCCCATCTGAGAGCACAAACTCAACGAAAAAAGACAAAGACCTAGACCACTTAAAACTCTGCATTTTGAGACTTTGTACATATAAACCTTATGGGAAAAAAAGCTCAGGTGCGAGGACCTGTATCAAAACGGATAAAAATATTGTAGTCGAATTCAAAATCCCATTAATGAATTCAGCTCTCATTGAATACCTGCAACAAGGGCCATAAAAACAATAAAAGTACCAAGAGCCCTTTTCATACCAACACATTAGGCCACCAATCATGTCACCTCTTGGTCATATTTAAACAGTAGAGTTATCTAAATATTTACCTTTTTATTAAATTTTTATGCACAAAAGCTCAAGACGCGACTTCATCATCAAACTCTCCTCCGTATCTGCCACCCTTGCCAGTGGAGGCATTTTATCTGCGTGTGGAAGTGATTCGGCTCCAATGGTGAATTTCAATTATGGTATTGCCAGTGGAGACCCCGCATTGGATGGCGTTGTGATTTGGACCTATGCAAGGTTTGCAGACGCTTCAATGATCAACAACTCGGTGCCCTTGAAGTATGAATTGGCCACTGACAATGCATTCAATAACATCGTCAAATCAGGGGATGCAAGCTCAAGCTTGGCAACTGGTTATACGGTCAAGGTTAACTTAAGCGGCTTAAAGTCTGGCACAGATTATTTTTACCGATTTACGAGTGGCCCATTTAAATCTGGCGTCGGTAAGACCAGGACCCTGCCAAGCTTAGATGCAAAGCAAGTTAAATTGGCGGTTTTTTCTTGCACGCTTTACCCCGCTGGCTTTTTCAATGCCTACGCTGAGGCTTGTAAATCTGATGCGCAGTTTGCCATTCACCTTGGCGACTACATTTATGAATATGGCTCCGATCCAAGTAAATTTGGAAACACCGATTTACTCAATAAAACCTCCGCCTTGGCAATGGGCCGTGCCCCCCTACCAGCCCATGACATCGTCAGCTTAGACGATTACAGAACGCGTTACGCTCAATACAGGAGTGACCCCAACCTTCAAGTTCTTCATGCATCCATGCCATGGATCACCGTCTGGGACGATCACGAGTTTGCCAACAACGCGTTTATGACGGGAGCTGAAAACCACGAGACCAAAACTCAAGGGGACTGGAACACCAGAAAAAACAATGCCGCTCAGGCCTACCACGAGTGGCTACCCAATCGCAACGACCCCTTGGATATTGCCAATCGCTTTAAGATATACCGCAGATTTGATTTTGCCAATATTTTATCTCTTCACATGTTGGACACTCGAATTGAAGGACGTGTCCAACAGTATGCGAACTACGGCACTGCGGTGTCCGTTGCAGACTATCAGCCCTACATCTCAGGCATCACCACGGGCGCTGACATCAAACGAACCATGATCAGCGCCGAGCAACTCGATTGGCTACAAAAAGGCTTTGCATCCTCTGCGGCAAAATGGCAAGTCTTAGGCAATCAAGACATCATGGCTAAAATTTGGTGGCCTGCAAATGTTCTGACCAGTCTTGGTGCCGTCTACTTCAATCCAAGCGCTGCCAATCAAGCGGCTTTCTCCCAATCTGTCACGGATTACTTGACCGCCAAGATGACCCAGGCTTTAGGTGGCCCATTGACCGCAACTCAAACCGCACTTCTTGACCCTACAGCAAACCCTAAACTGCCCTACAACTTGGATTCTTGGGACGGTTATCCTTTGAACCGAGAACTTGTGCTTCAGTCTATTCAAGCTTTGAACAAGCCTTTGATTGCCCTGTCTGGGGATTCGCACAATGCTTGGTTTGCGCAACTCACCACCATAAAGGGCCAAAAAGTGGGGGTCGAATTTGCTGGCAGTTCCGTCACTGCGCCAGGCTTTGAGTCCCTTGGGCTCGCAAGCATTGCACCGGCTCTTGACGGCAGCATCAACAGCAAACAGTGGATCGATGGCAATGGTAAAAACTTTGGTTTGATTGACGATTTAAATTACATCGATACCAAATCCAGGGGCTATTTGATGATGACCTTCACCCTAGACAACGTCAAAGGGGAATATGTTTATTTAGATACGGTTGTTTCAAACACTTACAAATCCTCAATAGGCAAAACCATCACCGTGACGCCGGACCTCAAAGCCACATATAGCTGATATTGAGGCCTATTGCAAAAGGGTCTGAATCTTTAATCTTTAGGATTTTATTTTTATTTTTATTTTTATTTTTGCTTTAACGTCAATGAACCATAAATATCTATCCCTTTAAGAGGGTGACAGTTCTGTGACAATTGATTTTCAACAATTGTAAAGTTCTTGTTGTACATCTCATTAAAACAACTCCACGCCAACGGTCACAGATTTGAAATATTTGGTGTTTACTATCTCCTTTTTACTAAACCTTACTCCTTGAAAGAATAACAATATGAACACCCGGTGCCCTTATCCTCAAAAACCCATCACTAAAGTCATCTCTTTGGCTTTACTGACATTGACTGGGCTTGGCGCCTTTGCAGATACCGTTGACTTAGGAACCGTGGGTGGCAGCAGTGGTGTGAGCGCTGCGGTGACCAACAGTTTGAAAGCCGATAGAGGTACAGCCTCATCGGTGGCCCCAACACAGGCCAACCTCTCCGCAACGCAACCCCAGTCTTTCATTTCCAGAAGCTATATCGAAGAATCCACGCCTCCCACAGGCAACTTCAATACCATCACCGCCATTGCACCAAGCGTGGCCTCCACGCCCTCAACGAATGGGCCTGGTTTGTCTGATCAAAAGATGTCTCTGCGCGGCTTTCAAGACGGTGAATACAATGTGACCTTTGATGGCATCCCCTTTGGCGACACCAATGGTCCCACTCATCACTCCACCGCCTATTTTCCTGCCTCCATTATCGGAGGCATGTTGATTGAGCGCGGCCCAGGCAATGCAAGCAACATCGGCTTCTCCACTTATGGCGGCAGCGTGAACTTGTTCTCCAAGGCGCCTTCAGCCACGCAAGTTCAAAGTGCCTACGGCTCTATTGGTTCTTGGGGCACTCAACTAGAAGGCGTGTCTTATGAAAGCGGGCGCATGGCTGGAAGTGACGCCACACTTCAACTCAATTTGCAACACATGCAAAGCCAAGGATATTTGACTGGATCTGGCATCAACTTGAACAACTTCACTTTGAAATACCAGCGACCCGTCAGTGACAGCTCATTGTTGACCATTTTCGTCTCCCCCGCCAACGTGACCACCTACGTCACTGACAATGCCAACGGACCCACTGCAGCTCAAGTCAAAGCTTTTGGCAAGAACTACGTGATGAACAACAATCCAGCAAGTCAGGGTTTCTCTGGTTACAACTTTCAAGCCAAGACAAGCGATATCGAATACATCCGCTTACAAAGCGACTTGGGCAACGGATGGCAAACCGACAACAATGCCTACACATACGCTTACACCAACAGCACGGTGGCGGGTCAAGACCCCACTTCGTACGGTCCAAATGGTGACTCTTCATTGGCCATCACAACATTGGCCAAAACCTCTATCAAGTTACCCAACAACGGTGTGCCTGGCTACCTCAAACTCAACCAGTACCGTGTGTATGGCGACGTTTTCAAAGCAACCAAAAAGTACAACACCGATTTGCTCCGCATGGGTGTTTGGTACGAGTTTTCAAAAACAGAGCGCAACAACAGTGAGGTTGATCTCACCAACAACTACAGCATTCTTCCAGGCGTCAATGGTCAACCTGCTGGAGTGGTCACTACAAGCAACTTTTCACGACAGTATTCACATTGGCACCAATACCAACCCTTCGTGGAATACGAGTGGAATGCTGCACCGGGCATGACCGTGACACCTGGCTACAAAATGATGGTTTATGGCATGGATTTGAATTCTGCTTCAAATCAAAAGGCACAGATCCCACAAAGCTATGCTTACAAATATGGCGCCTCCTTGCCGTTTTTAACGATCAACCAACGCCTTAACGCTCAGAACTCCGTCTATGCACAGTACGCAACTGGCATGCAGTTGCCCCCAACTTTTGGCATTGGAACGGCGACCTCCTCAGCCCCAGCACCACAAACCACAACCAACTACCAAGTGGGTTGGGTTCACAAGTCTGACAGCTTGACGGCAGCTGCGGACCTGTACTACATCGACATGAACAACATGCAGTTCAACACGGGCACCAATGCCAATCCAAACTGGATCAATGTGGGTGGTGGTATTTACAAAGGCGCAGAAGCTGAAGCCACGTACATGGTGGGTAACGGCTTTGCTGCATACGGTAACTTTGGTGTGAACGATGCCAACTACAAAGCCTCCAACGCCGATGTCAAGCAACCAGTGGGACAGATCCCCAATGCGCCCAATGTCACCTACGGCTTAGGCGCCTTGTACAACCAAGGTCCTTGGAATGCGTCTTTGATGTTCAAGCGAATTGGCAATCAGTACAACGCCAAACTCGGCACACAATTGCCCTACATGGACAACACCGACTTGAATGTATCTTACAACTTCAAGCAAGTGAGCACCTTGGGCGCCAAGAATTTCAAGTTGCAGTTCAGCATCTTTAATTTGACGGATCGACAAAACTTGGTGGCGGCTTCTGGCCCAATCACCAGTGCGTCGACACAGTACCAATGGCAAGCGCCTAGAAGCTTCATGCTGTCAGGCAAAGCAGACTATTAATTAATCACTGATATAGAGAGGGCCAGCAATGCTGGCCCTCTTCAATTGAAAAGACCATGAATTTAGATAACTTATTGACCATTGCCAACGATTCCGGTGGCACCTTGTACTTGATGGCTGTGCTCATGTTGATTGCTTTGACGGTGATCATTGAACGAACCAGACACCTGCTTAACATGCAAAGTGCTGGTGAGTCGCTCATGCAACTCTTAAGACAAGACCCACAACTTAAGAGCGAAAACGCCAAAGCGTTGATGCAAAAATTTCAGGACATGCCACACACCAGAATCATAAAAATCCTAGACCATGAGCCCTTGAGTGCATCACAAGAAAGTGTGGCCGATCACTTAGAAGAGGCCTTGATGCACGAAGTGCCCATGCTCGACAAATCCCTTTGGATGCTGGACACGGTGATCACCCTGGCACCCCTTTTGGGTCTATTTGGCACGATCATTGGGATGTTCAATGCGTTTTCTGTGCTTGATGACATTCAAAATGCCGCGTCCCAAGTCACCGGTGGAATTGCCGAGGCCTTGGTGGCAACAGCTTGCGGCTTACTGATCGCCATGATTGGACTGATCTTCTTTAACTGGCTCAACACCCATGTCAGAGTCATCGTGCACCAGTTGGAAACCCTCAAAGTCATGCTGCTGAACCGTCGCGCAGGACAACAACGTCATTAATTTTTTCATCAGACACCATGCGTTACTTTGAAACCAGAAAAGCCCGAATAGAAATCATTCCGATGATCGATATCATGCTTTTTTTATTGGTGTTTTTTGCCATGATGACACTGAGGATGATCCCAACCTCCGGCCACATCAGCAAACTGCCCACGAGCTCGACCTCAATCAAGATGCCTCCTCCTAAACTTTTGATAGAGATCAAGGAGGATGGTGTTTTGTATGCAGAGGGCTCTGACAAGACTGCTGAGCAAGTCACCCTTTTGGTCAAATCCAAAAACCCAAGCGAATTGGCTGTCACCATCGCTGGCTCAGACAGGGTCAATTTACAACAATTGATGTCGGCCATTGACGCGGTCAAACGCGGTGGGGCCATTCAAATAGGTTTGGCTGCCAAACAAGCACAATGAGCCTATCTCCTATTTTTTAATACCAACCGATGTCCTTATGAACGCCAGGTCTGCAAACATGCAAGAGCTTAAAACCAGCTTGGGATCATCGGTTTTTGAATATGCACCACCTGCGAAAAAGACTGTTTGGAGTTCGCTCGGGATGGCGTTCACCATTGAGTTGTCCTTGGCATTGTTGTTTGCGAGCTATTTGATCTTCAGACAAGTCGCACCGGTTTTCATATCCTTGCCCATTCAAATTGAAGAGGCCCCTCCAACTGCGCCCCTCAAACAAGAGCCTAAAAAACCCGAGCCCGTCAAACCCAAGATTGAACCCAAACCCCTCAAGTCCATTGTGATGCCCCCTGCTGCTCCAACTGCGACACCTGTGCCCCAACAGCAAGCAACTCCTGTGGTGGAGACACCCACCGCTTTCAGCGCGCCAGCGCCAGCACCTACACCCGCTCCTGTCGTGCCCGTGGTGACCAACAAACAAGTCGGACCCAGCGATGAGTTCAAAGCCAAGGTGCAAGCTGCCGTTCAAGCCGCGTTTTACTACCCCATGGCCGCTCAAGAAATGGGGCTGAGCGGTCGAACTCGAGTTGGCTTTGCCCTGAGCAACACCACAGCAACAGATGCCAAAATCATCCAAAGCAGCAGCATTGGTATCATTGACCGGGCCGCTCTTCAAGCGGTGCTCAGGGCCATCTTTCCAACACCACCTGCGGAACTCAAAGACAAGACCCTGAGCTATGAGATTTGGATTGAATTCAAACCCAAGGCAAACTGAATTCAAGGACCTCTCGGGGCGGTAGATGGAGTCGAGAGACGCTCAACCCCTAGACTTGGATAAGATCCCCTTTTTGGCAGGCGTGCTTTGAGCGTTGGCCTTTGGCGGAAGTCCCGTGTGTTGGGTTAAAAGTTGCCCCTTGCTTGGAAACTTTTTTGCCAAAGCACCCTTGGCTTGTGTGGCCGAATTGGGTTTTGAGGCGGCCCCGTGAGACGGAGTGGAATTCTTTTTTCTGGCACTGGTATACGTGCCATCTGTCATGGGTTGAAACGTCGGGATCAAGTGATGCTTGCCGTTGCCAATCAAATCGGCGCGCCCCATCGACCTCAGCGCTTCTCTTAAAAGGGGCCAGTTGTTGGGGTCGTGGTATCGCAAGAACGCTTTATGAAGACGCCTTCTTCTGTCTCCTTTGACCACATCCACCTCTTCACTCTCACGCGTGATCTTTTTAAGTGGATTTTTACGGCTGTGGTACATCGCCGTGGCAGTGGCCATGGGACTGGGATAAAAGGTCTGAACTTGGTCGGCTCTGAAACCATTCTTCTTGAGCCACTGAGCCAGCCTCATCATGTCCTCGTCCATGGTCCCTGGATGAGCGGCGATGAAATAAGGCACCAGGTATTGTTTTTTTCCAGCCTCGGCACTGAAGCGATCAAACATTTGTTTGAATCGGTCATAGGTGCCCATACCGGGCTTCATCATTTTGGATAAAGGACCACCTTCCGTGTGCTCAGGTGCAATCTTCAAATACCCCCCCACATGATGCGTGGTCAGCTCCTTGACATACTCAGGCGACTCGACAGCCAAGTCATATCGAAGACCAGAGCCAATCAAGATTTTTTTAATGCCTTTGAGCTCTCGGGCTCTTTTGTACAACTTGATCAAGGGACCGTGGTCGGTATTGAGATTGGAGCAAATGCTAGGGTAGACGCACGAAGGCTTTCGGCAGGCCGACTCGATCTCTGGGGTTTTACAACCAATTCGGTACATGTTGGCTGTGGGACCACCCAAGTCAGAAATCACCCCTGTGAAACCTTGTACCTTGTTTTGAATGTCCTCGATCTCTTTGATGATCGAGTCTTCGCTGCGACTTTGAATGATGCGCCCTTCGTGCTCGGTGATGGAGCAAAAGGTGCAACCCCCAAAGCAGCCACGCATGATATTGACAGAGAAACGAATCATCTCCCAAGCCGGAATTTTGGTGACGCCGTCATGGCGCCCATGCAAGTCTTCATAGATAGGATGTGGGCTTCTGGCATAAGGCAGGCCAAAGACAAAATCCATCTCCTGGGTCGTCAAAGGGATCGGGGGTGGATTGATCCAAACATCGCGAGCACTGTTGGTGCCCTCCCCATGCGCTTGAACCAAAGACCTGGCGTTGCCAGGATTGGTCTCTAGATGCAGCACGCGGTTGGCATGGGCATATAAAACCGGATCTGACTTGACGCTTTCATAACTGGGCAGTCGAATGACTGAACGCTCTCGAGGCGGAACTTTGTAAGTGCCTTTGCCAACAAAGTCAGCATGAAAATCCTCCTTGCCAAGCGTTTGATGCGTTTGATGCGTTTGAGGGGTTTGATGCGCTTGAGTTTGTAGGGTCTGTCCTTTTGGCACGATTCGAATCGGCTGTCCACTCAAACCCAAGCGCTCTACTTCACGGGCCTTTTGCTTGGCATCGACATCGACCTTGCACTCTTGGCCCTGGGCCAAGGCTTGTTCGGAGACCATCAAATAGGGGTTCACGTGGGCTTCAACCCGACCGGGCGCATCCACACTGGTCGAATCGATCTCAAACCACCCGATGGGCGTTTCTCGCCTGACAAAGGCCGTTCCCCGAATATCGGTCATGTCATGGATAGGCTCTTTGGCGCCCAATCGATGCGCGATTTCAACCACCGCACGCTCGGCGTTGCCGTAAAGCAGCAAATCACACTTGCTATCCAGAACAATCGATCTGCGCACCTTGTCTGACCAGTAGTCATAGTGGGCTGTGCGTCGCAAGGAGCCTTCAATGCCTCCCAACACGATGGGCACTTGAGGGTATGCCTCCCGACAGCGTTGGCTGTACACAAGGGCTGCACGGTCAGGTCTTTTGCCACCCGTGTCACCTGGTGTATACGCATCGTCGGAGCGAATTTTTCGATCTGCCGTGTATCGGTTGATCATCGAGTCCATATTGCCAGCCGTCACGCCCCAAAACAAATTGGGCGGGCCCAAGGCTTTAAAGGGCTCCGCACTTTGCCAATCAGGCTGGGCAATGATGCCCACTCGGAAACCTTGAGCCTCAAGCATTCGCCCAATCACCGCCATGCCAAAACTTGGGTGATCCACATAAGCATCTCCCGTGACAATGATCACATCGCAACTGTCCCAGCCCAAGTGCTCCATCTCGGCTCGGCTCATGGGCAAGAAGGGGGCCACGCCAAAACGCTCAGCCCAGTACTTCTTGTACGAAGTCAAAGGCTTGGCTGGGCGGTGAAAAAAGGAGACGTCAGTGAGGGTATTCATAGGTTTAACCCTTAAGTGTAGTGCCAAGAGACGACATCTGTTGATCACCGTGGATTAGTCAACACGGTTTCAATGTCTTTTACAAAGATTTTGGGCCAATAAGAGACTTTTACCAGGTGTTTGGCTGCTTTGGGGTTGATGGGGTGCCGTTTTTTTAACTTAGAAGGGCATCTTGATTGGAGAGTTGCACCTCACAGAAGGGACTTTTAATTTCAAACTAAAATTGCTATTCCTTTCTTGTTTAAACGGCAACATGACTCAACACCTCAAACGCGGCCCTGTAAGCCGCTGGGACCTCTTTTGGTCCTTTACAAAACTGGCGCTTCAAGGTTTTGGCGGCGTGCTGACCATCGTGCAAAGAGAGTTGGTTGAAAAAAAACAATGGCTCACCAATGAGGAGTTCGTTGAAGATTGGTCGATCGCACAAGTGCTGCCTGGGCCCAATGTGATCAATTTGGGACTCATGATTGGGCAGCGCCACTTTGGTTTTTCGGGTGCCATGACAGCGGCAGCAGGGCTGATGCTGATTCCAAGCCTTGTGGTTTTGAGCCTGGCGCTGATGTATGGGAGCATTTCCGACAACCCCATTACTCAAAACGCCCTCATGGGCATGAATGCGGTCGTTGCTGGGTTGATCATTGCGACTGGCTTGAAACTCTTGCCTGCCTTAAAGAAAAACCCTTTGGGCTACTCCTTGTGCATCTTTGTCGTGGCCTTGACTGTGGTGCTGCTCAACGTGTTTAAACTGCCTACCGTTTGGATTTTATTGGTCATGGGTGGCGGCTGCACGTACTGGGCCAATCAACAGCTCAAAAAGGCCAAGCAGTCCGAACTCATTGAGTAATTTCACCCTTCGCCCTTCTTTAAGCCAAGACACTCCTTTCATCCAACCCTCCCTTTGCTCTTTATGACTTTGACCCTCTTGGACTGGTTTTCTTTGTTCATCAATTTCTTTGGTGCTTCCCTCTTGGCTGTTGGAGGGGCCATCAGCGCAGCGCCTGAAATGCATCGCTTCTTGGTCGATGAACACCACTGGCTAGACGACGCGACTTTTGCAAGCTCCATCACTGTGGCGCAATCTGCACCAGGACCCAATGTGCTGTTTGTCGCTGTCATGGGCATGAATGTAGGCCTGATTGCAAGCGGTGGTGTTCAAGCTGGGTGGCCCGCATGGGCCTATGGCATGATGACGGCCTACACGGCCTTGATTGGCATGCTCATTCCGTCAGGCCTTTTGACCTTGTTCATTACCAAGCTTGCACACAAACACAAAGACCTGAGCATTGTGCGATCTTTCAAAGCCGGTTTGGCGCCCATCGTTGTGGGTTTGCTGTTGTCCGCTGGCTATGTGCTCAACATCCACAACAACCACCCATCAAGTGACTGGCCCCTTTGGATCGTCACCTTGGTGAGCGCCATTTTGGTTTGGAAGACCAAAGTGCACTTGCTGCTCTTGATTGGCAGTGGCGCCTTGCTAGGCGGCTTGGGCTGGCTACAAGCTTGAGCGCTGCCTGAGGGACTCGTACAAACAAATCCCACTGGCCACAGAGACGTTCAAGCTCTCAACGGCGCCCATCATCGGGACGGATACCAATAAATCACAGGTCTTTTTTGTCAACTGCCTAAGGCCGGAACCCTCAGCTCCCAAAACCCAAGCGATGGAGCCTTTTAAATCAGATTGATACAAAGTCTTTGGCGCTTCATCGCTTGCGCCCACGATCCAAATGTTTCGCTCCTTCAACTCGTTTAAGGTTCGAGCAAGATTGGTGACCATGAAATAAGGAACCGTTTCTGCTGCACCACTGGCAACTTTGGCAACGGTGGCATTGATCCCCACTGCATGGTCTTTAGGGGCAATGATGGCATGCGCGCCAGCGCCATCGGCCACCCTCAAACAAGCCCCAAGATTATGAGGATCGGTCACACCATCCAAGACCAAGAGCAAGGGGGGTACATCGCTTGGGAGAAGATCCAGCAAATCATCCAATGAGTGCTGCTGCACCAAGGGGTTGACGCGAGCGACCACGCCTTGATGGCCCAGTTGCCCACAGAGCTTGGAGAGTCGCAATCCATCGGCTTCAATCAGTCGAACGCTGGCCTCTTTGGCCTTTTCAAGAAAGCCTCGCATGCGGGCGTCTCGCCTGGTGGGCTCTATGTAGATCTCAATGATCGACTCAGGGGCTGTTTTGACGCGCACGCCGACCGCATGAAACCCATAAATCACTTTAGCTGTATTTGAATTCATACCCTCAAGTATGACAGATATCGCTGGGTCCTCAAAAATTTGAAGCCATTGAAAATTTCATCGATTCAAATTCCAGCACATCCGTCTCAAGCACTCACAAGCTCTCCAGCCACCAACTCTAAGCGTCGTCCGAGTCGATTGGACAAGGCGTTGTCATGCGTCACCAAGACCAGTGTGGTGCCCAGTTCCGCATTGAGCTCAAGCATCAAAGACAAGACAAGCGCACCCGTTGCGTGATCCAAGCTTCCAGTGGGCTCATCGGCCAAGAGCAAAGAAGGCTGAACCACAAAAGCTCTTGCAAGGGCCACGCGTTGCTGCTCACCACCACTCAACACCTTTGGAAAATGAGACAGTCTGTGCTCCAAACCCACCCGGGCAAGCATCTCTTGTGCTGCGCGTTTAGGGTTGGGCTTGCCCATCAATTCCAAAGGCAGCATCACATTTTCTAGGGCATTCAAATGCCCCAGAAGTTGAAAGCTTTGGAAGACAAATCCAATTCTTTGCGCACGAAGATGGGCCCTTTGGTCTTCGTTCATTTCAAAAAAATCTTGCCCCTCTAAAAAAACCGTTCCGCTGCTCGGTTGGTCCAGTCCCGCCATGATGGAGAGCAAGGTGCTTTTACCCGACCCCGACGCCCCCACAATCGCCACAGTCTCTTTGGCTTGCAGTTCAAAATCAATGCCCTTTAAGATGACCAAGTCTCCAAGAGTGTCGGGCACCACTTTACTTAAATTTTGAACTCGAATGATCGGTAAACTCATGCAATGGGTCTTCTATAAAAAAAAGGTTTTATCATCTTCCAATAACACTGACCCCGTCTTCTCTCGGTCTTACAATGTATTTTCATCTGTGCTTTATACTTCAAGCCTAGTGAATCAAACCCTCATCTAGGCTTTTGTACTTTGCATTGTCTCTCAACTTTCGCTCTAAATCTACTGAAGACTTGCTTCTTTAAGCGGCGCGCTTACCCCAAGAGATCGCTTTTTTGGGGTTGGGCCTTGGCGATTGAAATACTGTGTGTGTTTTCACCGCAGTTGACCTGTAGCGCACAGACGAACTCTAACGAGTACCCCACTGCCCCTCAAGCGAACCAAGCTCAGGTTCAGTCTAAAAAAATCCTGGTCCTGGGCGACTCCTTGAGCGCTGAATACGGCCTGCTGAAAGGCCAGGGTTGGGTCGCTTTGCTTGAAGAGCGTTTGAATGCCGAACATTTCAAATGGAAGGTGGTCAATTCAAGCATCAGTGGCGACACCACCTCTGGCGGCTTGGCTCGCCTTCCAGCACTCTTGGCCACACATCGACCCCAAGTGGTGGTGATCGAACTTGGTGCCAATGACGCCTTGCGAGGCCTGGATTTGAAAATGACGCAATCCAATCTTCAAAGCATGGCCCGGCTGTGCCATGAAGCCCGTGCCAAGCTCTTGCTCTTGGGCATGCAAGTGCCTCCCAATTACGGACGTCAATACAACGAAGAGCTCAAATCAAGCTTCGCGCTCGTGGCCAAACAACATCAAGCCCAATTGGTGCCTTTTTTCTTTCAAGGCTTGGTTGATCACGTCTCCAAATTGCCCGAAACACAAAGCCAAACCGATGCTTGGTTTCAAGCCGACCGCATCCACCCTTTGGCCAAAGCGCACCCTTATTTGCTCCAAGGTGTGTGGCCCACACTTAAAAAAATCCTCAAGGACTGAACCCATGTCCCTTCAACCGATCACGCCAAGGCAAGCTGTCGCACTTTGGGCCACCAGCTCGCGAGACTCACCCCAAAAAGCACCCCCCTTTAGCGCCATCATTGATGTGCGAAGCGAGGGAGAGTTTGCCCTGGATCACTGGCCAGGCGCCATCAATTGGCCTGTGCTCAATGACGAAGAGCGCGTCTTGGTTGGGACGATGTACAAACAAATCAGCGCCTTTGAAGCACAAAAAAAAGGGGCTGCACTGGTCGCTAGAAACATTGCACGACACATCGAAGAGGAGGTTTTAAATTTACCCAAAGATTGGCACCCCTTGATCTACTGCTGGCGTGGAGGCAAAAGAAGTGGCTCGATTGCTGGCGTGCTTTCTCAAATTGGCTTTAAAGTTCACCTGCTTGAAGGCGGCTACAAGGGGTTTAGAAAACAAGTCATGGATGAGCTCCCCGAGTTGATCGCTCCTCTTGACTTTCACGTCATCAGTGGCAGAACAGGTTCAGGTAAAACGCGCTTTTTACAAACCCTCAAAACCCATGGCGCTCAAGTCCTGGATCTAGAGGACTTGGCTCGACACAGAAGCTCGGTCTTGGGACAAATTCCAGGTGTAAGCCAACCTTCACAAAAACATTTTGACACCCTCATTTGGGAGCAGTTGAGAAGCTTCAATGCGCGCGAAGTGATTTTTTTAGAGTCTGAAAGCAAGAAAGTGGGCAACGTCTGTGTGCCAGAAGAGTTGATGCAAAAAATGCGGCAAAGCCCATGCACTCACTTGGAGCTCACCATGCCTTCTCGCGTAGAGCTGCTCATGCAAGACTATGCATTCATGGCCGATACGCCCGCTTTTTTCATAAAAAAACTACAGGCCTTGATCACTCTCAGGGGCAAAGCGGTGATTGACACCTGGTGTGAGTGGATTGAAAAGGGTCAAATTCGCGAAGTCGTTCAAGCGCTTTTAGAAACGCACTACGACCCAACCTATGACGCATCGATGAAGAGAAATTACCAAAAAATCCACGAGGCTTTGCATTTGAAGATCGAGTCTTTGGATGAACTCAAGGACGCAAGCTTTGCGACAAAAGTGCTCAAAGCTTGCGTGCGCTCCCAAGCGCCTTGAGACTTTGCCTTAAATCGTCCAAAAGATCTTGGGTGTCTTCTAAACCGATACAAAAGCGCACCACTTGGCGATTGCGCAAATGCTCTGCTGCAAATTCACGCATGGACGTGATGTCATAGGGCAGCACCAAGCTCATGGGGCCGCCCCAACTGTAGCCAATCTTAAAGAGCTTTAATCGATCGCAAAACGCCTCGACTTGAGCTACCGAGTACTCGGGTTTAAAAACCACGCTAAAGATCCCTGCAGCCAAACCCTCTGGCCTTTGGGGCGTCACGCAAACGGCCCTCCAATGTGCGTGGCCTCTTGCATGCGGCAAAGCCGGATGCAAGACCTCTGCAACAGCGTCTTCTTGCATCAAGGCTTGCGCCAAAATTCGTGCAGCTTTGTCTTGCGCCTCGTAGCGCAGCACCATGCTTTGCAAACCCTTTAAAATCGCATCCACATCATGGGGGCCCACACCCGTGCCCAGGAACATATGTGCATTGCACAGCTCTTGCGCAATGCCCTGATCTTTGCAAACCACCGAACCCATGAGCACATCGCCACCACCGCTTGGGTATTTGGTCAAGGCATGGACAGTCATGTCAACACCCGTCTTGAACGCATCAAAGGCCAGGCCCGCGCCCCAGGTGTTGTCCAAAGCGATGAGACTTGGACGCCTGTCCTCTTGCGCATAGACAGCGTTGTGGGCTTGCGTGGCCTCGCACAAGCCCAACACGTCAGGAAACTCCATGGTCACCGAACCAGCGGCTTCCAACCACACCAATCGTGTGCGCTTTGACAGTTTAGCCTTGAAGTCCGCAATCGACATGGGGTCGTAGCGCGTGAAGGTGATGTCGTAATTTGACATCACGTGCTTGAGTAAACTGATGTTGGGACTGTAGGCGTTGTCTGGCACCAAGACATGGTCGCCTGAAATCAAAAAGGCCAAGTTCACATGCGCCAAGGCAGACAAGCCACTGGGCATCAATGTGCAATACCTACCGCCCTCTAAGGTGGCCAGTTTTTCCTCTAGGGTAAAGGTGCTGGGGGTGCCGTGAAGGCCGTAGGTGTAGGCACTTTTATTTTGCCATCTCCTGTCCTTCATGGCTTTCACATTGGGAAAGATGACCGTGGAGGCTTTGAACAATGGCGCTTGCGGCGACTCGAATTCTTTGGGCGCTTGGTAGGGGTGGTGAATCAGATGGGTGGACTTGATCTCAGACATGTCAGTTGCCTTTACTGCAAAACATCTGGCGTCAAACCAGAACGAAACAAACCAAGATGATTGATGAACCAAGCCATCTCAACCGCCACAACTGTCGCAACTGTCGCAACGGTCACAACGGCCTCAACCCTCTTACAGCTTCCACTTGGAGAGCAGTTGCTCGGGCCTCATGGAGTCATAGCCCTCAAAGGGTTGATGGATCCAGGGATTGCTTGGCAAAAACTCCACCGAGTAATCGGCCTCAAAGCTTGAGAGTCCTTTGGTCCAAATGACTGCAGTTTTTAATTCTGTGATGGGCTTGTAACTGGTTTTGAGCAAATCAACCACCGCCTTTAAGGTGTAGCCCGAGTCCGCCAGATCATCGACCAACAAGACGCGTCCTGCGATCTCCCCTTTGGGCGTGGTGATGTAGCGCGCCAAATCCAAGTGGCCTTGAACCGTTCCAGCCTCTGATCGATATGAGCTCGTTGACATGATGGCCAAGGGGCGATCAAAAATTCTGGACAAAATATCACCCGGCCTCATTCCACCTCGGGCCAAACACAAAATATTATCAAACTCCCAGCCCGAGTGATGAATCTTTAAGGCCAACTTTTCAATCAAGTTATGGTATTCGTCATAGGAGACATACAAGTGTTTACCGTCTTCAGTCAACATAGAGAAATGTCCTTTAATTTTTTAAATAAGCACTGTCAATTCAAATCTTTTTCAAGCTCTTGCAATGGCTCGATCACTCAAGACACCCAAAAAGGCTCCGTCAACACCATGGTGTGCGCGCGGTCTGGGCTGGTAGACACCATGTGGATGGGCACTTCACAAATTTGCTCAATGCGTTTTAAATAATTCTGCGCTTGAATGGGCAACTCTTCGTACTTCGTGACGCCAGCGCTTGGCGTGCTCCAACCGGGCAAGGTCTCATACACCGCTTCGCAACGAGCTATCTCATCGGCACCCATGGGCAAGAGGTCTACCGTTTGACCGTCCATCACGTAATGGGTACACAGTTTAATTTCTGGCAGTCCATCCAAAACATCCAACTTGGTGATGCACAAACCACTCAAGCCATTGACCTGTGCACTGCGTTTTAAGAGCGCTGCATCAAACCAACCACAGCGCCTAGATCGTCCCGTGGTGACCCCTTTTTCCGCCCCCACAGTGGCCATGTGGTAGCCCGCTGTACCAGGTGTTTGCCAATCCAACTCGGTTGGAAAGGGGCCACTGCCCACACGGGTGCAATAGGCTTTGGTGATCCCCAAGATGTAATGCAAGAGCCCTGGACCCACGCCAGAGCCAGCGGCTGCATTGCCAGCCACACAATTGCTAGAAGTGACAAAGGGGTAGGTCCCATGGTCAACGTCTAAGAAAGTGCCTTGTGCACCTTCAAAGAGCAAGTTGGCTCCCGATTTGCTCAATGCATTGAGCTCCTTGGAGACATCAGCGACCATTGGCAGCACTTCTTTGGCGTAGGCCATGGCCTCCTCAAACGTGCTCTCCAAATCCACTTCAGGAGCGCCAAGAACGGTTTTTAAGATGTGATTGTGCAACTGCAAGTTGTCTTGTAACTTTTGCTTGAAACGAACCGGGTCCTTCAAGTCCTGCACCCTTAGAGCGCGTCTTGCCACTTTGTCTTCGTAGGCAGGACCAATGCCTCGACCTGTGGTGCCGATCTTTTTTCCACCGGTTTTTTCTTTGTACGCTTCACGGGCAATGTCCAACGCCGAGTGGTAGGGCAAAATCAACGGACAGGCCTCGCTGATGCGAAGTCGCTCTCTGACCTGTACGCCTGCTCGCTCAAGGCCCTCAATTTCCTCTAAAAGCTTGGGCACCGATAGCACCACACCGTTGCCAATAAAGCACTTCACCCCTTCGCGCATGACACCACTGGGAATCAAATGAAGCGCAGTCTTCACACCATTGATCACCAACGTGTGTCCGGCATTGTGCCCCCCTTGAAAGCGAACCACACCCTGTGCAGACTCGGTCAACCAATCAACAAGTTTACCCTTGCCTTCGTCACCCCACTGAGTGCCAACGACCACAACATTTCTTCCAGGGGTGCTTTTCATAAAAACAAAAACCTAACGTCGTTAAAAATTAAACAAACATCCATCATTGCGAAACTCTTCAAAACGATGATTGATCCAGCAAAGTGGCTTGAACTTTACTTAAAAGTTTCTCTGGCCTTGCAAAGAAAAAGAGTCCCTCAAGACCTCAAACTCACCACAGACCACACACCTTTTTCAAGCACCAATTCTCGATCACACTCAAACTCATCGGGCAATTGAACTTGGCTTGGCAATGCACAAATGACGCTCTCACCTGAGAGTCTCAATTGAGAGATGGCCTCACGCAACCGAGCATCCTCTGACCAAGGTGCCTTGATGGCCGCTCTTGGCGGGTGTTTAGGGAGCACTTCGACCAAGGCCTTCAAATCCAGACTAAAGCCCACTGCCGCCCTGGCCCGACCAAAGACAGCACCCACTTCATCGTAGCGACCACCGCGCACGAGCGCATCTGAGCCGCCTTGGACATAAATGGCAAAGCGCGCTCCACTGTAGTAGGCATAGCCTTTTGAGTCGGCCAAATCAAAACTCACTTTGACGCTCAAATGTGTAGACAACCAAAGCAACTCATGCAATGCGCTCACGACCTTGGGCCATGCCGCAAAAGCTTGCAGACCCTCGTGCACCACTGAGGCGTCTCCATACAAATGAACCAACACTTTCAAGGCCTCGCGTGTCGCCTCTGGCATGGACAAGGCCTGGGCCAAAGACATCACTTTTTGCACATCTTTGTTGGCCACGGCTTGACGAATGCCTAAGGTTTGCTCCTCACTCAAAGCCAAGCCTGACAAAAGGCCTTTGAGCACGCGCGCATCTCCAAAATCGACTTGAATGTGTTTACACTCAACCGCAGCAAGTCCAGACAGTGCCAACTCCAAGACCTCTAAATCGGCTTCAAGCCCTGCGTGCCCAAACAACTCCGCCCCCAACTGCAAGGGCTCACGGGTTGCAAAGGGTCGATCAGGCAAGGTATGCAACACAGGTCCGCAGTAACACAAACGGCACACGCCTGCACGGTTAAGTAAGTGCGCATCGATGCGAGCGGCTTGAGGGGTGATGTCTGGTCGCACGCCCAAGGTTCGTCCCGAGATCTGGTCGACCAATTTAAACGTTTGAAGCTCCAAGCGAGAGCCCGTGCCACTGAGCAAGGACTCGAGGTGCTCAAGCAAAGGGGGAATGACCAACTCATACCCATAGGAGCGGGCACAGTCCAGAAATAAACGCCTAAGCTCCTCTATATGCCTGGCCTCGGAGGGCAAGACATCGGCCAAGTGATCGGGCAACACCCAAGCGGAAGACATAATTAAGTGAGGACCCGTAGGAGTTAAAGAGCGTATTTTACCCTTTTGAGGTGGGTTTTTTAATGCATCTCACCGACTAAAATCCCCACCCCTTAGGCCTGCACTGAACGCTTGGGGACTCAGGACCCAAGGGCCCAAGCGCAGACGGTTTAAACGGCTATTTCAATTTGATTTAAACGCCAATTGCACGTGATTGGAGACCATCTCTAGTCTCTTGGAGTGCCACGGATCGGCAAGACGGGTATTGGTGATGTAGGCAAAGGAAAATTTGCGCTCTGGATCGGCCCAGGCGTAGGAGGTTCCAACGCCACCGTGGCCAAACACACTTGGGCCAGACAAAGTTCCCAGGCCTCGAATATGGACACTGTGTCCCCTTAAATGCGGGCCCAAGCCGCGATGCATGGGCATGCCCATCATCAAATCCACGCGATCCCCCGTGTAATTGCGGATCGCATAGGCCAGGGTTTTCTCAGACAAAAAACGAACACCTTTGTAGACTCCGCCTTGAACCATCATTTGGTACAAGAGCGCCATGCCTTTGGCCGTTCCGTAAGCACCCCCGCCAGGCACTGCGGCTGTTTGCCACACCGTGTCGTGGCTCTCCGCTCTGAGCTTCATGCTTTGAACAAGATTGGCGCAGGTGAGCGCGCGATTCTTTGATGCAGCAGACTCCAAGGGCTTAAAAGTTGCACTGTGAGGCTCATACAAATAAGCCACATTTTGTGAAACCGTGGAGCTCTTGGCAGGCAAACCCATGTACAGATCACGCTCTAGACCCAAGGGTTTGAGGACCACCTCTTGTACGGCTTGGCGAAAGTCCATCTGCGTGATCTTCTCGATCACCATCGCTAGCACCCAGTGCGCTGAGAGTGCGTGGTAAGACACCTTGGAGCCCGGTGTCCATTCCAGATGAAAATCACACACGGCCTTGAGCACTCGATCGTGATCAAGCCACGCATCTTGGGGGACTTCTTGATTGGGAAACCCTGCTTGGTGGGTGATCAAGTGAAAGAGCGTGATGCTTTCTTTGCCATGCTGCCCAAAGTCCTTGAGGTAAGTGCTCACCGTGTCGTTAAAACTCAAACGCCCTTGCTCAAACAACTTCCAAAGCAGAGTGGCGATCAGCATCTTGGTATTGGAGTACAGCAAGAAAAGCGTGTCGTCTTGCACGGGCAAACTCTCTTGAGCGTCCAAGGTGTTGAGCCTTGACCAGCCAAAATTTTTGACCATCAACACCTCCCCCTCATGCGCCATGGCTATTTGGCAACCCGTGTAGCGACCTTCGTCAATGTGAGACTGCACCAAATCCCACAAACGCTCCAAATCAAGGGGATTGAACAAACCCTTGTACAACAGCTCGGGGTCGATGGGCTCAGGCACCTCGGGCGTGGGTTCAACATCAAAGGGTGAATGCAAAGCGGTCATGTTGGGATCTCTCCCCCCCCAAAGTAGAAGGATCTAAAGTATCTAAAAGTATCTAGAGGATCTAGAGGATCCACAGGAGCAGTAGAACTCCCACTGCAATTGCTGTCAAACCAAAGAAACGGATTTGACCATCCTCAAGTTGCAAAATCTGCTCAAACATTCTCCTCCAAGCGCTTGGAGAGACCATGGGAAACAGGCCCTCAAAGATCAACACCAAAGCCAACGCGACCCAAAGGGTGTCCCAAGCAAAAAGCATCCGTCAAAATCCCTATTTCTTGGCCGCACTTGAAGACGAGGCCCCTGTGCCACGCATGGCTTTGAAGAACTCGCTAGAGGGGTCCACCACCATGACGTCAGACTTTTTATTGAACGTTGACTTGTAGGCCTCAAGGCTGCGATAAAACTGTGCAAACTGAGGGTCCCGACCAAACGCATCACCAAAGAGCTTGGCCGCTTGAGCGTCCCCCTCACCTTTGATCTTTTGGGCGTCTCGGTAAGCATTGGCGATGGCCACCTCTCGTTGGCGGTCGGCATCGGCCCTGATTTTCTCGCCCTCTGCAGCGCCCGTTGAGCGCAACTCGTTGGCCACTCGCTTTCTCTCGGCCTCCATTCTTCGATAGACCGATTCGGTGATGGTGTCCACATAGTCAGCGCGGGTCATGCGCACGTCCACGATCTCGATACCCCAAGGCTTTGCGCCTTGCACTTTTTTGATCACCTCGGCCTTGACCGATTGCATCACCGCTTCTCGCTTAAGGGCAAGCAACTCCTTGACCGTCACCTTGTTGATTTCTTCTTGAAATGCATTTCTCACCACCCGGGACAGCTGCACCGCACCGGCTTGTTCATCCAAGCCCACGTGGCGAATGAAGTTTGAGGGGTCGGTGATGCGCCAGCGAACAAACCAATCGATCACCATGCGCTGTTTCTCAGCGGTCAGCATCGGATCGGTATCGGCATTGTCTAGCGTCAAGAGGCGCTTGTCGATGTAAGTCACATTTTGAAATGGAGGCGGTAATTTGAAGTTCAACCCGGGCAGCGTGATCACATCTTTGATTTGTCCCAATGCATACACCACACCAAATTGGCGTTGATCGACCACAAAAATGGTGGAGCTCAAGATCGCCAAACCCACCAACACAGATGAAATATAAAAACCTATTTTGTGCATGACAAATTCCTTCAATTCTTAAGGGTCGCGTGCGTGCAAGAAGTCCTCTTCTTGGCAATGCACACCTGCGTGCTGTGGCACTTATCGCCCATCTCTGTCCCTGACTCTAGCGTCTCTGGTCCTGATGTCGGGCGAGCTCGGTGCCGGTGCGCTATAACCACCAGAATCGTTAAAGGGCTGCGAGCCTGAGCCCAAAGATCCCATGGCCGAGTTGGCGTTTGAATTTTGTGTGTTGGCGTTGTTTGAGTTGGAGGACCCCACTGCGCCACTGGATGAGGCAGCGGCTTGGGTCATTTGCATGATTTTGTCCAAAGGCAAATAAAGCAAATTGGAGCCTTGGTGGGAATCCACCAACACTTTGGTGACGTTGCTGTAGATTTGTTGCATGGCATCGATGTACATGCGGTCTCTTGTCACTTGGGGGGCCTTTTGATATTCAGCATACAAGGCCTTAAAGCGCTGCGCATCGCCTTCGGCTTGGGCCACAATGCGCGCTTTGTAGCCATCGGCCTCTTCTTTGAGTCTTGAGGCTGCGCCCACTGCTCTTGGGACCACATCGTTGGCGTAGGCCTGCGCTTCATTCTTTGCGCGCTCTCTTTCTTGACCCGCTTTCAAGACATCGTCAAAGGCTGACTGAACTTGCTCAGGGGGTCGAACGCCACCTTGCTCCAAATTGATCGCCACCACTTCAATGCCCACCTTGTATTGATCCAAGACGACTTGCATGATCTCTCGAATGCGCGGTGCAATTTGATCCCGGTCCTCGGACAAGGCCGCATCCATGCGCATCTTGCCAATGACTTCGCGGGCAGCCGTTTCCGCCGCTTGGATCACCGCATCGGTGGGGTTCTTGCTCTCAAAGAGATAGGCTCTGGCGTCTGTGAGTCGGTACTGAACCGCAAACTTCATCTCCAATATATTCTCATCCTCGGTGAGCATGGCAGATTCTCTGAGGCCCGTGGCCTTGATGACCATGTCTCGTCCAACATCGATGGAACGAATTTGGGTCACAAACACCAACTCATGGCGTTGAATTGGGTAGGGCATCCTCCAATTAAAGCCCGCCCCAAGCGTGCTGTGGTATTTTCCAAACTGGGTGATCACCGCTTGCTGGCCCTCTTGGACAATAAAGAAGCCCGAGCCAAACCAGATCAGCACAATCACCACACCCGCTATCGTGGCCGCAAATTTGACCGCCTTCAAATCTTGCCCAAAAGGCCCCCGCCCAGAGCCGCCTGGCCCAGTACCCGAGGGTTCATTGGGGGGCGTGCCCTTGCCTCTAAAAAGACCGCCAATGCGTTGATTGAAATCTCTCCACAACTCATCCAAGTCGGGTGGACCACTTGAATTAGGCCGGGGGCGCTGGGGTTCGTTTTTAGGCTCTTGAGGCTCACCCGAGCCCTGAGCGGGCTGAGCACCTGGCTGTGAATGTGAGGGATCTTTGGGCGGCTCTTGAGACAAGACGGCCAAAGAACTTGCAGGCTTTGGCTGGTTCGCCCCACGGCTTGTCCATTCAAGCGTCTGAGGTGCTCGCTTAAAGCCAGCAAGCCAAGTTTTCAACAAAGTGGCGGCATGCAGCAGGGGTTTAAATAACCGTGTTTTTAAATTCAGATCCATGTCGATCAAATCTTTCTTTATCAAGAGTCACATTGTGCCTCGAAAGGACATTAATTGTACGGGGCAAGCACATCGGTTTTCATTATTTCACTCAAACTTTTCAATCCCACTGTACTCACGCTCTGGGTCATCGGGAATGACCTGTGGCTTTTTGTCTATCAAAGGCCGATTATGGTGGGGTCATTGTGCTGGATTTACAAGTCCAAAACGCCAACGGTCTGTTCCAAGCTGTGCGGCTCATCGCTTAAGGCCCAATTTGACAATTTTTCACGCAACACGTCCAAACCCTCGGCGCTCTTGGCGCTCAAAAAGATCCGCGGCAATTCACGACCCTCAAAGTCATACGTATCCATTCGCCTCAATGGCAGACGATCTGGCTCCAACGCGTCAATCTTGTTAAAAATCAGCCATTGCGGCACATGTGCTGCGCCAATGTCTTGCAACACCCGCTGCACCTCAATGAGTTGCTCCTCAAAAGAGGGGTTGGAGGCATCGACCACATGCAGCAACAAGTCGGCTTGCGCTGCCTCTTGGAGCGTGGCCTCAAAGGCATCGACCAAGGTGTGGGGCAAATCTCTGATAAAACCCACGGTATCGGACAAAGAAACGGTTCGACCCGCACCTTGCGCATCGCCCAAATACAGCTGCCTGGTGGTGGTGTCTAGGGTGGCAAACAATTGGTCTGCCGCATAAGCTCGCGCCTTGACAAGGGCGTTGAACAAGGTGGATTTACCCGCATTCGTGTATCCCACCAAAGACACACCCAAATGAGCCCCTCTGGTGCGTTGACGGCGCTGGGTTGCACGTTGCTTTTTAAGCTTCTCGAGCCGCTCACGGGTGCGTTTGATCGATTGTGAGATCATTCGCCGATCCAACTCGATCTGCGTCTCGCCTGGACCACCTCTGTTGCCGATGCCCCCACGTTGGCGCTCAAGGTGAGACCATCTCCTGACCAATCGGGTGCTCAAATACTGCAACCTGGCCAATTCAACTTGGAGCTTGCCTTCATGAGAGCGAGCACGTTGCGCAAAAATCTCCAAAATGAGCATCGTGCGATCATTGACGGGCATGTCCATGTGCCGCTCTAAATTTCTTTGCTGAGCGGGGCTAAGGGCTTGATCAAAGAGAATCTCCTGCGCGCCCAAAGACAGCGCCAATTCTTTGATCTCTTGTGCTTTGCCTGAGCCCACAAAGAGGGCCGCATCGGGGGCCTTGCGTTTGCACACAAAGGCCCTCACAGGAAAGAGGCCTGCGGTTTGGGCCAAGAGCCCCAACTCCTCGAGTTGCTCATCGAAGTGGGATGTCCCAAAATCAACACCCACCAATAAAACGCGGGCCGTGGATAAAGCTGCAGTATCAATCAAATAGGAATGCCATGAAGGTGTTCAAGAAGAGTAGGCCAAAGAAAACTTAAAGGGGCAAGCCCCCATGAAAAAGAGAGCCCCGTCAAGCACCCTTGCACGGGCAAGAGAGATCAAAGCCTTCAAGATGGGGGGCTGAGCGCTTGGCACAGATACGCCACAACCCAAGCACTTGGGTGCGCTGACAAGGCCAGACAAGGTGGGCCCAAGGTATGGGGTTTTAAGCCTCAGGGGCTGCGCCTTGCTCAGACAACTCACTGCCTGAAAAATTCACTGCGCGACCGGGCACAATGGTGGAGATGGCGTGCTTGTAGACCATTTGCGTCACGGTGTTTCTCAAAAGCACCACATACTGATCAAAGGACTCAATTTGTCCCTGAAGCTTGATGCCGTTGACCAAATAAATGGAGACAGGCACATGCTCCTTTCTAAGCAAATTTAAAAAAGGATCTTGAAGGAGTTGACCTTTGTTGTTCACGATATTCTCCGTGTTCTTCTAAATAAGTGGTAAAGTATAACCATACCACAACATCCCCTTTATTTAAAAAAATCAAGTATCTTTATAAGGGTTGTGAGTGGTTTTCATCTCAATTCTGAGTGGCGTGCCTTGCAAACCAAACTCTTTTCTAAATCGCCCTTCTAAAAACCTTTTGTACGAGTCCGTCACGTGCTCCAAAGAGTTGCCATGCACCACAATGATCGGTGGGTTCATGCCGCCTTGATGGGCATAACGCAATTTAGGTCGAAACATGCCCGCTCGCTTGGGCGCTTGAAATTGGACTGCTTCAAGCAACAATCGCGTCAAAATGGGTGTGGTCATTTTGCAATTCGCGGCCTTATAGGCCTGCGAAATTGAATCCCACACGGGCCCCAAGCCTTGGCGCTTGATGGCAGATATTTGGTGCAAGTTGGCAAACTTTAAAAAGGGCAACCTGGTCTCTATCGAGCGCTGCACCATCTCGCGCTGGTAGCGATCAATGGCATCCCACTTGTTCACGGCCAAGACCACCGCACGCCCGCTCTCCAAAATATAACCCGCAATGTGCGCATCTTGATCGGTGACACCTTGGGTGGCATCAAGCAGCAGCAACACCACATTGGCGGACGCAATGGCTTGCAAGGTTTTAACGACCGAGAACTTCTCTATCGCTTCAAAGACACGCCCTTTTCTTCTGAGTCCAGCCGTGTCGATCAAATCGTACTTTTGCCCTTTGAACTCCAGGGGGACGTGGATGGCGTCGCGAGTCGTGCCAGGCAAGTCAAAGGCGACCAAACGCTCTTCACCAAGCCAGGTGTTGATCAACGTGGATTTGCCCACATTGGGTCTGCCCGCCACCGCCAATTTGATCACGCCAGGCGTTTCCTCTGGCTCACTGTCTTGCTCATCCAAATCCAGGTGCAAGGGCTCAAGCGCCAACTCCACCATGCTTCGAATGCCTTGACCATGGGCGGCGGAGACGGGGTGCACATCTCCCAAGCCCAGCTCATAAAACTCCACCAACTGAGGACCCTCTGTCATCCCCTCGGCCTTGTTGGCAACGAGCAGCGTGGGTTTGCTTAATTTACGCAAATAGTTGCCTATGTCGTGGTCTTGTGCAGACAGGCCCTCTCTTGCATCCACCACAAAAATAACCACATCGGCCTCTGCAACGGCTTGGCGGGTTTGTTTGGCCATTTCTTTGTAAATACCGGAACTGGCATCGGGCTCAAAGCCCCCTGTATCGATCACGATGAACTCATGGGCCCCCAAATGGGCGTCTCCATAATGTCGATCTCGCGTCAAACCCGCAAAGTCAGCCACAATGGCATCGCGACTCTTGGTGAGTCGGTTAAAGAGCGTAGACTTGCCCACATTGGGTCGCCCAACCAAGGCCAAAACGGGTTTCACTGGGCTTTCAACTTCACGTTTGCAGGTGACAGCCTAAAGGCCCTGATGTCCCCCGCTTTGGAAGCGTATAAAAACCCGCCCTCAATGGGCAAGAGGGTGCCCAATGAGGCCTGCGTGCGGCTGTCTGCTTTATTAAGTAGGCGTCCATCCTTTAAAGACATCAAGTAAATCACGCCCGTGCTGTCACTGATGACCAAACCTTCAGGCAAAACCAAAGGGGTGGTGAGCTTTCTGTATTTCAACATATCGCTCTCAAAGACTTTCTCGCCCGTGGTTCTGGACCAGGCCAGGACCGTGCCGTTGCTCTGCACACCTGCAATCGCTTCATCGTTGCCCGATAGACCTTGGTCACCATTGGAAGACCTGGACCACAACAAATTGCCCCGTTGAGCGTTCACACATCCAACTTGCGCCTGAAATGCTCGCACACACACCATGTCTCCAAATCGGTAAACTGGGGAGACCAAGTCGACCAATCGCTCCAAATCGTTCACACCCCTTGGCACTGCGATCGGGGTCTCAAACCTGGCTTGTCCACTCAAAGGGTTCAAACCCACCAAGCGGCCAGAAAACCCCACAATCAAGGTGTCTTGCACCGCCAGCAACACCCCCTTTTGATTCAAGGTGAGCGGGTCGCCCGCTTTTTGCTGGGTCCACAACAGTCTTCCCGTTTGACCATCCATGGCCACCACAGAGCGGTCAGCCATCAACACAAACACCCGCTCACCCGCCACGAGGGGGGAGGTGATGCTTTGCACATTGAGCGCACTCTTCCACAGCAAGCCCTTGGCGTCAAAGGTGAGAATTTGATTTTTTTTCGTGGTCACCGAGTAGCGCGTGCCATCCGAGCCCAGGCCTGAAGACAAGGGCTCCTTCAAATCCAAGGTCCAAAGCGTTTGACCCGTTCGAGCATCAAGCTGAGTGATGAGCCCACTGTCGGAGGCAAACGTGATCAATGAGCCACTCACATGGGGCACCAAGAATGACCCAAAGGGGGCCAAGGAGGCACTCCAAGTGGGCTCTATTTCTTGCGCCCGTTCGGTTACAAGCACGTCCTTGGCCTGAGGTTTAGGTACAGAGGTGCAACTCGCAATCACCCCCGCGAAAAGACAAGACGCTATCAGACACAAAAAACGGTGAAGGGTCGGTTTTTTTTGTGCAGCGTCGAATTTTGCGACCATGAAGGGCCTTGAATTGACCACCGACTTAAAAAAGGCTTTTAGAAAGATCACTCCTTCTTCTCCTTTGTCTTCACAAGATCAAGATCAAGCGCACGCACATCCACGCCCAAACTGGCCAACTTCACCTCTATCAACTGGCGGTACTCGTCTCTCTCAGGCATGCTGCTCCAAGCTTGTTGGAAATGGGTTTTGGCGTCCTCAATTTTCTTTTCTTGAAGATCAATGTCCCCCAAACGATCCATCGACAAGGGCTCAAAGGCTTTGGGAAAAGGCTTTAAGAGCCAGTCACGCGCTTGGTCCCATTTTTTACTCTCCATGGCCAAGGCCGACAAGCGAAGTCTGGCCAACGCAATCAGGCCTTCATCTGCCGCGTGCTCTTTGACCCAGAGCAAATTTTTCTGGGCCGCATCCACGGCTTGATGCTCCGAAAAAAAGCGCGCACCCATGAGGCTCGCATGATGCGTATAGGTGGCACGAGCAAACTTGTCTTGCATGTCAGCCAACGCTCTCGTCAAGAGCGCTTGGTCCTGTGAGAGCACCGCGCGCTCGACTGTCTCGTAAAGCACCGAGGCTTGAGCCGCT
>Ga0114971_10000183_pt1 | contig 38644 bp, 52 predicted proteins | sample M_140625_MF_Meta_FD_87320 | JGI IMG/M metagenome (GOLD analysis project Ga0114971, IMG submission 87320) | Freshwater microbial communities from Lake Montjoie, Canada to study carbon cycling - M_140625_MF_MetaG | ecosystem: Environmental > Aquatic > Freshwater > Lake | place: Lake Montjoie... | reverse complement strand
AATGTTTATATCGTCGACAATGATAGTATAGTAACACAAGAAAGAACAGATGGTGGTGCCGCCAAAGGATCAGTAACAGAAGGGCAAAAAGGAGATACCTGGGCATCCACAGTTGATGAAAACAAACTTACTACTAAAGAACCTGTTAAATTTGTTCCTGTAGAAGGACCAACTACACAGACATTTGAAAAACCACCAGTAGATGCGGCAACAGCATCTGCACCTATGGATTTGGCACCGGAAAAACCTGAACACAATCCAGATATAGACGTTCTTTTAGAGATGTTAAGAATAAAGAACTATACGGTATTCACAAAGCCATACCAACTAAACATAGTTTCGATAAGGAACCAAGCACTTAAATCAGGTGATAAATATACAGATGAATTCGTAGACAAACTTTACGCATTCTACAAAGACGACAAAGATGTATGGCAGTTGAAACAATATGTATTCTCTACCATGCCGGGTGTCGAGTTCGAAATAACAAAAGGTTGGATAAAAGACAAAGACTTTAAAAGAAAAGAAAGAAAATACTGGGAAGATAAGATAGGAACTAAAATAACTTTAAAAGACTTTATGAAAGGTCCTGTATCTAACACTGCTACAAACGAGGACAATCCTACAAGCGCGGGTGCTACAGCAAGTGGAACTTCAGGAACATCTGGAACTTCCGGAACATCTGGAACTTCCGGCCCATCAGGTACTTCAGTGACATCTGGAACAAGTGGTACTTCGGGAACATCAGGAACAAGTGGAATAGCAGAAGATTTAACACCACCCCCGATAACACCGACAACTCAAGATAAGCTTGAAAAAGACGGATATACATCAACAGGTAGTGTTAGTGGTAAAACCTTATTAGACTCTAATATAACAGTGACAGGGAAAACTTATAGTGCCGCCCAAATTGCATTGATGGAAAAATTGAAGAATATGAAAGTTGATACAACATCTGGCAACGGTGCTACTTTCACTAAAGAATCGGGAGAAAATATAGTAGCAAAATGGATAATATACCAGAAATAAAAGATAAAAGATGATAGAATTTAAACTTTATATAACAAATCCGAATTACTTTGGTAGTACACAAAACGATTTTGAGAAAAACCTATCCGGAAAGATAACTATAAATGAAGTTGTAGTTGATAGTGGTATGACCGAAAGAACTGCAGTTGGTGAAGTTTCTGGAATTCCAGTTCCGTTTACAAATCCACAGACCAATTTGGTCGTTCCAGATAACAACGGAAAAATAATAAAAAATGGTGAAGCATCAATGTTTTCACCACCGAAGGTATTGGCAACAGAAATGGTTGCCATAATAAGAGATGAGTTTGCTACAAAATTTGGTTTAAATATAGATTTTAGTTTAGACCCACCGGTTGAAGTTGCGGATACTACAACCACAACAAATCAAGAGAAGTCAATAACTCCGGATATGTTACCAATAGTAGCGACACAATCAAATATAGGAACATCATCTGTACCAGGATCTCCTGCAGGATTTAGCTTCAACTTTGACAAAGACAAAGCTACCAAAATTGCAGCAGTTGCGGTTGGTGCTGTTGCAGCAGTTGCGGTTGGTGCTGGAGTTTTGGCACTTGTTAAAAGTTCAAAAGATAAAAAGGATACTGGAACTAATTCTGTTGCAGAAACCACAAAGCCTAAAACCGATACAAAACCAACAATTGCACCGATAGAAGACAATAAATTGAAAGGTATAAAGATATTAGTACCTTCTCAATATTTAGATGTTTATGAAATATCTAAATACGGTGGTGTACCAGCTTTGATGACAAACAAAGAATCCAAACAAATGGTTTGGTTAGATAAAGATTATGATAGACCTGAATTTTTACCAAGTAACTTAACATCGCCACAAAAGATAAATGATGATGGCAATGGTGATTTCAAAATAAACATACATTTAGGATATCCTGGTGGGAAAAAAGTTGGAAATTGGTCAGAAGACGGCTCTCAAGTTTTTTCTACAGCAGACGAATTGAATGATTTTTTTAAATTATGTGAAGCACATAAAGAGAAACATGGAAATAAACTAACATATACACTTTCTACTAGAGAAGATTGGGATGAAGCACAAAAAGCAGTACAGACCAATAAGGCAGCACCGCCATCTGCACCAACACAATCAACTCCAGTTGCAGTCGAAGAAAAAATAGTAGCAACACAATCAACTCCACCTGCAGAAGTAGAGGAAATTATAGTAACTGCATTCAAGAATCTTAATTTTGATACAAACAAATCGGATATAAGACCAGAAAGTTTTGATAGTCTTACTAAATTGGCAGAACTTCTTAAAAAAGAAACATCTTGGAAGTTAGAAATAAAAGGTCATACAGATTCTGCAGGATCAGAACAAAGTAATATGGATCTATCAAAAAGAAGAGCAGCATCTACTAAAAAATATCTTGTTGAAAAAGGTGTAGTTGATGGTATGATAACAACAGAAGGATTCGGTGAGACAAAACCAATTGCAGATAACAGGAATGCAGAAGGAATGCAGAAAAATAGAAGAGTTGTACTAATAATAGTTAAACCAGACAAAACAACAGTGGTTGCTGGACAGACTACATAAAAAAAAGATTCAACAATGTTGAATCTTTTTTTAATTATGCAGCTGATGGCTTATTAGGACTTCTATATGCCACAAATGCCCAATCGTTGTCCTTTGCCTTACCATATACAAAACTACATCCATAGTTGTCTTTTCTATCACATACCCATCCACTTTTGCTTGCATCACCAACATACATCTGAGTATGTCCATATGCTCTCCAACCCGGTTCAAAATTAGATATATTTTTATCATTACTCCAATAACACAAAACATCTCCTATTCCCCATTTTGTGGTTTTTATCATATCTATCAAATCACTTTTTTTAACACTATTCTTACTGGAAATATTTTTATATTTAAGTTCCTTTTCTAGTCGATTAAAATACGCCTTCTGATTTGCGTTTCCACCAGCAGCTTCTGCCGCTTTCAAACCATCCAGTCCCTTTAGGAATCGATGATAGTTTTTTGCAAGATTCCATGTATACCTAGCACATGCACCACCACCAGAACTTTTACAACCAGACGCCACTATAGATCTTTTTGCACTTTCTTTTTGAGCATCAGTAGCAGATAGTCCCGGAGCGATAGGACCTATCTGTTCAGAACCGGACCCACCCTTATCTATGTTTCCGGTACTGACTTCTGTTTCCGCATCAGGTGGATCCTGAATAATTTCGTTCATTACAAGATCTGATTCACTAGGACCTTCAAAAGACTCCTCACCATATTCATCATCAAGCATATCAGGAGCTCCGTCAATATTTTCAAAATCTTCCGCATTTCCTGCAGCAACTTCTTCCTCAATGTTCTCTTTAACAGGCCATTTATCCGGATCACCAACATAAATAGAGAAATTTGGTAAATCAGTTTTTGCAGTTATTTGAAATCCATCTGTAATTCCTTTTATTGTAGGTACGAACTTTATGGCGACTCCAGAAGTTCCTGATGTCCCAGAAGTTCCTGATGTCCCAGAAGTTCCGTCAACTCCCGAAGTCCCAGAAGTTCCTGATGTCCCAGAAGTTCCTGATGTCCCAGAAGTTCCTGATGTTCCAGTACTTGGTGGCTTAGGCTCTTCCGAAATATCCAAAACTTTAAAAAGATTACCTGATGTCTTTGCATCATTTGTATGAGGTCCTGAATAATTCTCTCCTGCTTCAACAAATGCTTTGAACAATAAGTCGAAAGTAGAAAACTTATCCGTAAGAAAATTTTCCAATCCATTATATCCGTTATATGAAGAGTTCTTCCATATAATAACTTCAAATGCTGGTGCATTATAGTGACTTGGCTTTGATCCATCACCAGTAAGTAAACCTTCCGCATCTTCCCAACTTTTATATTTGTCTTCTTTAATACTTTCTATAAAACGAGTATTTGTAAGAAAAAACTCAATCGCAAAATGCATAAAATAGTCGAACCAAAACTGAGCACCACCCTTTTCTTTTAATTTCGACCAAGAATATTGAAATCCACGATATGATTTTTCCAAATCACTATAAGCCTTCTCAATATCAGGCGAGCTCCGCATTTCTTGTATAAAATCAACATAAACTGGGTTAGGTGAATTATATATATTAGCAGGTGGTCTATTAATAACACCACCAGACGCGGGAAAAACATAACCAAACAGGTCTCCTATTGTCTTTACAGAAGGATCGTCTGGCCACTTTACTATTTTTGTACCAGTAATCGCAATTGCTTTGTCTCTTACCGATTTGAATTCCGCTTTTTTTGCATCCTGTTTTGGTATAGCAGCATCTAAACCAGTATTGAAACTATTCAAAAAATTAGTAATATTCTCTCCCATCTATCTATAGAAAAATTTATTAAAGTCCTCCGACTTTTATTTTATTATCATCCATAGTTACCGAAGGTCTACTCTCCTGTAAAACCACTGGTGGAAGAGAATAATCAGAATCAAGGAATTTTTTTCTTTTTTCATCAACTCTTGTTGTTTTATTTAATACACCCAAACTTTGTTTAACCGATTTTTTAACAGCAGCACTCACTTCTTCATAAAATCTATAACCCTCAAATGACGATGGATCTGGATAGTATAAAATCATACCTTCTCTTATATTAATAGGATTATCAATATTATTGATATACAATAATATGTCTACATCTTTAAGATTATAAAGATTATCATAAATAGATTTCATTACCAAATCTATTCGCATGTCTTCACCTCTTTGAACGGTATATGATCCTAAATCTGGTTGTATCATTTTAAAAGAAGGAACATTTAAATCACATTTATTATTTGTCCACCTTAATTCATCAAAAGATTTAATATTCATAAAAAAAATTATTATTTTTGTCCACCTAACAATTTACTTTGCTCAGTATTAGATCCACCCGTTCCTTGAGTTCCGTTAGCACCTGGAACAACTACATCAGTCTTAGGGAGAGTTCCTTGAGTTCCGTCACCACCTTGAGTTCCGTTGCCACCTTGAGTTCCGTTACCACCACCTTGAGTTCCGTTGCCACCTTGATTCCCTGATGTTCCAGTAGTTCCGGAAGTTCCCGTATCTCCGCCACCACCTTGATTTACAACAGGAGCAGGATCTGATCTGACAGGACCTTCACCTGGTAAATAACCTGGATATTCTTTTGTAATAGCATTATTTTTTTTCTTATCAATTGTGACGGTCGTCTCAAAGAATGTTTTTTGAACATCGACTGTTCTAAGATATCCTGAATTAAATTTTGCCATAATTTCTTGAAGACCAAGATTTCTAGCGTTAGACATTGTAAACTCTGCTACTATACTAGAAGGTAGATCGTTGAAAGCCAATTCGGGACCCAGTTTCAAAGTTGTGCTTGTGACTAGCATATCTCCACTACAAAAAACCGGTCTTAACGGATTTCCAATCGTTATATGCCATGGTGTAGAGGGATTACCTGTAAGTGCATTCACAATACCCATCATCTCTACTCTATATTTCATCACCGATGCTGCTACTACGTCTCTAGCAACACCAACAAGTGTATCTACCAACTTTAAACCTGCATTTTTTGCCTCTTCTGCAAGTTTATTTGCCTTTTCACCTGCAGAAGATGATCCAGCAGTTCCAGACTCTCCATTAATCAAATCTTGTCCAAGTACCGTGGCTGCATTATATACACTCATGACACCTTCTACCAATTCGTCTTTTGCTAGTTTTAATGCATTCTTTATTCCAGTTACAATATCATCAAGCATTTTATAGGGGTCTGCAGACCAGCTACCTAATTGTGCAGCTACTTTCTGACTCAATCCATAGTTTGCAGATTCGGAAGTTCCAAAACGACCTATCATACCAATTATATCCATCCATACTATGGTAGGATCTATTCCTGCAATAAACTTAAGCTCATACTCACAAGTCATTTTTATCTCAACCTTAGCCATCAATCCAGACTCTGCAGAACCATAAGGAACGGTTTTTCTTGCCTTCGCCTCTTTTATTAAGTTAGGATTTCCTGCAGGAATAGCACTTGCAGCACTATCTTCTAATAATCCTAATGAAGCTAAAAATTTTCTTTGAAATATCTCAGTAAAACCAGGTAGTGGAAGAATATTACCAGCGGCTCCGCCTATTTTACCCATACCAGTCTTTGAAAAATCATCACCTAAACTATTCAATATACCAGTAAAATCTGCCTTTGCTGCCACCCATTCCTCACCAAATTGTATATCTATAAAAGATTCAGCTTTCTCAGGAACCCAACTAATTAAAGTGGCAACAGATGCCATATCCATACCACTTCTTTTAACCATTATATTATCACCAGATGGTGTGGCAAATCTTCTAGCAATCATTAATCTATTATTTGGATATACACCTAAATTTTTTAAGTATGCAAAATCTGTTGCTTTTAAAGCTGCCTTTGTGTTACCCAGTTTTTCTAAAATATTAAGAACACTTGTGTCATAGACATCATTATTATGAAGAAGATTACTTCCTTTAGAGTCTTTTTTTACCGAGGATATATAATTATCTTTCTGTTTACCTCCATCCATATAAACATCAGATAAACCGGTTGTATCCTGACGATCAAGGGTTCCGACCTCTTTATCACCTTTGGTGACACTTGCACTAATATTTGGCCATGCTCTCAATCGTCTTCTACCCGAAAACAAAGAACCTGCCTCAGAACGGTTATAATTATTGACAATTACATTACTACTATTACCCGCATTGAATCCAGACATACCGTTAGTAGGAACACTTTTAAGTCCTATGAGTCCGAGAGGTGATCCGCCTAATATAGCCATTGATTGTATTTATTTTTATAAATATATATATTAAATATAACCAATCTCTCCTACTAATAATCGCGAATAATTTGGCTGTTACTAAATTTTGATAAGTTTGAAAAAACATCATCTATTATTTCAGGATTCTTTCTAAACTCGTTGTAGAATACCAACACATTGAAGTCATTGTCTCCAAGTATCTTTTTAAGGTTTAAGAGCTTCTCTATTGAAAACTCGTTATCAAAGTCAGGTATGTAATAAATATCCTTTTTCTTATCGATAGCTTGTTGTATCTTATTGAATATTATTATCTTTAAATAGGTCTTATCTTCATTATGAGACAACTCTTCTTCTTCTATTATCTTCTTAATGTCGATTATATACTTGTTCTTAACCTTATTTACCTTTATGTACTTATCCATCTTCTTTCGAGTCTTGACATAAACACAGAAAAAATTCATATTTTATATTTACTTTTTTAGTTCGAAGTTTTTTAACAAGGTTAAAAGTTGTCGCCTATTTAATTGAAAGTATATATAAAAGAGATTTCCTCTCCTAAATTAAATAATGGAAATAATATTTTAATATATATCGTATGAAAAAATATTCGGATAAATTTATAAACCAATCAAGCAAGCTGAAGCATGCTAGAATAGGTTTCGAATTCGAGTTTTATATGAAGGATCTATCTTTCTACAAAACACTTGAGATGTTAAATGTTGAAATTGCACCTGTAAAAGTTTGGGGTTTCAGACAATACCACTCCGACTTCACTCCAGATGAAAATAACTTCAAGATTGAGCCCGATCTTTCCGGGGGATCCAACATGGTTGAGTTAGTAACTGGACCATTAGACTACTACGACGCAAAATACTATTTAGTAAAGATAATAAAGTTTATACAAACCTATGGATACACAAACGAAAAATGCTCTATCCACTTCAATCTTTCATTTAATAGTGAAGAAAAGAACTTAAACGACTTAAATATACTCAAGCTTATACTTAATACAGACGAAGATGAGATATACAGAGTTTTTCCTTCCAGAAAAGACAATGTATATGCGAAGACTATTAAAAAAATAATTCCTTACAAAGAATATGATTTCTTCAATATTCCAATCGATACCGTTAAGAACAACCTAAGAGTACCAAATGATAAATACTATGGTATAAACTTTGTGAATATAAACAACGATAAAGAACACCAAAGACTTGAGTTTAGATATATCGGTGGAAAAGACTATGAAAAAAACATAGGACAACTTACTTATTTCATGGATAGGTTTATAATAAACGTATTCGATTCAACAGATTCCGACTTTAACTCCGAAGACGTAACAAAACTTGAAGAATATTTAGAAGACAATATAAAACTATTTAAAAACTTTTCTAAATATGATAATTTTCTTGTAGATTTTCCAACCATACAACTACAAATAGACCAAATAAGTGACTATGACACTATAAACGCTTATTATGGGAAAATATACAACAAACTTTATAGTTTGATAGATGGTACAAACGATCTTAAAGAGTGTATAATCAACTATGTTACATCTACACAAACAATGGAGATAGTAGATACTTTAGTAAAGTCAACTACTACACTAAAAAACTACGAATTCATAAATTGTACAATCGAAGGAATATTTGAGACATGTAACTTCTTAGGAACAGAGATGAAAAACTCTCAAATAAGTAAATCAACTCTTACACATTGTGACGCAGATAATACTAAAGTACTAAACTGTAGAGTAGACAATTCTGCACTAACTAACTGCTACTTCATGGAAGGATACCTAAACGGTGATATGTTTGGTGGTGTATTTAGATCAGGAGAACTTGGACCATACGCAACTATGGATTCAGAAGTTAAAGTAGTGAATGACAACGCAAACTTCTTTGATACTAAATTCAACGAAGACCCACAAAAAGGTAAAGATAAAGGAATCATCTCAGGATTCGGAAAAATGGATGGAAAGAAATGAGATACTTAAAACTATACGAAGACTTCAATTCGAATGAAATAAAGATAAAAGATTTGCTGGAAGATATAGTGTCACTCGACTACATATTATCAGATGATGGAATAAAGGCGAAATACTTTGTAACCGAAAAGATGGCATCGGACACACCTAACAGATACCAGTTAGGAACAAGCGACGACATATCGACAAAGATAGACGATTCGTTAGAAGGAGTTGGAATATACAAAATACAGGTATACTTCGATATAGATGCCGAAATACACAGGCATGAGAATTCGCATACTTTCAATCAAAAAGAAATACCAGACGAATACTTCAACCAGCTGAAAGAACATCTCGAAGAAGTATATGATGTTCATGTAGTTAAAGACAGACCATACACCACAGGAAAGATAAAGAGAGACGGAGACTACGGTATCGTCCAGGTAAACTGCGTATCTATCATAATAGAAAGACAGCCTGATGACTACGTTTATTTTGAAGACGAAGACGAAGACATAAACGAATCAGTAGATGATGAGACTGCAATGAAACATTATGGATTATATCCGGAAGATGTTAAAGAGATGTTCTACGACCTACAAGATCTTGATATATTCCCAGAGAGACTAAGAGTATTCGTAGAATTTAAAAGCATGCTTGGTCAAAATGGAAACTTGATGTTCAACGATCCTATGTCTACACCTAAGATGACATTTCAACACTTTCCTTTTATAGAGGTAAGAGTTAAGTCAGATGCTATATCCGTTCCAGAATATGGAAGAACACAAGCAGACAGAAATATGATACAATCATTACTGACTAAAATGACAGAGGACGAAAGGTTCAAAGAAGTGATTGAAGTGGCGAATAATCGATTAGAAGACTATGATTGGAAAATTGAACAAACATATAAAGATTTTAGTAATGATTATATACGAATAATCATCAAAAAAATTTAATATATACTAAAAAATAACTCAATACAATGAGAATTAAAAAGTTTAACAACTGGAATCCAATCAACGAGGAAGCTGCACTTAGAACGCCTTCCACAGATGAGCAGTATTGGATCGGAAAAGGAAAGATTGGCAAGAAAGTCGCTTTATATACACACGATGACATGGATGGTATCTTCTGTGCAATCGAGATGAAGAAATGGTTGTTAGATCGTGGATTTGAAATCGTAAAATACGGTGTGGTAAACTATTCAGAAGGATGGAAATACACTACGCTTGATCCAAAACTTATCAATATCGTTCTTGACTTCGCAAATATGCCTGGTGATGAAAGAGATGCAATGGTAGACTACTACTTAGATCACCATGGACTTTTCAGTGCAGCAGACTTAGATAAATACAAAGATTCTCCAGTTAAAAAATTGGCAACATCTTCAGCATATGAAGCACTTTGTATTGTATTAGGACTTCCACAAGATGAGTTAGTTGTTTCAGTTATAGATATGATTGATGCTGCAAAATATCAAGATTATGGTGTTGATTGGCAAAGATTGTTAGATTTCAATCTAGCAGAGATTAAACAATCAGATAAGAAAAGACTTGAGTTTGGAGCAGCCTTCAACCAATTCTTAAAAAGATCAGATATTAAAACCTTAATCGCAGTTATTGCAAATTGTAAAGATGCTTCTATTTATGCAATCTTCAATACAATGAAAGCTTTATATCCAGAACACAACGCCACTAAATATGGTAAAAAAGAGTTTATGAAAGACTCAGAGTGGAGATTAAACACTATGCAAAAAAGAACAAGAGGTGTTGGTGCAAAACAAACACTTAATTCTCAACAAGAACTTATCAATGCATTTTGGAAGGGTGGTGCACTTAGATTAGACGGGTATTTAAAACTTGGAGATTTAGTATTCGTTCCAACAGGAACATGGGCAAATGCATTAAGAGCTAGAACAATCGTTGAAAGAGACTTCAATGATGGTAAATTAGATTCCGAACCTAAATTCATATTACTTCAATATGGTGGTACTCTTCAAGTATGTGCTTACAAAAAAATGGGTCAAACAGAAAATCTTCCTTTATACAAAGATGGTAAACCAATCGATGATTTAGGAGTTTATATGACAAGCTTACTTACAAACTTCAAACAACATTTAGGATACCATGACCCTGACACTTCAATTGGTCAAGATGAGATTACAGTTTCTGGTGGACACGGTGGTATTGGTTCTATCTCAAATATATTTGGAACTTGTGATGTTACTCCTTATCAAGGACTTAGATTTATTGACCTATTCAAAAACAAAATATTCAATGATCTTTCAGGAGTTAAGTTTACTTTAAATCAAAAATGGGGTGACCCATCAGAATCAAAAGGAAAAGAACCTGAGATGGATAATAAAGTTATTGGTGCAGAAAATGTTACTAAACTTGACCAATATGGTAAACCAATTGCGAATGAAAACTTTGATTATCAAATAACCGATAAGGATGGTATTACCAAAGATGTTACGAGAGATGAGTTTGTTGAGGCAGGTGCCGGAAAAGCGATGGAACCAAACAACATAAGGATTGATCACAATAATAAAAAGATTATTGCAAAGTTCGAAAAGTTTAAAAATCTTAAAAAATAATTAAAAAGAGTCAAGATAACTTGACTCTTTTTTCTTTTACGAATTCTGTTCCTTCTAATATCTGGTCTATCTTGTAGTCTCTTGAAGATGCTACATCACATGAAAGAAGTATCTCGTCTGGTTTTTGATACATATCAAGAAAAATCCTGTATCCGAAAATAGATCCTACTTCGGTTATTCCTTCTATCTCTTCCATACCGAAGTAGGAATTAAATGCATGTGACATACATAACGCGTTGTAAACGTGCATCGAGACAATCATGTAGTTGTACCTATCACTTTCCTCTTTCATCACATTGGTTACTTTATCTATAACTCGCCAAGTATCCATATTATAGTCTCTACTACTACCCATATCGTTTTTATGGTAAAAAAATTCAAAGTTTAAACTTAATGATAATTTAGCATTGCACAGGCGTGTTTTTTTACAAAAAATCAACATTTCAAAAACATAAAATAAATAAGTACCATATATAGACTATGAAAATTTTGTACGGCATACAGCTAACAGGAAATGGACACATAACACGATCAATACAGATAATAAAGTCTCTGAAAGAAAGTGGTTATGAAGTCGATATAATAACATCTGGTAATAATTCTCAGTTAGAACTACCATATGAAGTAAAGAATCATTATAAAGGACTATCATTCTTCTATAACAGGAGCGGTGGAATAGATTGGATAAAAACAATAAAATCTTTAGACCTAACTCAATTCTTAAAAGATATAGAATATGATGTAAGTAAATACGATATTGTCGTTTCTGACTTTGAACCAATCTCGGCTTGGAGTGCAAAAAAGTATAAGATACCTTCTATAGGTATTGGAAACCAATACTCATTCTTATCAAAAGAAATACCAAGACCTAAGACACCAAACAAAATATCTGAGATGTTTCTTAAAAAGTTTGCCAAATGTGATTACAATATCGCTTTAAACTACCAGAAATATGACGAGTTCATATCACTTCCTATAATAAGTGATAATCTATTGGGAAAAGAAACTAGTGAAGAAAACTTCTATTTAGTTTATCTACCATCATTAGCAACAAACTATATTTTAGAGCAACTTAAAGACTTCAATTGTTACGATTGGAAAATATACTCATCTGATGTAAAAGAAGACTATGTAGAAGATAAAGTTCAAATGAAGAAGCTTGATAAAGAAGGATTTACTAAAGATTTACTAAATTGTAAAGGTGTAATAACAGCATCAGGATTTTCAACAACAACCGAAGCACTTGTTCTAAATAAAAAGATATGGTCTATTCCTATAAAAGGACAATATGAACAACTATGTAATGCGATTGCACTCAAAAGAATGGGTGTCTTTACCGAAGATCTTAATAAAGATACTATATCAAAATGGATTACAAACTATCAAAAAATTGACTATGATTGGAATAATCCAATCGATGAAATAGTTCAAAAAATAATAAACCACAATGGAAAAAATTAAAACATTGTTTATATCGGATATACACTTAGGAACAAAAAAGTGTCAGGCAGAAAAACTTTTAGAAGTCTTTAAGAACTATGAATTTGAACAGCTTGTAATAGTCGGAGATTTCATAGATTTAACATCTTTAAAGAGAAAATTCTATTGGACCGAAAGCCACTCAACCGTAATACAAAAGATACTTAGGTTTTCAAGAAAAGGAGTTAAAGTAAACTACATACTTGGAAATCACGATCATTATCTAAGAGGTTTGATAAAAGAAAGTAATCTGAACATTGGAGATATCGAAATATCTGACGAGATGTTCTATATTACCACAAAGGGAGAATCGATATACATATGTCATGGTGACCAGTTTGATGGATTCATTAGACTACATCCATTTTTATATATGATAGGAGATTTTGCTTATGAATTAAGTTTTAAAATAAACACAATATATAATAAAATAAGAAAAATATTTGGTTTGGAATATTGGTCTTTATCAAAATTTCTAAAGAGCACGGTAAAAGATGCAGTTTCTTTCATAAATGACTTTCAAAGATTGAGTATTATGAAACTAGAAGAGATTGGTTGTGATTCAATAATGATTGGACACATACATACACCCGCAATCGAGAAGTTAGGAGAAAAAACCTATTACAATACGGGAGATATGGTAGAATCGTGTTCTTATATAATAGAAGATTTAGAAGGAAATATCATATTAAATTATATTTAAGGAAACTTTTAAATATTTATAGATATAAATATAAATATAAATAAAACTTAATATGATAACACAAGGAAGTACAGTAGAAGTACACTACACAGGAAGGTTTCTTGATGGGGAGGTTTTTGACTCTTCTGAAGGAAAAGACCCATTGCAATTCCAAATCGGATCTGGACAAATAATTCCAGGATTTGAAAATGCCATTATGGGAAAAAACATTGGAGAAAAAGTATCTGTAACTATTGCTCCTGAACAAGCATACGGACAAATAAGAGAAGATTTAGTTGTAGAAGTACCTGCAGACAAAATGCCTGGCCCGGTAGAAGTAGGACAATTACTTCAAGCTGATGGTGGTGATGGTGGTGTTGTTCAAGTAATCGTTAAAGAGATTAATGAAGATGTAATTATCATTGACGGAAATCATCCTTTAGCTGGACAAGAATTAGTATTCGATATTGAAGTCGTAAGTATTCAATAATACCAAATACATAAAAAACCATTAGATTTTCTAATGGTTTTTTTATTTAAACTCTATTCTATCACATTCAAATCCTTTTATAAGATGTGAAACAACTTCTTCTTTTCTTATAGAGATATTGTAGTGTGTCATCATCTCATCATAGTTTTCTTCTTCATCACACTTACATCCTTTAACATAAGCTTCCACCGAGTCCATAAACATGGTGATTGAATAATAAACATCATTAGACGATTGGTCTATTATCTCCTCTTTACTTTCTATAAGCTTCCAAAGCTTAACAGGAGACTCTATAATTAGTATTTTATCAATTTGCATAGTAAGTTATATATTAGATAGGACATCATATAAATGACCGGAAAATAAAAAAAGTTTTTGAAAAAAATACAGGATAACAAAACCAACCAAAAACAAAGACATTGCTTACAAGTAATAAGTTTTATGAAAAAATTAGATTGCTTTAATCTCATATATGATAAATAATCCAATTTTGGATTTATTTCTCTATACTCTTCCCATAGATTTATCTTAAATATTTTTTTCAAGCCAAATAACTTTGAGTATTCGAGTAATCCATCAGTGTCAAACCACATATACAACAAAAAAACGACATAAAATATCTGAACTATTATCATGATATTTATATGTCGTTTATTTTTTTTGTTTTAAAATCTCATTTACCTTGACCTACATTAAGCTTTTTGTAGTTTCTAGCCTTTTTGGATTTAGAACATTTTTTTTTGGAGTGAACCCCAGGTCTTTTTTTTCTAGCTCTACCAGAATGAGTAGTAGAAACTGACGATTTTGCTTTAGTAGCCATAGCAATTTTTATTATTTTTTAATGACCATTTAAAATGACCATTAAACTATAAGTATATATTAAATAAAAAGAAAAAAAAATTCTTTTTATTTAACTACACATTTAAAAACCTCTATTGTACTATTATGATAACCACTAAATAAATCTTTTTTATTTAAAGTATGTCTACTAACACCTAATGACGTTTCACTATATTCAGAATATAACTTTCCCAGGTTTATGAAAAGTTCAAACCTGCCTGTTAATTTCCATCTAATATAGATTACCGTTTTATATCTCATTGTTTATTTTTCTTCCCATAATTCACCGACACCAAGCATGCGGTGAACCGTACCATCATAATTTTGAACCTCACTCTTATGAAAGTGTCCATAGTAGTGCTTCTCAACACTATTCCCACCAATTTTTAGATAGTGAAACAACTCAGTCATAGCATGACGCTCAACATTAAGATCAGTCTTCAACCCAACATCACCAGTATCTCGAATGATACCATCAACAAACGGTCCAAATCCAAAAGTGTTATCTGGTGGACAATAGCTTGGACAAGTATGAGTCACAACAATATTGATTCCTTTCAAATCAACAATCTTTTCTTTTTCTAAAACAAAGATTTCATCGTTCCACCAGCTTTGACCTGGCTTAACCTCAAAATCACCTCGACGTTGTGCACCAGTATATCGATATTCACGATCCACAGATACAGCACCACCCACACAAAGTATTTTATTACCTTCTAACTCAAGAACCGTATAGTCTGGAATCAATCGGATATTAGTAAATCCAAAAGGATCGTTATCAAAATAAGGTTTGAAGTCATGATTACCACGAATCGCCCAAACGATTACATTGTTCTTTACAAACAAATCATGAAACATACTTAAAGAACGTTTCTCTTTATCTAAAGTAGAAAATCCTACTCCAAAGTCTCCTACCTGAATTATGTGAGCATCTTTGATGTCATACATCTTTACATATTGATGTATAAGGCTAAAGTTTCCGTGTATGTCTCCTAAATATAGAATTCGCATTTTCATAGTTTGTTTTATTGAACAACAAAGATACACATTTTATCTAAAAATAAAAAATATATCTTGTTATTTATATTTAATATATAATTTTTAATTAAATTTGTTTAGAATATAATGAGGTATATAAAATCAGTAAAAGGATACATGTCAGACGTAACAAAATTTGTCGATAAAATGAAGTCAAATTACAACGACTTTGTCACCGCATTAAAAAGCGAACGGCAAGAAACTCGTGTTGTCTATGACCTTCTAAACAAAGCAGCCAAAGGACTGTTGTTGGACCAAGAAGGAAACAAAAGAAATCTCACCGAGGCAGAAGTTAAATTAATCAAAGACCAATCTGTAGACATACTTAAAGTATTAGGACTTACTTCTCTTTCTTTACTACCAGGGGGAACACTTGTATTCATCCTATTAAAAGTCTTCAAACAAGAAGATAGAATACTACCTTCAAGCTTCAAGAAGAAACCGGAGTAGATTACTCAAACTCTGATCCCAATATTCTTAATACTTCTTCAATAGTTTCTTCTTCTAAGTCTGTTCTTTTAACAAGATCCTCAATAGACAATTCAAGTATACCTTTAGCACTATCCAATCCGATATTTTTGAATATATTGATTATCCACTCATCAATTTCGTCAGAAAACTCATCAATCATAACATCATCTTCAATTTCAGAATCCTCATTATATACTTCAATTTCATATCCTGTAAGAAGTCTTGCCAATCTTATGTTTACTCCACCCTTTCCAATAGCTAAAGCAATCTGATCACCTTTCATAGTAACTATTGCTTTATTTGTTTCTTCATCAATTTTAACCAAAGAAGATTTAGCAGGACTTAAAGCACGTTGTATAAGTAAAGTTGTATTCTGAGTATAATTTATTATATCGATATTCTCACCATTCAATTCTTTTTTAATATTAAATAAATTAGATCCTTTAGATCCAACACATATTCCGATTGGATCTATTCTATCATCATAACATTCGACCATGACTTTGGATTTTTCCCCAGCAATTCTAACAATATCTTTAATTACTATCAGACCATCCATTATTTCAGGTATCTCAAACTCTAAAAGATGCTCTAACAATCTCTCTGATTTTCTAGAAAGTATAACTATTGGTCTATGTTCATTCTCAACAGAAACAACAACAGCCTTCACATAGTCTCCCTTTTTGAAAAAGTCGGATTGCATCTGTTCGTTTCTTGGTAAGACAAGTTCGTTATTATTAGAGTCCTGAATGATGGCCTCTCTTTTGTTTGCGAATATAACCTCTCCGGTAATAACCTCACCAATTCTTTTTTGATATTCGTTATAGATGCTACTTTTTTGAAGATCCATTACTTTAGAAAGAAGATTTTGCTTGATACCGAGTATAGTTCTATGACCAAACTCAGCCAATTTTACCTCACTTGTATATTCCTCACCTACTTCAAAGTCTGGTTCAAACTTTATTACTTCCGAATACTTTATATGTAGGTTTGAATTAAAATCTTTATAGTCATCCTCGACTACTTCTCTGTTTTGGAATATCTCTAAATCTCCCTGGTCTGTATTTACGATGATATCAAAATTTTCATCACCACCATATTTCTTGATAAGAGCATTTCTAAAGACCTCTTCCAAGATGTTCATTATCTCTTGTCTGTTGATGTTCTTAGCATCTTTAAACTCTGTAAACGATTCGAATAAGTTATTCATTTTTATCTATTATTTTTTTTATTTTGTAATCTCTTTCCCATTGTTGAACAAGTTGTTGCATTTCTTTAGAACGTGAATATGTCTGAGTCTTGAAGATATCCGTATTAAAAGGAAACTCTTCAATAGACACACCGGAGTACGACTGTATCTGTTCATATTTAGATATCCGGGAATACCATTCATCCTCTATCTCATCACTTTCGAAGTTTCCATTCGAATCTCTTTGTAGATTGAATATCTTTTCATTGTGAAATTCGAAGAAATCTTCCCACTTCTTCATTGTTTCTTCTGCCATTTTCTTATCAGAAAAAAATCCAACAGTGTTGAAAGAAGAAGATTCATAATCTTCAAAACTTATAGTAACGGTATATATCTTGTCCATATACAGCATTATATTAAACATCTGAAGTTAAGTTTTCAGAAATTTATTTTTAATATATAAGAATATGAAAAGAATAGACAGATACGATGAATACCTATTGGAAAAGGAATTCAAATCTATAATAGCAAACATATTACTTATAGTAGAGGCACAAACCAGTGCTAACACTTTTGAATGGGATTTTAAAGAGCCACAAAGAACCTTCAATTTCAAAGACAAAGATGAGTTTGAAATAGGTGATACCGTTGAGTTTGACATAGAACAAAAGAAGAAACTCAAAGATTATATTGACTTTGTAAAAAACAAGGCAAATAAATTCGTAGACTACATAAGAGAACCAGATGTAGATCTTCCTTCTTTTGACCTACCAACACATAGTTTGAAAGAACTTTTGAAAAAGTTGGTTTCTTTGGCACCAAGCAAAGAAGAAGCCATGAAAAAAGTCAAAGAATATTTTGACAAATTCATATTTGAGTTAAAGTCATTACCATACGAAATAAAAAAGAGATTGCTTAAAAAGTTTATAGTAGTATTCATATTGTTTATACCACTAAGTAACTTAGTAACGGATCTTTCTATCAAACAAGAACCAGTTTTGAAAGAGGTTGTGGCAGAGGCCAATCAAGAATCAATACCGAATGAAATAGATAAGGAAGTAGTAGATAAAAACTCAAAGTTTGCCAGCTTCGAAAGAGCACAACATTTAGTTAAAATGGCAGAGGCTGGATATTCGAGTGATAGAAATGACACAGGAAACTGGATAAACGTTCCAGGTGGGGGACAGAGATTTATTGGAACAAACCATGGTATCTCAGCACCAGTATTAGCACAATACTTCAAAGACAAAGGAATAGATAGACTAATCTCCAAACAAGATATGATGGATCTGGAGTACAAGACTGCATTAGATATATACAAAAAAGACTATTGGAACGCAGCCAAACTCGGCAATTTCAAAAGTCAGTCGATAGCAAACGTTCTATACGACGAATGTGTAAACCAAGGTGTAGGTGCAGCATTGTCAGACGTTAAGAAATCGATGGAGAATATGGGTCACGAAACCGACGAAATTGGAAGTTGGAAAGAGTTTCACAAAGAACTAACACCAAAGGTTAATAAAATGTCAACTAAAGAAAAAAAGAAATTATTCAATCAAATTAAAACAGAGAGACTTGAAAGATACGAAGGTGCGGACACCTGGGAAGAACACGGAGAAGGCTGGCAAAACAGACTAAACGACATCGCATTCGAAGATGATGGAGAAAATCAATCAGATATAGCATGATACACATAAAGACATTCGAAGAGATAGCGATAATGACAGACTCTGCCACCGCCGCTATGTCATACCTAACAGACTGCGATTGGAACATAGACGTATCGCTCGGAAACTGCGCGTTCTTCGCCAAAGACTTCTACGAATGGTGCCATAGAGAAGGAATCGACTGCACACTAGCATATCTCAAGCAGGATGAGTCATTCGCCACCGGTGAGATAGAAGACCATATCGTGCCTATAGTGGCGGGAAAGATGATAGACTTCGTCTACACCGACTACGGGGTTTCTAGAAGAGCAAGGCTCTCCAACAAGGAAGAGTCTCTAAGAAGACAATCTAATCCAGAGATAACAGACATAAGAGACTTCGAGAAGAAGTACTCAAAATGGGGATACAGACAGATAGAAGAGATTGCATACGAAGAAGCATACGAAGGAGAATCTGCCATATGCCAGACTATCGAATATCCAGAAAGAATCGATGAAGACATAAAGATTCCTATCAACGTAGGAGACACTATTCTTGGAGGAAGATTCAAGAATAAGAAAACTGTTGTCAAAAAGATAGGAAAGAACGCTAAAGGTGACATCACCGTAAACGGGAAGCCACTTTTGAAATATAGATTGGTAAAGGAGTCTACAGAGTTCAAATCATTCAAAGAAGAGACAGAAGACCTTCTCAGGTCGATAGTCGATATGGGATTCAAAGGATGGGTATTTGGTGACTCTTTAGTTTACGATCCACAATTCGGAGTAAGAATATACAAACAGACTGGTGATGAAGAATATAGTTTTGGTTCACCGGAGTTCGAATGGGACCTTATAAGAGCCGACGTACAGGCTTATATTGGACACATGACAGAAGAGTTTGGATACGAAGTGGGTGTCATATACACTATCGGAACAAACGCCGGTCCATCTAAAGGATATGGAAGATTGCAGCACGAAGAGTCTGAAATACTCGGAGACAAAGAGCTGGGTATGATAAAGTGTATCTACATAGAATTTAAAAAATAAAAAATAAAAAATGAAGTATCTAAAACTATACGAAGACTTTGACAGAAGAATAAGCACTTTTGATCAAGACATTAAAAGTTTTCTTCCTGAAGAAGTACGCATAGAAACAACATATGGTAAATATACATTAAAGAAAAAAGATATAATGCTCAACGGTGATCTTATACAGACAACATATTACCAAAATACCCCAAATGATAATGATGGTGATGTAACCGTAGATGGTGAACCAGATTACTTATGTTTTGATATACATACTATAAAAAAGAATGATGGAAGTGAGGCAAACGGAGATAACCTAAGATTAAACATAGACATGACATATGGAGATGCAATGGTATCAGAATTTACTATAGAAGCACCAAATAAAGTAGTACCACATCACTATACAGGAGCAAACTCTTTGTATGATCCAAAATTTAAATTTGGATTTGATGATGAATCACTACAAGCATTGGTTGATTTCTTCAACAGATTTTCAGATAAGTATAACTTGACAAAAGATGACTTCAAATTCTTAGATAAAGATCCAAATAGTTACAAACCATACTAATAAAGTCTTTCTATTTTAAACTTTTTCAAAAAAAATAATATAATATAAATGAAAAGAATACTAGCAATACTCGTACTTATTTTTATAACATCTCTATATGCAATAAATATAGTATATACTATAAATAATAAAAAACCTATAATAGTAAAAGTAGATAAATTTAAAAAAAATATTAAATTAGATACTTTAAAAAGAGAAGTTAAAATAAAAACTCCTGAAATTATTTCTAAAAATATAATTATTTTAGAACCAAAATCACCAAAAATTGATAGAAGTTTACCTGATAGTTCTATACATCATAATGCAACCTGGTATAAAACAGATGGAACAAGAGTGCACAGAGAATATCCAACTGCTGCATATAATCATGTTCCAAAAGGAACAAAACTTTTAGTAACAAATACAAAAACCCAAAAAACTTGTGTTGTAGAAGTAACAGATAGAAATGGAATGGGTAAATATCATATAGACTTAAGCCATTCAGCTTTTGGATCTTTGGCAAATCATTCAATTGGAACTATAAAAGTTTTTGTAAAAATTTTATAATAATAATAATAATAATAATAATATGAAAGTATCAATCGGATGTGACCACGCAGCTTGGGAGCTCAAAGAAGAAATCAAAAAATACCTATCAGAAAAAAACGTTTTGGTAGAAGATAAAGGATGCTATTCAGAAGAAAGAGCAGACTATTCAGATTATGGACATTTAGTTGCATCGGATGTCGAATCAGCATCATGTGATTTTGGAATACTTATGTGTGGATCAGGTAACGGAATCAACATGACCGCAAACAAATGGCAAGGAGTTAGATCAGCATTGTGTTGGAACGTAGAAATCGCCAATATGGCACGACTTCACAACGATGCTAACATACTTACACTACCGGGAAGATATATCTCTTTAGAAGAAGCTAAAAAGTGTGTAGACGAGTTTCTGAACACAGTATTTGAAGGTGGAAGACACGAAGCAAGAATTACAAAGATTCCAAAAATGGTTAATTAGATTTAATAGATATATTAAATCAATGTTAAGAAATGAAAGAAATCCCTTCCGCCGAATTACGAAAGTTAACTATTGAATTCTTCAAAAGTGAAGAAACCATCAAAACTAAAGAGATAGTAAGACTATTCTCAAACTACATAAATGCTTATTGTGCAGAGATGAAAAAAAACGAATGGGATATTCTTTTCGACGACGAACTATACGAGTTGGTTTATTCTATATTTCATAGCTTAGTTTTTACTAAAAAACTTTTTGGAGTCAAAAAAGTTTCTTAACTTTATAAAAAAAAATAAAATGGAAAAAGGTACATCAAGTGGAATCGGACTACCAGGAGTGTTGTTCGTAGTATTTTTAGTATTAAAATTAACAGGAAACATAGATTGGTCTTGGTGGTGGATAACTTCACCTATCTGGATTCCTTTATTGGCTGCAGTTGCGATACTTATAACATTGATTATTGTATTCGTAGTAATGTTATCATTTGGATACACTGTAGATGATTTAAAGACAAAGTTCAAATTAAAAAAATAAACATATGTCAAATTACGACATATAAATAAACACAATTTAATATGAGTAATATGTTTGTTATAGATATAGAAAGAAAAGAAGTGACAAAAGAGTTTCCTATCGTTAAAGATTGGCTTAAGAATATGAAAAAAATTAAGCTAAATGAAGGAGAATTCAATAAAGATGAAGTAGAGTTTTACTATTCTTATGGTTTTTTTGTACCCAAAAGCAAAAATACGGATGAAGAATATCTAAAATCATTAGATTCAAACCTCAAAATGCTTTACCCACAAAGACTTGTATTAGAACTTTCAAAAGTAAGAGTTAACATAAGTATGAAGTTAGATAACTTCATAATGACAGATAGACTTCCAAAAGGATCAGTTCCTTCAAAGGTACAAGAAATTGTAGCAGAGCTAACTAAAGTAAAGATGATAGTAGAGTCAGAATTCTCTTATGATAAAGATGTCTTAGAATCTATACCTGCATTAGATAAAACCATCGTAGATATTGAAATAGTAAAGAATGGTGAAAGTACTTTTCTAACTACAGGACCTGTAATCAATGATTTCAGTATAGATACAATCTTAGATAAGATTTCTAAAAAAGGATTTGGATCATTGTCAAAAGAAGAAAAAGAGTTTTTAGATAACAAAAGTAAAAATATGTGAGGTTAATCAATCTCACATATTACCTTTTTAACTATTTCTAATTTTTTCTTACAACCTTCACCCTTAAACTTGGAATCTACTTTGAATACCGCAAATGCAAACGCGTCTGCAAAGTCTTCTCTTGGATTTCTACTTGAATATTTTCTACAGAAATCAGAACCTTCTTTATAGACCCATCCAGACTTTTTATTACCCGCAGCTTCTCTACCCTTTCTTTTCTCAATATATCTATCATATCCATCTGGAATGACATCGTTTATATCACATTTCTTCCAACCAGAAATGGCTTGCCAAGACTTAGAGAAAGAAACTTTTTCGATATGATCGATACAATGACCAATCTCGTGAACAATAACAAACTCTTTATAAGGTATATCATTAGTTCCATTTTCAAATTCTTTTTTGAAATCAAATATACTTGGATTTAAAGTCATATGTTTCTTTTTAGGAGTATCATGCCATCTTCCATGAACACCACCTAAATCATCGAGCATTATTTTTTGAACTTTATTCTTTAAAAACTTTTTATTGAAATGACCAAAGGCCTTTCTCAAAATCTTTATTTGTTCTACGCTGAATTTTTCATCAAGCTCAGTTCCAAAGTCTTTCTTGAAGTCTTCAATCATTTTGATTGCTTTCTCGGTATTCTCAACCTTTTCTTTCTCTTCTTTTTTCTCAAAGAGTTTAAAATTCAATATATGTTTCATATCTATTCCGGTTCTTTCATTAGATGTATGTGTATGTTGACGCTGACATTCTCCGAAGAAGGAATACTCGTCTTGTCTATTCTGAACGAAGCATGGTCGTATCCTTCCAAGTCAAGCAACCTCAAGCACGCAGACTCTAGGCTTTCCGTCCACTCTCTGTCTTTTCCTCTCAGACTCGACATGGAGCGCAGCAATTCGGTCGGGTTGAAAATAGTCTTCACTTTCAAGTCGCCCATATTTCCGTCTTTGACACTACCTTTTATCTCGTTGTTTCCAGTTATCACATCTTCATCAGCAGGTAGATAAGTATTCATCGCGATTGTCATCTCTTCTATCTCTTCAGGGTCGTCGTATTTTTTCACTCTTAGGTCGAATCCCTGGTCCGTGAAGTCTATCAGAGCCCATTTTATGTCTTCATACTCTTCGCTATCTTCGTCGACCGACTCCATTATAGAAAAAGATTTAAAATTCAATATGTGTTTCATATTATTTTATATTGACTGTATCCGCCTTTTCGGTATCGACTTCTTTCAAGTCTCTAAGATCACTTACTTGACTAGGACTTCCCTTTTTTCTTTTCTTCTTTGGATTGTATCCAAGTACAAACCCAACATCCCCGGAACCGGTTGTTCCCGTAGTACCAGCGAAAGCACCTGGCTGTGCAGAAACCACCGCACCCATTCCTGCAGTATTAGAAGCATTGGCTGTAGCCACACCACCACCGGCAGCACCACCTTCACCGTCTTCAAAAAACTTGTCATATCTCTTTAAATATTTCATCATTTATAATATATATTTTGCCACTGGTTTCCACCAGATACTTTGTATTGCATTATTCCACCAGAACTTAGATTTAAATCTACTGCTATCTTATCCGCAAAGTCTTTAGAATACTTTCCCGCATTATACCATTCTTCTATATCATCAGAATATTGATCTAATAAATATCTAGTTTGCTCCGGGAAAAGATTATATTGTTTTAAAAAACCCAATATCTCACTTTGATATTCATCCAAAGAAGAATATACCGATTCGAAAAACTTCCAACTTTTAAGATGTTTCATAAGGTATATATTAAAAACAACAAATAACTTTTTACAATAGAATCATATAACAATAAAACAATAAAACAATATGAATAAGATTTTTGAAGTATGTACAAATCTGACGGTTCAAAAGAACTTGGATTTTATACAAAATCTAAATGAAGAAGACAGAAAACAAATTTTGAATCTAGATTTAGATTTAGGTGTGGACGTAGTAAAAGAAGACATAATCACTTCCTACATAATATGCAACGACCTCAACATGGAAAAGATGAAGGAAGTTCTTAAAAAACATGAAATCGAATATGAAGTAAGTGATGTTACTTCTCAGGTTATCAGCGACGCAAAACCAATCGACCAAATTCTAGAAGAAGATATACTTTTAATATTTGATAAAAACAAATAAAAATATTATATTTGTAAAATGAAAAAGATTTGGCACGTAAAAGGTAGATACGGAAGTGGTAAATGGTTCAAAACCGAAAAAGCTTTTCTATCTAATGTAAGAGAAGATGACACTCGAGAAGTGTTCGTATATCAACTAATTGATTCCGGTATTGCAGGTGAAGTAAAAAGAAGTACCATAACAGAAAGAGACAGAGATGATCAACTAAAGAATATATTGGGAGAGGCAGGTAAATATGAAGAAGCAATCTCAAACTTCAGAGCGAAGTTCGAAGAGATTGCTGAAGATACACAAGGCAAAAGATATATAATATCAACATTGAAGATAATCGGATTGAATAAAAAAGAATTCTCCAATATGGCATCTGGTAGTAGAAACTATCTTTTATTTGAAGTAAGTGATAGTGTCGAGTGGTATCAAACACTTTTAAGATGCCACAACTTTGTATCAATTCCGGTTAACTATTACAAAAGAGGAACAGGTAGAATAGAAACAGAACAATCACGAATCGATAATTTTAAAGAAGCGAAAGATTCTCTAAAGAAAAAACCAACAAGGGAAAAGAAAGAAACGGTATGACAGTAATAATATCAAGTATACTCATAGTGGGTATCGTATCCACATTGGTTTCTTATATACCAAAACCGTGGATAGAAAAACACATCGTGAAGGTATTAGATCCAGACGATACAAGATTTTAAGATATGAACAAAATAGGATTGGCATTACAGGGCGGTGGATCTCACGGAGCATTCGCATGGGGAGTATTGGACCGAATACTTGAACTCGAAGAAAATGAATTGGGGTTTGACTCAATATGTGGAACATCAGCCGGTGCGATAAACGCGGTCGTGATGACTTACGGAATGCATATAGGCGGACGTATGAAAGCCAAAGAACTATTGGAGAGAATGTGGCTTACAATGGCAAACAAAGGCGGATTCAAACTTGACTATCCCTTTATTGAATACTTCACACAAATCGTGTCACCATACCAGTTCAATCCTCTCAACTACAATCCTCTTAGAAAGATTGTGTCGGACTTAGTAGACTTTGACGAGCTTAGAAAAACAAAAATAAAGCTGTTCATCTGCGCGACAAACGTAAAGACCAATCAAGCAAAAATATTTAGGACCAGTGGAATAACATTGGATTCAGTCATGGCATCGACCGCACTACCAACCTTCTTTCAAGCAGTTAAGATAGATGGAGAGTATTACTGGGATGGTGGATATATGGGAAATCCACCTCTTGCACCTTTGATTGCAAATTCGAAGATAACAGACCTTCTTTTAATAAAACTAAACTCGATAAACATAGATAGAGTTCCTAAATCTTCAAAAGACATAAGTGACAGAGTTACAGAAATCTGCTTCAACTCGTCTTTAATGAACGAAATGAGAATGATAGAAATGAGAAACGAACTCATAAGAAGCGGACTGGACTTAGGAAAGTATGGAAACAAAGAAATATTCGTACACTCAATATCAGGATATGATACGCTCGGAAAGCTAGACTATTCAACAAAGATGAACACGGATCTTAACTTTCTTTTAAGATTGAAGAATGCAGGAAGGGAAGCCGCGGACAAATGGATAAAAGAAGAACTAAAAAACGTAGGTAAAAAATCATCATTTGATGCAGACAAACATTTCTTCAACAAATTTTAGTATATTTGTATCTTAATCTATAAACAAAATGAAAAACAAAATGAAAAAATTAAAATTTATCTTCTTAGGTTTAGTAGTAACCTTGTTCATGACATCATGTACTGAAAACTATTCTAATGGCGAAAGAATCGGATTAGTAACTCAGTTCTCTAAAACAGGACTTATGTTCAAAACTCACGAAGGTCACTTAAACCTTACACAAACAGGTATGAACTCTTCTTCTGCAGTTCCTTTTGACTTCTCAGTAGATGCAGATAACGAAGATCCAAATATTGTCGCTAATTTAGATAGTGCAGCAACATATGGTTGGAAAGTAAAGATTGTATACCACGAAACATTTGGCAAAAACTGGTTTAGTAATAGAGGTGAAACAAATCACTTTGTGAGCTCTGTAGATATTTTAGACAGAAATCCAGTTGGTAGTATTTTTAACGGAGACAAATCAAAATCAAAAAACGGAGATTGTGGATGTGATACAGGTGGAAAAGTAATTGATACTATCTATGTTGTCATAGACAAAACAAAATGAAGACAGAAGACATAAACTTTGAAGTGGTAAAGGAATACATACTTTTACCAGACGAAGACGGATTCACAAAGAATCCGTCGACAAAGTTTATATGGGAAGAATTTACGAACCTATTAGTAAAAACAGTGGAAGATACGCTGATGTTATTTTTGCAGAAGGAAAGTGTGTTATATTCGGTGGATATAAATCCTGGATAACATTAGATAAATACAAAGTACTTTTAAGAGATTACAAACTAAAAAAATTATTAAACAATGGCAAAGTATAAAATAGTAGCAACTAAAATAGAATACTTCGAAATAGAGGTAGATGCAGAAAGTAAAGAAGAAGCGATGGAGTTCGCAGAAGAAAACAAAAATCTATTTAAATTCTATAGAGAAGATGAAATCAATATATTAGAAAACTCTTGCAATAAAATGAAATGAAACTATTAGTCATATTATTATTTTTTTCAATAATCTCATTTGGACAAAATGATAGACATTGGTTTCCACATCACGACGATTCTATCTTTCACAACAAACTTTACAAAATAGTGAAGATTGGAAATCCAAACGACACAATTCCAATGAAGTATTGGCTAATGTCTGATATAGAAGAATCCAATCTTCCATATCTCTTAGATATGCGAACACAAAAGGGACAAACCGGTGTGGGAAACTATATCAGTCCCGTCTATGAAGATGGTCTTTATAATTGGTCAGGAGCAATGATGGCATGTCCGACCGGATGGAGACTTCCAAGAATGGGAGAATGGGACACACTATTCAATCAGTTACTTCATAGTGAAAAGTTTCAGATGTTTGGAGAACTAAATGGATTTGTTGGATATAGCCATCAGGCAGACGAATACACAATAACCAAAAAAATAAAAAAACAAGAAGGAGGATTCTGGTGGTCTTCAGACAACATAGGTGAATTTGCTAAAGGAGTTGAACTACAAAGAAATGGCGAAAACTTTTCCTACTACAAAGGATCTGCCGAAAAGTATAGTAGGGCAGGTGTAAGATGTGTCAAAGATGATTTATAAATTTTAATATATAATTAAAATTTATAAATAAATAATGAGCACATTTAAAAGATTAAGTGACTCTTTGGGTATATCACAATCAATAAGTAATCTTATTTCAAATACTCAAAGTGGAATAGATTCTATCACAGAAGTATATGATGCATTATATACTTTAAATATAAACAATAGTACACAAATATCACAATTAGAAGCACAAATAATAGGTTTATCCTCAACTTCCGGTGCAAACGGAAGTAATGGAACTTCAGGAATCGATGGAACTTCAGGAATCAATGGAATCGATGGAACTTCAGGAATCGATGGAACATCTGGAATCAATGGAACTTCAGGAACTTCAGGTGTAAATGGAATCGATGGAACATCTGGAATCAATGGAACTTCAGGAATCGATGGAACTTCAGGAATAAACGGGACTTCAGGAACTTCAGGTGTAAATGGAATCGATGGAACTTCTGGAATCAATGGAACTTCTGGAATCAATGGAACTTCTGGAATCAATGGAACTTCTGGAACAAGCGGTGCACAAGGAAATAAAGGAGGATTACAATATACTCTTGGTGATGCAAATGGTACTGCACCACTTACTGGAAAGTTTACCGTATATGCAAGTGAAGGTGTTATTTTTGATTTAAGAATAAATGTAACTGACAGAATTGGAACTAACAACTCCGGATATTTTTCACAATTAGTAGGTAAAAGTGGTTATATTTACATAACTAATAATTCAAATAGTATTGCAAGAGCTACTGTGTATCCTTTCACAAATGTTACATTGGTTTCAGGATATTATTTATTTGGTTTAGATTTTGCTAGTGGAGTTGAAACTGATTTAATTCTAAATGACATTTGTGCACTTACAATCGTAATAAACGGTGTAAATGGATCAAGCGGAACTTCTGGGTCTTCTGGAATAAATGGATCATTAAATGATTCTGTAATTGGTGGTTATCTTTTAAGTTCAAATACACAAAAACCTTATAAACTAACGGTTGGACAGGTTCTATCTACTTCAACAACAGGAACTATAAATGGCGAATCAATATATGGACACAAATTCTATTGTACACCAGGATCAGTAATAAACGAAATAGCATTTAGGATAATGACTGCCGGCGCAGGAGGATTGGGTTTGGCCGCATGTAGAGTTCTAATTTATAGAAGTAAATTAAATGCTGCAGGTAATATAGTGGCAGGTAATTTGGAATTGGATACAAATACAAATATATCAACTCTTTCTACAGGACTTAAAGTACTATCCGGACTAAACCACACATTATCTTCAAATACCTATAAGGATTGTTGGTTTATGTGTATAAGAAACTATCAATCAGGATCCTTATCATTAAAACTACATAGCAATACAGGAACAGTTACTCATTATGCTGATATATCACAAGCATCAACTACTTATACAAGAGATATGGGATGGTATTTTCTATGTACATACACCGCATCAACTCCATCATCAATGCCAGCAACCGCATCAAGCACTGCAACAACAAATGCAGTTGCAGCATATGGTGACTATATTATGTTTGGATATTCAGCAACATAAAAAAAAATAAAAAGATATGCCAAGAATCGAAATAGACAGAGTTGAAACCTACAATGTACAAACAGGTGAAGTAACCGTAGAAGAGAGAGAAGTTCTAGTTAAAACAGATGAAGAACTTATTCAAGAAAAACAAGACGAATTAATAAAAATATATGCAGAATTGCAATTATTGATAAATTCACAAACAAATTAAGTATGAGAATTCAAAAATTTGAAGAGTTTGATCCAACAAACGAAGGATTGAGAAGTAGTATTTCTATAATAGGAATGCTTATAGGACTCGGTCTAGGAAATCCAGAAACTATTTTAGCAAATCAAACAAATATCGAAAATAGTATTGATTTTGAAGAAGAACAAGTACTACATCTTATAGATTCTTTAGAAAGAGAAAATCCAGGTGATACTATCTTTGGAAAGAAACTTCCAATAGTCTACCTATCAGATGCCGTAGAAAAATACGGATACAACAACTTCAAAGTAAATCTTAAATTAGAAGAAGTTATTAGAACAATGCAACAACCAAACTTTCCGGTTAAGATAGACTTATTCTTTGTAAATTTAGGTAAACAAGTTCCAATAACAACATTCGAATATCAACATAGTGACAGGATTACCTTCATGCTTACAAAAAATGATATTTGGGACAAAAATATGCTTGGTATTAGAATAAATTTCTAGTATCTTTGTAGCATGAATAATGCACAACTAAACAACATAATCAGATTCTCTTTCCACTTCCATGAATCGATGGGTAATAAACTACACGAGTACGATCCCGGATACATATTGGAAAAATGGACCAAATACTTTGGAGACACAAAGCCAAATTCAATATCGGATACTACACACGTTTATTTGAGAAACTACTTCTCAAAGTGGATAGACAAATGGGGTGAAGGTTCATATACAGTGATGTCGAAATACTTAAGCATAATAAATTCGATAAACGTAAAAGGATTCCGAAAATACGATGCAGATTATATTCAAGGAGATTGGATTCCATCAGAACTTGTATCAATTTTTGAAAGGTCAACAAGCGGAGAAATGTCAAATAGTGAATATTGTGGACTACATAGTGTAGTAGAAACAGAATTCGAATACTGGCTAGCGTGTGAAAACGTAAAGCAAGATATGATACAAATACAGAGAGATATGAAAATTGATAATATATTTGGTAGATTAGAAAAGAGTCCGTAGATTTGTAAAACGGTTGGGATAGGCAACGATTCAGATACAAGTTTCGACCGTTTTTAATAAAACTTGGTACATTTAAAAACTTTTACTATATTTGTACTATAAAATCAACAAAGAGAGAATAAACTTTTAATATATAAGAAATAATGAGAACAATTAATACACATAAACATTTTAGTAAATCGAGCAAATGGTTTAGCAATAAATCAGAACTTGGTACTGGAAGAGTATTGTATATTAGTTAACACTCGTATAGAAGAAATTTTTAGAAACCCAAGTTCATATGAACTTGGGTTTTTTTGTGTTCAATAAATAATGACACCGTATCCGTAACTGGTTCCGGTCCTGACTCTTAATCAGGTAGTAATGTGGGTTCGAATCCCACCGGTGTCACAAAAAAAAAATACGCGAGTGAGGCTGAGGTAGCCAGTGGGATTCCAAACCCCACGGAGTGGGTTCGATTCCTACCATTCGCGCAAAAAATATCGACCCTGTAGCTGAGTCAGGTTTCAAGCCTCCGCCTTTTAAGCGGAAGATCGTTGGTTCAAATCCAACCAGGGTCACAAAAATAAATGGTGTATGTAGCTCAGAGGAAGAGTGGTGGTTTGTGAAGCCACAGGTCGGGATTTCGAAACTCCTCATACACCCAATTGTGGTCTAAGCTAATCTGGTGAAAGCGATTCCCTGAAAAGGAATAGAGCTCGGATCGTAACCGAGAGATCACACAAAAATAATAGGGAAGTGTATTGTTTTAATATATAAAATAAAAACAATATGAGTTCGATTATAAATAAAAAATGGATAAATGAAGAGGATGAAATTTTAATAGAAAATTATTCTAAGATAGGACCAAGTGGATGTTCTAAATTATTAAAAAGGACAGTTAGAGCATGTCAAATTAGGGCTAAAAAATTAAAATTAAAATATTCTATAATCAAAGATTATTATGAAAAAGAAAATTTGTTAAATATTATTAATAAATCTTTCTCTATAAGAGAATGTTTAATTAGTATTAATTTGTCAGTTAGACCCGGTAATTATAAAACTATTAAAAAATATATAAATTTATATGAGTTAAATACTGATCATTTTTATAGTGATAATAGAGGTGGATTAAATAAATACACAAATTCAATAAAATATGATATTAATGATATTCTAATAGAAAATTCTAATTACTCAACAAGCAAATTAAAGAAAAGATTATATGATGAAGGATACAAAGATAGATATTGTGAGATGTGTGGACAAGATGAGGAATGGAAAGGAAAAAAAATGTCTCTTATTTTGGACCATATTAATGGTATAAATAATGATAATAGATTAGAAAACCTAAGAATTGTTTGTCCAAATTGCAATTCCACATTAGATACACATTGTAGGGGAAATAAAAGAATAAACACTAAAGAAATAAACAAATGTGAATGTGGTAAGAAAATAAATAAAAGTTCTAAAAAATGTTTAGAATGTTCCAGTTTATCACAAAGAAAAGTTGAAAGACCTAGTTTAGAAACGATATTAAATGATATAAATGAATTAGGATATAAAGGAACAGGTCAAAAATATGGCGTAAGTGATAACGCTATTAGAAAATGGTTAAAATAAAATAAACGCAGGGAGTAGCTCAGTTGGTAGAGCACGTAACATACTTGTCTAGAACTTTACCTCGAAAGAGTGTTGATTAGAGAAGTTACTTCGATCTTTTAAATCCGTGGTCGGGGGTTCGAGCCCCACCTCTCTGCCAAAATAAAGAAAAAAAATTTTAATATATAAAGAATATGAAAACAATTATCAACATATCAAGTTCGTCAAGTCGCTCGAGTAGAGTGGTTAGAATCCGATTGTGTTCATAATTGTCGATATAAAGATATTGTGTAAACCCTCGGATTTAATCTGAGGGTTTTTTTGTGTTATATAGTTTCATCGTCCAATGGACAGGACAGGTCGCTACGAACGATCAGATGGGGGTTCGAATCCCTCTGAAACTACAAAATGGAAGAGTAATTAAGCTGGCGCTTGACCTAGTCTTGAAAACTAGTGGTTCCGAAAGGAATGGGGATCGATACCTCACTTTTCCGCAAAAAAGGATAGTAAAATGAGGAGGTCCTCATCACCGCCTGCTAAGCGAGTGGTTCCGAAAGGAATGGGTTTCGAGTACTCTGCTCTCCGCCAATGGAAGGTGATCAGCCACGCCTGGAAAACGTTGGGTACCGAAGGTATTGATTTCGAATATTACTTCTTCCACTAAACTTTTTAAAATATTGTCCTTATATTTGTATAAATATGATAATTATGATAAAGAAAATTATAACGATGGCATTCTTGCTCATCTCAACATCCATCTTCTCACAGATAACACTTTCAACAAAACTTATAATTGGGAAAGATACAATCCCTCTTAAACATGGACAATCCATAGAAAGTGTGTTAGACTCAATAAATAAGGTTAGGTTAGATAAATACTATGCGGAACGTCAAAGGATAGAAGACTCTACTGAAATGGCATACATATCTCGATGTAAGAAAGGTCCACATCTTTACTACAACATGAAAAACGAAGAAACCGGGCGGTACTACATAGAGACACAAAAAGATCCCGAAGAGGTGGAGGAGATTATCGACTCACTTAAATTTCAAAAAATAGATAGTGTAATCACATATTCGGATATGGCATACGAGGTTCTAAATGAAATCAACTCTACCCGTGTACAGAAGCTGGAGATAGACAGCATGAGACAGGAGATGTTTTCAGAAGACATGCTATACACCTACTATTTAAAAAAAGACGGAGCGTTGCTTCAGAAAGACCGCTATGATAAATGTATGGAAGAATGTTATAAATTAGTCTTCGATCAAATATCCAAAAAGAAGAAACTTATGCGAACATTACTTTCAGAAAACATAGAATACATAAGCCTGGTCATAGTAGAAGACCGAAGAAGTGTCACAGCATTCATATCCTACAAGCAAAAAAATAGTAAATATAATCAATACAAAATAGTGTATATACGATAATCTTTACTATCTTTGTAATACACAAACAAACACAGATATGGAAAAAAAACTAAAACAACACGCAATCATCTTCGTAGTAGTAGCAGTATTCATTCATTTATGCACAGCATATATGGCAGGATCTTTTAACATGTCAAAAGACATGAGAGAATGTGAAATGATTATTTTTATATTTACTCAAGCAATAACACACTTTGCTTGGTTCAATCGCGAATTAATTATCAACGAAATGAAAAAAGAATTAAATAAAAAATAATATGAAGAAAATTTTTTCAATATTGATGTTCTGTTTGATTCCAATTTTAGGAATATCACAAACAAACAAAGGTAAATCCGGAGTAAGTGTCGTTGGAACAAAAACTCAAAATGTTTTAGGCGCAAGTTTAGGATACTACGTTGAGTTTAAAAACAACACTGATAAAAAAGTTGATGGTATAAAATGGATAGCAACTTTTACAGACAACTTTGGAGAAGTCTTAGGAACAAGAGAGGGTAAATGGCAGTCTGGTAATTTCATGTCGAGTATAGAACCAGGCGAATCTACAGAAGATCTTGAAAACAACTTTGTTAAAGGCGCAACTAAAGTATGGATAACGATAACTTTAGTTCATTTTGAAAAATAAAAAATAAAATTAGGTTTATATACTATTTATTTAGTATCTTTGTAAGACACAAACAAACACAGATATGAAAACTATTTTATTATTAGCGATTTTGGCATTATCATTTACATCTTGCCAAGGATGGAAAATCCCAAGCTCTGAAAACAAATACCTTACTGTATTAAAAAGAGACGGAAACTTAGTGAAAACAAAAGCCAGATTGGCAACCGAGATTAGAGTAGACGCCGCAACACAAGACACAATGACATCTGTAGTCGCTGACGGGAAAGCGACGATAACAACTACAATATTGATAGGTGTTACGGTACCCGCAAAAACAAAAGGGAAAATAGTAGAAGAAGAAGGAGTATATTATTTCGTATTCAACGACAAAGAATACCGCAAAAAAGTAGGAAGACTTCCTATCAATGTAGAAAAAAGTACAATCTTTATTCGTACCATAAGTAATAACATTGTAGGTACACGATTGGTTGTAGACAACAACGCACCTGGATTTGAATTGAGAATCAAAGAAGACGAAAAAACAGAGAGCATAAAAGCAAACTAATGATAAACAGAATAACGCCAGACTACATAAAAAGTCTGGCTCAAAAAGAAATATTCGTATTTGGATCTAATCAATCCGGAAGACACGGGAAAGGTGCTGCTAAGACCGCGTTAGGTTGGGGTGCAGTTTGGGGCCAAGCAGAGGGACTTCAAGGAAGAACTTATGGTATTCCAACAAAGAACTCAAGCATAACTAGAACATTAGACTTAGATGAAATAAAACCATACGTGGATCGATTCATTGATTTCGCGAAGACCAGACCTGATCTGATATTCTTAGTGACAGAAGTAGGTTGTGGTCTTGCAGGTTTGAGACCAAAAGACGTAGCCCCTTTCTTTAAAGAAGCGGTCAACATAGAAAACATACATTTGCCATCAAAATTTTGGCACAAATTAACATAAAATTAGGTAGATTTAAAACTTTTTATTATATTTGTATTATAAAACAAAAAAAAACACAAAAGAAAGAAATATTATTTAATATATAACGATACATCGCGGGGTGGAGAAGTTTGGTATCTCGTTGGGCTCATAACCCAAAGGCCGTTGGTTCGAATCCAACTCCCGCTACAAAAGATTAATAACAACATTTAAAAATTTAGAAATAATGACAACAATAAACTTAAATATGAATTTGAATAACACGCTGAATATGGTGGTGAATAATACGTTATGTATTAGACCAAGCGAGGGTTTCGATCTGTTTAAGGATATTGCGTAATGGCATTTATTCACTAAGAAACATTGAAACCCTCAGACAAAAATCTGAGGGTTTTTTTATTTACATATATTCTCCTTTAGCTCAGCGGTAGAGCTCTCGACTGTTAATCGAGTGGTCATAGGTTCAAATCCTATAGGGAGAGCAAAAATAAGGACTATTAGCTCATTTGGTTAGAGCACCTGACTGTTAATCAGGGGGTGGCAGGATCGTAACCTGCATAGTCCGCAACATTGGGTTGTAGTAGTAATGTAAAACTTCTGCCTGTTAAGCAGAACGATGCCGGTTCAAGTCCGGCCAACCCAGCAAAAAAACATAGGTAGATACCCGAGCGGTCTTCAGGGACTAGTCTGATACACTAGGTGAGAAATCACGACGTGGGTTCAAATCCCACTCTACCTACAAAAATGGTTCTATGATGTAACTGGATAGCATCTACGCCTTCTAAGCGTATCGTCTGGGTTCGAATCCCGGTAGGACTACTAAAATGCAGGAGTGGTGGAATTGGCGAGACACCCCAGCCTTAGAAGCTGGTGCTTGAAAAGATAGCGTGTGGGTTCGAGTCCCACCTTCTGTACTAAATTGGAATATAGCTCAGTTGGTTAGAGCAATCGCCTGATACGCGATAGGTCGTAAGTTCGAGTCTTACTATTCCAACAATAAAAATGCTGATAATGAACAAAAGATTACTATATTGTAAAATGCGAAAACCTAAAACAGATAATCCTGAAAAAGAATATCAAGAAATATTAGGTAAGTATTATACACTAGTCGAAATAGAACCAGAATGGAGTAGAGTTCGACACGGAGATGAGAATTTTGTTTATGTATCTTACTATTGCAACAAATAAAAAATGCTGATGTCGTATAACGGTCATTACACCACCTTTGTAACGTGGATATGTGGGTTCGATTCCCTCCATCAGCTCTAAAATATATGCACCTGTGGTCGAGTTGGCTTAGGCACTGGATTGCAAACCCAGATACGGGGGTTCAAGTCCCTCCAGGTGCTCAAATGTAAATGCCGCGACTTAGTGGAAAAGAATCGACCCTCATATGGTTGACTAAGTGAGTTCGAACCTCACACGCGGTACTAAATATTGTCTTGTAGCTTAATGGGAAAGCGTCACCTCGACATGGTGAAGAGAGTGGGATCGTTACCCACCAGGACAACAATATAATGGGGATTAGCTCAATTGGTAGAGTGCTTGACTTACATTCAAGAGGTAGCGGGATCGTAACCCGCATTCCCAACAAATGCTCCGATGGTGGAATGGTAGACACGTTGTCTTTAAGCGGCAATGTCCAGTGTGGCGTGAGGGTTCGAGTCCCTCTCGGAGTACAAATGCAGTTATCATATAGTTGGTGATTATACATCCTTGGTACGGATGAAACCCCGGTTCGATTCCGGGTATCTGCTCAACAAAAAAGTTATTTGTAATATAAATAACACAAAATGCCCAGGTGGTGGAATGGTAGACATGCTAGCCTTAGGAGCTAGTGTCGCAAGGCGTGTGGGTTCGAGTCCCACTCTGGGTACTAAACTAAACAACAATGAATTTCATAGAAGAAAAAATAATAGGTAAGGGAAATATCGAAAAAATAACATTGAGATTTCCACCTGAACCAAATGGATACCTACATCTAAACGAACTTGGAATATGAAAGAATACCCCTATATCGGAATAATACTTTACGAGTTCTATGAAAACATGAGAGAGGATCTTATCAAGGATGAAATGTTTTTTGTTACAAACGTATATGAAGAGCCAAAAAGTTATTCACCGGGCCATGAAGTTTATGGCGTTCGTTTTATAAAAGAGAAATGGAACAGCGAACGCATGCTGGACCTACCGGTTAAATACTATAAAGAAAGACTGAGCCATTATAAATCCATAGAGAGAAATACAAAAGTAAACGAATTAGGCATATGAGGAGAGATTTAAAAGAAGGCGATGAGGTAATACTTATATGTATCGACTTATTGTATAAAGTTGTTGAGATATTGGATGATAAGACTCAACACGGTCTTACTAAAATGAGACTAATACCAACAGGGAATAATCCACATAGTCCCTATGACGTAGGTCAACACGTTATAGTGAACCAAAACCAGATAGCGCTCTCAAAGAGTCAGCTGAGAGAAGAAAGATTGAAAGAACTGGGAGTATGAAAGTGATAGCAAAAAACGACGGACCTATTTTTCAGAAGTGGGACGGCACCAGAGAAAGACAAGGACTCAAAGAAGGCAAGGTGTACGACGTGATCGAATGTGCCTACCAAGACGAGCCTGGACATTGGGTCGTTAGAACCGACGGCTTCCTAAACCCGAAAGAACCAAAATTTTTCATAAAGGTCGTAAACGAGTTTGGAAGACAAGCAGACTATTGGAACGACTACTTCCTGTCCAGCGAAGAAACGAGAGAAGAGAAACTAAATCAAATACTGGACCGAAAAACCAATGGTTTGTTGGAATAATTTCCTTATATTTGTAGAACAAAATAGGACCATGGCAAACGACTCAATACAACTGGAAGAAAACAACGTAGATTTTAACACATTCAAACAAGAAATTTTAAACGATTT
>Ga0114971_10000182_pt1 | contig 38722 bp, 22 predicted proteins | sample M_140625_MF_Meta_FD_87320 | JGI IMG/M metagenome (GOLD analysis project Ga0114971, IMG submission 87320) | Freshwater microbial communities from Lake Montjoie, Canada to study carbon cycling - M_140625_MF_MetaG | ecosystem: Environmental > Aquatic > Freshwater > Lake | place: Lake Montjoie... | reverse complement strand
TGCCAATGGCCTGGTGGCCGTGGGAAACGGGGGAATGAATGAGAAACATGTTCATATCTACAACCAGAAGTTTGCCCATGTCGCCGCCTGCGCCGACTTTCCGGGCAAAGACCGGTTCGGCGGCGGTCCGCTCCACGTCGAGGCTGGAGCGACCGATTTCTATGGGCTGCAGCAGAACCGGAACCATATCATTCGCATCAGTCCGCTCGGCGTGAACATCAAGGACTACGCCATCCACCCGGATGCGAAGGCGGCTGATTTCCGCGTGAGCGAGGCTACGAAAACCTTTATCGTGCGCGGGGCGGACGGCATGACGCGGGGCGTCAGTTTCACCGACGGAGAAGTCGCGTGGACGCACAAGATCCCCGGGCTGTTCGATGTGGATGCCGCCGGCCGCGTGGTGTTCCTCGACGGCAACAAACTGAAATGGCTGGAACCCGACGATCTCAACCCGGGCGAGATGATGGAGTCTACGACCACGCTCACTCTGCCTGCCGATCAGATCGCCGGGGTGAATGCCATGGCGGTGTACGGGGATGAATTGATCGTCAAGCGCCCGAACCCGACCGAACTGTTCCAGGTCTATGATCTGAAAACCGGCAAGCAGAAACGGGCGGTGCGGGCCGAGCAGGAAAGCGTGAGCGTTGAATTCCCGAACGGCGCATGGACTGCTGGCCGGCCGGTTGCATGCCGGATCCAATCCAGCAATGCCGCGGCGCAGTGGCACGTCTGGGCCACTGCGTTTGGCGACACGAATTGGCAGGAAATGAAGCGGACCGGAGACCAGGTCGAGGTGCCGGCCGACTTTGCCGGCTTGTATCTGATCCGAGTCGCGCCGACGCTGAACGCGCAGGCCGACAGCGAATTTACCTTGCGCACCGTGGTTGAGGTGCGCGCGCCGGAGAGCAAGGGCACCGTGAGCGTTTGGACGCCGCTCAACCGCGTCTGGTGGGGGTGCGGCGAGGCGATTCCCGCCAGTGTGTTGCTGCGGACAAAGCAGGCAGCCGGGCCGGTTACGGCCACCCTGACCATCACCCCTCACATCTCAAATCCGCCGCCCGCCGCCGCCGCGGTGCTCTGGTCCGCCGAACTCACGCTCGGGGCAAACACTCCCGCCACGGTCACTGTTCCTGCAAGCTTGACGAAACAACTGGCGCCGGGGCGGTATGCATTGCGCACGTCCGTGCCGGGGTTCACCTGCGTAGCGCAGCCAATCCGTATCGGCCCGGGGCTGGCCGCGCGGTCGCCGTTCCGCACCATGTGCTTCGGGGACTATTCCAACTTCAACTCCAGGGCGGATGCGTGGTCGTTCGCCGATGTTGCCGACGACATGCTGGCACAGTCGCAGGCGCTCGGGATCAATCAATACGTCAACCGCACGGCCTTCTATCGTTACCCGACCGCCTTCGACGACACGGCTGATGCCCGTCAGTTGTTCAGCAGCCTGGAACGTCGCCTGGCGGCTGAGCCGGATGGTGTGGCCCCGCAAAAGGTGGCGTTCGGTTTCGCCCAGGCGCATGTGCTCGGCGCCTTTAGCGCGTTCGGCTTGCGCGAGTGGCTGCTGCCGGTGATCATGGACAGTCCACTGCATCTCAATGCCGGCTGGACCGGCAAGAATGCGGCCGGTGTTCCGATTCGTTCACCCGCGGATGACTATGCCGCGATCGTCGGGGACAAGACCCAGGCGCTGACCAGCTTTCCGGCGTTTGCCGGCTGGGACTGGGCCGCCAACTGGTGGGCGGCAAGCAGCGATGGCGACCTGTTTGAGTGGCCGCCTTCGGCGCCGAAGGCTGTCGTGAAGGCGCCCGAGATACCAGGAGAGATGGACGCCGGTGAAAAGGATGATCCTTTGGATGACTTGCTCACGGATGCCTTGGAGGCGAAGTTGCCGCCTCCGCCCACGGAGAAGGATCGCTATCTGGAAGCCCTGAAGAAGGCCAATGAGACCGGCGCGTGGGATCCGGTGCTGGACCGGGTTCGCGACCGGCCGATCAACTGGCAGCCGTTGTCGCAACTCTGGCTCAAGCAGGCGCTGGATCAAGTCTTCGACGCGGGGGCGGGGCCGGGCGGTGCGTACCTCTCGGAGCCATGGTTCAAGCGGGCCCAGGTTCCGGTCACCGGATCGCCCGGCTCTCACCATGTGGATCAGGAACAATGGGTCAAAAAGCCACCGGTTCCGGGTGCCGCGAACCTGACCACCGCTTCGTCCGGCCCCTATCGCCGCCCGGAGATCTATCCGCCTGTTAATTTCTTCAACGTGGATGAAGTGGACCTGCACTACCAAGCCGAGGCGTTCTCCACGCCGAACTGGACGGCGCACGCCGTAGACTACTACAAGCGCCCCGGGAAGCCGGCCTGGATCCACCCCGAATTCATCGTGACCGAAATCGGCACGGGCGATCACGTCCTGCCGTTTACCTGGATGGCGGTGATGCGTGGCGTGGATGGCATCGGCGAATCCGGCCGCATGATCTGGCATTCGTTGTTTCGCACGCTCAATGAATTCGCCCGGCAGTACGGTCCGTGGCTGACGACCCTGGAGAATCACGACCGCGTGGCCATTGTCGTCTCGCATCGGCAGGTCATGCTGGACCGGTGGGCCGGTTTTTTCCCCCAATACTTCGTGCGGTTGTTTGAGGCGTATCAGAGTTGCCTCTACGCCCATCAACCGGCCACATTCCTGTACACCGAGGACGTGAAACCGGACACGTTGCGGAAATTCAAGGCGCTGCTGGTCGTCGCCCAGCAGTACGAGCCGGAACCGGCTCTCGCGAAACTGCTCGCGCAGGCGCAGCAGCAGGGGATTGCCATCTTCGCCGACGGCACCTGCCGGGAATCACTGGTCAAGGGCTATACGCCCCTCGGGCTGTCTTTCGACCACCTCGAGAAGTTGAACGGCTTCAACAACCCGGCCGCGTTCACGGACTTCCCCCCGGTGCTGCTGGCCAATGCGCCGCTCGTGGCCGCGAAACTGGGCAAGGTTGTGCCGCCGGTCGCCACGGTGGATTACCCGCAAGTGCTCGTCAGCGAGCGCCGCCAGGGGGATGCCCGGTTCGTCTGGGTTGTGAACAATACTCCCATTCAGCTTACTCCGACGCTGCTGGGACGGGTGGGCTACGCCATCGCCAACCGCCAGCCGGTGGTGACAAAGGTGTCGATCCCCGTCGAAAAGGGCGACGTCGTATATGACGTGTTTGCAGGGAAAGAAGTGGCAGGGGCCAGGGTTCAGGGGTCAGGAATCGAGTTCGACGCGGACCTGCGCTACAGTGGGGCGCGGGTGTATGCGGTGCTGCCGGGCGCGATCCAGTCGCTCGAACTGCAGGCCCCGAAGGACTTGAAAGCCGGCCAGACCTTCACGTGGACAGCCACGGTTCCCGGACTCAACGCCAGGTTGCCGCTGCATGTCGAACTGCGCGACGGCACAGGGACGCTGCTCGAGGAACGCTTCACCACCACCACAGGCACCGGCACGCTCACCGTGCCGCTCAACGCGGCCATGCCGGTCACGCTGGCGGCCACCGAGTTGATCAGTGGAAAATCCTCGTCCGGCGGGGCTCCGAACTCTGACCTCCGACCCCTGTCGTCTCTCTTCGGTCCCCGCCTCAACAGCCTCGCGGTATCTGCGGATGGCGCCACGGCCGTGATTGCCTCCTGCGACTGGGGGCAAAACCTGTTCGCGGTCGACCTGGCGAACGGCAAGGTGCGCTGGACACGCGCCGCGGGCGATCATTACGCAGGCGTGTGGTCTGCCACACCGGCCGGGTTCATGATTGATGGCTATGATCTGGGGACGGCCGAGGGGCACCACGTCCACCAGTATGATGCAGCCGGGCACTTGAAGCGGCGTTTTGCCGCTCCCGGGTTTCCGAAGATGTTGACCGACTCGCACGCGGGCGCATTTGCCCCCGGCGGGGGATGGGTGGCCACCGCCGGCAACCTGGCGCTGGGCGTGTGGGCGACCGACGGCAAACTCCTCTGGTCGCAGGACTGGTCCGCGACGAACCGCACCTCGCCGCGACTCCTGGCATTGGGCAATGACGTCCTGGTGGTGACCAGCGGATTGACCCTGACCGCGTACGAGGCGCCCACAGGCCGGAGCCTGTGGACCGCGACGCCGGCACAGGATGGCGAGATTCAAGGGCTTGTCGCCGGCGCGGATGGCCGGACCGTGGTGGTGCGGACGAGTTCCCGCAGCGGACGGGTCTTTCTTGTGCGGGAGGGAAAAGTGGTCGGCACGCTGTCCACTGGTGCGGGTGGGGCCGTGGTGGCGCCCGATGGCTCCTGGGTGATCGTGACGGCTGGCCGCGAGTTGAAGCGTTATACCTTGGCCGGCGAATTGCAGTGGGTGTACCGTGCGGACGACACGCTGCAGTTCCCCGGGCTCTCGCCCGACGGAAAACACCTGGCCGTGGGGAGCGAAATGGGGAAGCTGCATGTGTTTGACGTCACAACTGGCGAGGTCCGCACGCGCGATCTCGGCGCCCGGCCGGTGCCGGCCTGGACGCCGGATGGCGACCTCGTGGCCGCCACCTGGATGGGCACGGTCGTGCGCCTCGACTCCTCACTCCAGGAGAAGTGGCGGATCTGCCTCGCCGCGAGCGTGCCTGCCGGCAATCTTCCACCGGAAATATTCAACATTGAATCTTCAATCTTCAATCGCGAACTTCCCACCTCCCGCCTGACCTCCTGGTCGAACGCGGAACCCACGCCGCTGCCGCTTACGCCGAACCTGTTGACCAGTGGCGTCGTGAAGCAGGCACTGAGCGATGGCGGCGCGAACATCGAGACCACGCCCGCGCGGCTGCGGGTCACGGCGATCACGCTGGTGGAAGACCCGGCGCACCCGGAGTCCTGGATGCGGGACGCCCGGCTTGAGTACTGGGACGATGCGCAAAAGACCTGGATTCTCGCGCAATACCTGACGTCGGACGCGGCCGTGCACTCCCACAAGCTCCGCAAGCCGGTGGATGCGTCGAAGTTCCGGTTTGCGCCAGGCGCGGGTTGGCCGACCGGCGGCCTGCGGCTGGTGGATATCGTGTTTCAGGGCGAGGCCGTGCCCATCGAAAAACCACTTCCCAAAGCCACGCCCAAAGGCAAGAGTGCCGGCGATGCAGCGGAACTGCCCAAGTTGTAGAAGATCATCCGCTTGGAAAACCCCGCCAACCGCGTGCGAGTGGCTTTTCTAAGGATAGGTCGGCCAATGGCACTTCGGCAAGTGACGGCCGAGCGGGGCGGATCATGAGGAGCAACCGCCGGAGCTGATCGGGCTGGATGCGACCCGATCGTGGAGGTTCCGAGGAGCGTCCTATCCACGCTCAAGGTCGAATTTTTCTCGTTGGCTCGAGCCAGCCTTGAAACCGCTCTTCTCGTGGGCCGTCCGCACCGTGGCATGGAATGCCGTCAGAGGCTGTGGATGTCGATCACGGGTAGTTCGTCAGGCGATGCCTGAAAGATTGCCCGGTCGTCGTGGACCTGCACGAGCTCTCCCCAGTCGGTCGGCGGACCACGGGCGGGAGAGCCGCACTGGGGGGCAGGTCAAGAAAGGCCGGTGCTGGCCGAGTGGCTCGACAGCGAGCCGTTTCCGACACCGCCGCAACGGCCGAGCCGCCGGTCCGAGCACCGGCGATCACTTTACCGCAGGGGCGGGACTGCCGACGGCGACTTCCTCGGGGGGCACCAGCTCGACCGCGACGTCGGCCCCCTTGAGGTGCCTGTCGAAAAACGCCTGCTTCAACGCGACGATTTTCGGATGCGCAAATGCCGGACCGCCGTGGCCCGCCCCGGGAAATGACTGTAGCCATACGGGTACCCCCCCGCTCCGCAGCGCCGCCGCGAACTCCTCGCTCTGCGCAAACGGCACCTTCGCGTCGTGCGTGCCGTGCAGGATGAGCATCGGCGGGCAGCCTTTGCTGACGTAGTGCACGGGACTGACGGCGTCGGTCCTGCTCTTGTCCCCGACGAGACTCGTGCCGATCAGTTGCGAGTATGGGTTGGTGTGATCACTGAAGCTGTAGACGCACCTGACGTTCTTGTCGTCGGCCGCCTGTCGCACGACGGTCCCGAAGTTGGCGGGCCCGTAGATGTCGCACACCGCCTGCACCCGATCGGATTGATCCTCGTTCCCGCCGATCGCCGGGAACGCCCGCTTGCCGCCTGCCGTTCCCACCAGCGCCGACAGATGCCCGCCGGCCGACTCGCCGATGGCACCGAAGCGATCGCCATCGATGCCGTACCGCTTGCCGTTGGCCCGCAGCCAACGGATCGCCGCCTGGCAATCCTGGATCTGAGCCGGGAACAACGCCTTCTGGCTGAATCGGTACTCGACACTCGCAACCGCGTAGCCTCGCGAGACCATGTCGACGACCGGGCAGGGAAACTTGCCGCCGCCGCGCCATCCACCGCCGTGGATGTGCACGATCAACGGCAGGGGGCGTTCGGCCGGCGTCTCCGGCAGGTACAGATCGAGGTTATGGGCCTCGTCGTCGTCCGGGACGTAGCGGATGTCTTTCTCCATCCTCACGCCGCGGGGCAGCTGTTCCCGCAAGTTCGCTTCGGCCGCCGGCTTCGGCGGAACCGCCTTCTCGTCGTCACGTGCGATCGCATCGGGCGACACGAGCACGGCACTCGCGGCGACGGCACAGCATCCGGCGATCGTGAGAATGCGACACATCCGCGACCGGCAAGATCGCATGCTTTTCTCCTCGTGGTTTCCCCGTGAAGGATAGGACGGTCAACGCCACAGCACAAGCGATCGAGCGGTGATGGGCGGTCGATCGGGCGCAGTCCCGGGCCCTTCGCGGCACCGAAGGCTGCGTGGCCGTCGCTCACCTGCCCGCGCAACGGCCCCGTCAGAGGCCTTGCTCCGCCTTCGGCACGACCTTCCGCGAGTCAGGCCATGGGACGGCTGATCGCGCCGGTCCTCACAGCGATTGGATGTCGATCGCGGGCAGTTCGTCGGGCGACGTTTGAAAAGATGACGCGGTCGGTGTGTCTCTCCAAGAACCCGTAGCGGATGTGTACGGGATTCGGTTTGCTAGACCCGCGCAATCACCGAGAAAAGCAACAGTCGCCGAAACGGTTTTGCAAAGATTCGCACGGAATGTCCCCGGACTTCCGTCCGGGGCTTCTTGGGGGCCACGTCAGGAAGCCCGGAGCGCAAGCGATGGGACACCGGGTGGAACCGGATCCCGTTCACAACCACGACAGAACGATTGGCATGGAAAGCGTGCAGCCAGGTTCAGCGACGAGGGAAGGTGTGTTCGTCCCGTGGGCATACGTGTGCGCCGACGCGGCCGTGAGCGGCACGATCGCCTGTCGCCGACCTCACCGCCGAACGGGAAGCTGATCAGCGGCGGACCATCGGCTCCGCTTCGACGGTGGACTCTATCCGCCGGTTGATCCAGCGCCTGGTCAGCCCTTGCGTTGGATCAGCAGGTCGTATTCCGCGTGGGTTCCGATCCAGACCCGGACGATCTCATCGTTCCGCTCCGTCGCGAGAGCGCGATGGTGCAGGCCCACGCGGGCTGACCAAACCCTTCCGATCCGTTTGTAATGCAGGGATGGGTGCCGGTTGCCCTGCTGACGTCACCACCCGAGATTCTCGCTCGCCGTGGTGGCGTTTAAGCGGGCCAGGTCAGTTGTGGAACTGGGCGGGGCCAGGTGTAATTGGCGGACGGACGACCCGTTCGTGTTGGCTGCCCGACGCCTTCTCCCCCATGCCTCGCCAGGAATCCGCGATGATACGCACAACGCCCCCGGCCCGGAGCACCGTCACGATTTTTTTCGCCGCGCTCCTGGCGATCCTGTTCACCGCTCGGCCGCTCGTCGCCGCGCCATTGCCTGCGGCAACGCTGTCCGCTTTGGAAAAGGCGCAGGCCGGTGCAACCGTCGCCATCCCGGAGGGCACGTTCGAGGCGGGCGATCTGGCGGTGCCCGCGGGTGTGACGCTCAAGGGCGCGGGCCGCGGCCGGACAGTGCTCGACGCGACGGGCAGGAAAAACGGCGTCGTGCTCGGCGCCGGGGCGCGGGTGAGCGACCTGACGATCGAGCATGCCGGGGAGAACGGTGTGGCCATCGTTGGTGCGAACGATGCCGCCATTTCCCGCGTGGTGGTCCGTGGTTGCCAGAGCGGCGTGCTCGTGCAGCAGGCGCAGGCCGCGCGAATCGAGAACTGCGTGTTGGCGAACAACCGCACCGGGTTGACCCTGATCGCGGCCGAGGGGTGCGTCGCGGCGAATCTCACGCTTACCGACAATGCCGCGATCGGCATGACCATTTCCGGTTGCCGCGGCTGCCGCGTCTTCAACAACCTCGTCGCCGGCTCCCAGATCGGCGCGAGCCTGGCCGGCAGCACGGATCTCATGCTCGACCACAACCTCTATCTCTGCACCTTCACCGGCAGTTTCGGCGACGTGAAGGGCCGGCCGTCGCGGCAGAAGGTCGGCGCGTGGGCGTCGCTGACCGGTCAGGACCGGCACTCGCTCATGCTGCCCGTGACGCTTTCGGAGACCTACGCGACGACGAATACGCTCGACTGGTCGCCTGCTCTGCCCGTCACCGCACCGTGGGCCGCGAAGGAACTCGGCGGCGTGAAGGCCCCTTCGGACGACATCGACGGAAAGCCGCGAGGCGACTGGCAGGGCGTGGGCGCCGTGGCGATCGCAGTGGGAAAGCCGCCGCGGCCGGCGGACGGCACGTTCGAGATCGCAAGCGGCGCGGGCGTGGCCAGCGCCGGGCTGTACACGAAGTCGGGCGACCTCGCGGCGTACCTCTTCCAGAACCAGCCGCTGCCCAAGGGAAAATACGACTTCTGGCTGCCGAGCCGCACCTGGACGGGGCTGCCGATCGCGGCCGGCGATTATGAACTCAAGGTCACCGAGGCCGATCTGGCTTTTGAATATGTCGCCGCGGCCGGCAACGGCGACGCGGTGACGAGTGCCGCACCGAAGACCAAAAACGGCAGCCGGCTTGGCCTGGATCCGCAGATGGTCGCTTTCCCCCCGGCTGGCGGACTGATCCTCGTCCGCAGCGGCTTTGAATCGCACGTCCACGTCCAGTCGTTCTCGACCGACCTGCACACCTTTCACTGGGCACTCGAGGGGGGTGGCGAGACACGCGCCGCCGGCGTTGCGATCGACGACAAGGGCCGTTTCTGCCTGCTGCGTCAGACGGACGGCTCGGTGCTCCGCCTCGACGCCGCCACCGGCGCGGACGCACCCTTCGCGGGGGGCACGCTGCTGAAAATCCTCGACAAGCCGTGGACCGACCCCAAGCAGCCCGGCAGCGGCCTTGCCTTCTGGAACGGAAAATTCGTCAGCGCCGATCCGGCGGGAAATCGGCTCGTGCTCTGGAACGGCGAGACGTTCGATCGCACGGGCGAGATCGCCGTGGCCTCGCCCGCCTGGCCGTCGGCCGACGCGAAGACGGGGCTCGTGTGGGTGATCAAGGAAGGCAAGGAACTGGTGGCGGTCGATGCTGCCGGCCAGGTCAAGGCCACGGCCGCGCCGGTGCCGGAGCCCACGCTCCTGGCGGTCGCCGACGGCCGGCTGGCGGTGTGGTCGAATTCCGCTCGGAAGGTCAGCGTCTTCGATTGCTCCAATCCGGCGAAACTCGCGCTCCTGCACACGATCGGCACGGGCGACGATGGCTACGGTCCGATCAAGGTTGAGCGTTTCTGGTCGCCGACGTCGCTCGCGCTCTCGCCCGCCGGCGAACTGGCGGTGGCCGATGCACCGCGACTGCTCGTCTTCGACCGGGCGGGCAAGCCACTCGCGCAGTCGCTCGGCATGTGGGGCCAGCAGATCTCCGCCGGCCAGTTCGCGGGGGACGATCGGATGCACTTCTTCAATGTGCGCGGGGGTTACAGCATCGCCCTCGACCCGAAGAGCCGCACCTGGTCGCCCGAAGTCCGGTGGAAATATTCGCTGGAGGGCGAACCGATGTATTGCTTCGCAGCCGGCGGCAAGAGCTTCTGCGTCGCCACCCGGGGCGACAAAAAGCCCGGGCTGATCGTCTACGAACTGAACCCGGCGACCGGCACGGGCAAGGCGGTGATGCGGATCAACGGCGACGGCGGCATCCAGAAGGATGCAGACGGCGACGGCCTGATCGCGGATGGCGATCCCGTCACGCCGGCCGTGCCCGGAGTCAATCTCAACGGCCGGTTCGCGCGCACAAGCCGTTTCCGCCCCGACGGCATGCTCGTGAGCGCCGCCCCGATGATCGTGCCGATGACCGGCCTCGGCGTTGATGGGCTGCCAGTTTTCGCGTTCGACAAGGCTCAACTGCCCCAGCCGACGGTCGGAGGCGGAAAGGAGTTCCTTTCCCCCTACGATTTCACCACGAAAGAGTCGGCCCACACTCGGGAGGAAGCGGTGCTCGATTCGCGCGGCAACCTGATCGCCGGCACGTCTCTCGTGGGCAGCGCGGGCCCTGATCTCTGCACCGAGCACGGTGGGGTGACCGACATCATGGGACTGTCTCCCGACGGGCACGTGCGGTGGCTCAACCCGCTCGATCCCAAGGGGCTGAAGGCCGGCTTCTTCGGGCTCCACAACCTGCTCGACATCACCTTCGCCGGCCGCGGCGCGGAGTGCGAGTTCGAGACGATGGACTCCGACGGGCTTGGAACCGGCGTGCTCGGCACGCCCGCCGCCATGGGTTGGTCAGGCATGTGGCTCGACAACCCACGGCAGTCGTACGGGTTCGTGGGCAACGATGGCAAGGCCCAAATGGTGCTCGGTGACTATTCGGCACAGGCCTACCACTGGCTCACGGTCACGGGCATCGACCGGATCCGCAGGCACGGAGAGAAGCTGACGGTGTCGCCGGCGCTCGCACAGGCGCTGGCCGCGGCGCCGGCCCGGCCGGTGCGGAATTGGCCGGTGCCGCCGGTGCCGCCGCTCGTCATTCCAAAGTTCCCCGCGGCTGTCGAGATGAACGGCGACCCGGCGAAATGGCGCGGGATTCAGCCGTTGCTGATAACACCGGAGCTCGCCTCCAAAGCCATCGGCCCGGCGAACAACAGTGCGGTGATCAGATTCGCCTGGCAGGGCAGCGATCTCTATGCGCAGGTGGTCAAGTTCGACGACAAGATCGTGCTCTTCCAGAAGGAGCCGCAGAAGCACTACCTGCAGGACGGCGTCGAAATCGCCATCAACTCCTACCCGGAAGGCTTCAAATACAACATTACCGTGATCGACGGAAAGCCGGCCGTGTTTCGTGATACGTGGCGGGCTGGCTGGGGAAAGCCCGAACTCAACGCCCTGCTCCCGCCGGAGGTGGCGCCGCGGTCGATCCGGGTGCTCGATGACACAACGCCGGTGGCCGCGGAGCGGATGCTCCTCGAGGCGGCGACCGGGGCCGATCTGTCGAAGGCCAGTGCGATGGTCATCGAGGTCAAAATCCCACAGTCGTCGATGACCCCCATGGAACGGCCGGAGCGGGACGTGGTGTTCGAAAGCGGCAAGGGCTTCCGCCTCGGAATCATGCTCAACGACAACGACATGACCGGCTGGGACGATCTCAATCCGGTCGTCTGGCCCTCGACCTACGGCACATTCGAGCGGCCCGACCGCCTCGCCCCGGCGGTGTTCGAGTGAGAGGCTGCTGAGCCGCGAGTGGAGCCAATCGACGCCGCAGCGGCTGGTGACCTGCGCCCGGTGACCTGCGCCCCTTGAACAGCAACACGTCCAGAGAGAATCTCAGGAGGTGACGCCGCCCCCTGCGGCCCCGACGCCATTCACGACCGTCGGCAGCGGCTGGCCCCGCAGCCCGGCCACCGCCAGCTCCGCCGCCGTGGTTCGCAGCCGGTTCACCGCCGCGGCGCTGGCGCTGGCCACGTGCGGCGCGAGCACGACGTTCGGCCGGCCGAGGATCGGATGCCCGGCGGGAATCGGCTCCGGCGCGAAGACGTCGAGCGCCGCCCCGGCCAGGGCACCGGAGTCGAGCGCGGCCACGACGGCGTCGGGGTCGACGAGGTCCCCCCGCGAGAGATTGACCAGCAGCAGGCCCGGCTTCGCACGCGCCAGCGACCGGGCGTTGATCATGCCGCGGGTTTGCGGCAATGACGGACAGTGCAGCGTGATCACGTCGGCTTCCGCGATGAGCGTGTCGAAGTCAGCCGCCACGGCTCCCATCTCGGCGATCTCAGCCGGCGCGGCGACCGGATCGCTGACCAGGACCCGTCCTCCGAAGGCGGCGAGCCGCCGGACGACCGCCCGACCGATCCGCCCGAACCCGACCACGCCCGCCGTCATGCCGGAGAGCGTGCGGAACGACGCCGGCGAGCCGGCGATCTTCCACTCGCCGCCGTGCACGAGCCGGCTCTGCGGCACCACCTGCCGCGTGAGCGCGAGAATGAAGGCGAGCGTGTGGTCGGCCACCTCGTCGATGCAGTAGTCGGGAATATTGCAGACGGGAATTCCGCAGGCCCGCGCCGCCTCCAGGTCGACGTTGTCGACGCCGATGCCATACCGCACGATCACCCTGGCCTTCCGCATCGCCCCGACCACCTCGGCGTTGACCGGGGCGAACTGCGTGATCACGGCGTCGGCGTCGGCGACGGCCGCCTTTAGCTCGGCGACGACCTTCGTCTGCGCGTCGACGACCGATCCCCCTGCCGCTTCGACGATCGACCGCTCGACGTCGATGTTGCCGAACGCCTGATCCGTGACGACGACCCGCATGTGATTGCCCCGCGATGGAAGACGTGAATGGAGTGGGTGAGAGCGGCCGGCGGCAACCGTAGACTGTAGACTGTAGGTCCGTCAAGGAAGCCGCGGGCCGGCACCGGTGCCCGCCGGTCAGTTGTCCGCCGGGCCGCCGAGATCGGCGGTCGTCCAAGCGCCGTCGACCAGCCGCCACGTGCGGGGCGTGGCGTTGGCGTCGCGGAGCACCGCGGGCAGCCGCGACTGCCTGACCGCGTCGAAGCAGGTCAGCTTCGCGAACCGGCACAGCGACGCCGGGATGCCCACGGCGGTGAATCCCGGATGCCCCGTCGCCGGAAACGGCCCGCCATGGTTCATCGCGGGGCTGACGGCGACCCCCGTCGGCATCTTGTCGTTGAGCAGCCGCCCGACCCGGCGGACGAGCGGGGCCGCGACGATCTCGTAGGCGGCCTCGTCGCGGTCCGATTCCCGCGACGAGCAGATGCAGCCCGTCAGGCTGCCCTCGAGCGACTCGACGACCTGCCGCATCTCGTCGACGCCCGCCGCCAGCACGACCAGCGCGGAGTTACCGAAGGCCTCCGTCTGGAAGGCCTCCGGATTCCGGAGAAACTCCGCCGCGGAGATTTCCAGCAGCGTGTTGGCGAAGGCGCACCGCGGGCCGGCGACGGCCTCGCCCCCCGCCAGCACCCGACCGCCGGCACCGCGCAGCACGGCCACGCTCTCGCCGAGCGTCGTGCGGACGGCCGGCGACAGGAGCGTGCCCGGGGCGGCCTGCCGGAACCGGCCGGCCACGTCGGCGATCCAGGCCCTGCCCGCCGCGTCGTCGAGCAGCAGCACGAGGCCCGGATTGGTGCAGAACTGACCCGTCCCCATGAGCACGCTGCCGACGTACTCCTCGGCCAGCGTCGCGGATCGCTCCGCAAGGGCGCCCGGCAGGATGACGACGGGGTTGACGCTGCTCAGCTCCAGGTAGATCGGCCTGCCCGCGGCGTCGGCGGCCTGCTTGAGCCGCAGCCCGGCGGCGCGGCTGCCGGTGTAGGCGGTCGCCCCGATGCGGCGGTCGCCGACGAGCCGCAGGCCGTCTTCGTGGTCGACGCGGTAGACCAGTTGCACCGTCGCCCGCGGCAGGCCCGCCGCGGCGACCGCCTCCGCCGCGAGCTCCGCGAAGATGCGGGTCGTCGCGGGATGGGAGGAATTCGCCTTGCCGATCACGGGGTTGCCCGCGGCGATCGCGGCCGCGAAGTCGCCCCCCGAGACGCTTCCGAATGCGAACGGGAAGTTGTTCGGGCCGAAGACGCAGACCGGCCCGATCGGCTGCAGGCAGGAGCGGATGTTCTGCCTGGTGTCGATCGTGGGCCGCGACCAGGAGCCGGTGCGGGCCGCCTCGGCCGCGAGCCGCAGCTGGCCGGTGGTCCGCGGCAGCTCCACGTCGGCGAGCCGCGGGGCGACGGGCAGGGCCGTCTCCTCGTGGGCCGCGGCCACGAGCCGGTCGCGGTGGGCCTCGATCCGGGCGGCGAAGTCGTCGAGGAACGTCGCGATCGACCCCCGCGGATGCTCCTGCAGCTCGACGAACGCCCGCTCGGCCGCCGCGATCATCCGCTCGCACTCGCTCCACGGCGAGATTGGAAACAGGCCCGTGGTCGGCTGCCCAGTGGCGGGATTGCAGGCCGAGAAGGTCGCGGTGCCGACGGATGGCCGCCAGGCGCCGTCGAGCAGGATCGGGGCGGCAGTAGAGACAGGCTTTGACATCGGCAGGAAGCAGGCGGGCGAAGTTGCACAAAAGCTGTCGACAGTCTACTTTATTCGACCGCTGTCGGAAAGGATCCGCAGCACCACAGGGAAGAGCACGAGACCATGGCCAAGGCGATGTTTCGCGGAGTCTGCGCGTCGACCGTCACGCCGTTCAAGGCCGACGGCAGTCTCGACCTCGCCCGGATCAAGCCGCACGTCGACTGGATCATCGCCGACGGCGCCAACGGCATCTCGCCGCTGGGCAGTTCCGGCGAGTTCGCGGCGCTCGACTCGGCCGAGCGGCGATCCGTGCTCGAGGCCACGATCGATGCCAACGCCGGCCGGGTGCCCGTGGTGGCCGGCACGCACCACTGCCGCACCTCCGAGGCGGTGGCGCTCTCCCGCCACGCGGAGAAGGCGGGCGCCGACGCGCTGTTGATCGTGCCGCCTTTCTACATGGCGCCGACGCCGTCGCAGGTGATGGACCACTATCGGCGGATCGCGGAGGCCGTGTCGATCCCCATCGTGCTCTACCACAACATCACGCTCACCGCGGTCGACCTGCGGACCGAGCACATCGTGCGGCTCTTCGAGGAGAAGGCGATCGGCGGCGTGAAGATGTCGAACCCCGAGCCCGACCGGATCTGCTCGCTCCTCCAGGCGACCGGCGGCAAACTCGTCGTCTACGCCGGCATCGACAACGCCGCGTTCGAGGGGCTCTGCCACGGGGCCCACGGCTGGATCTCCGGCATTCCCAGCATGGTGCCGGGGGCGGCCCGCAGGCTTTACGACGCGATCGCCGTGCGGGGCGACCTCGCCGCCGCCCGCGATCTCTGGGCGAAGCTCGCGCCGCTGATGCGGATGCAGTTCGCCGCCTACCACTCGCGGGGCGAGGGCCCCCACTGGTTCAGCGTGATGAAGGCGGCGCTCAACCTCATCGGCCCGCCGGTCGGCGATCCCTGCCCGCCAATTTTGCCCCTCGAGGAGCCCTATCGCCGGGAGCTGATCCCGATGCTCGAGAGCCTCGGCTACACGGTCCACGCGCAGGCCTCAACCCGCGAAAGACCGATTCTCCCATGACGACCGCCACATCGGCCCCGATCTCGATCGACGCCCTGACCGCCTTCGTCCGCGGGGCGCTGGCCCGCGCCGGCCTGTCGGACGCCGACTCGGCCGACGTCGCCGACCTGCTGGTGATGGCCGACGCGATGGGGGTGCACACCCACGGCACGAAGCTGCTGGCCGGCTACCTCAAGAAGCTCGCGGCCGGCGGCTACCGGCCAGGCGGCACGCCGCGGATCGTCCGCGAAGGCCCGGGCTGGGCCGTGGTCGACGGCGACTCCGCGCTCGGGCAGGTGGGATCGGCCTTCGCGGTGCGGCTGGCCATCGCCAAGGCGAAGGTGGTGGGAACGGCCTGCGTCGGCCTCAACAACACCGGCCACATCGGCGCCGCCGGCGGCTATGCCGTGCTGGCGGCCCGCGCGGGCATGCTGGCCGTCGTGGTGGGCAACGATATTCCGAGCGTGGCGGCCCCCGGCTCACGCACGGCCGTGCTCGGCAGCAACCCGCTGGCCTGGGCCGCCCCTGTGCCCGGCGGCGAGCCGATCCTGCTTGACATCGCGACGGCGGCGGTGGCCGGCGGCAAGGTCTATGCCGCGATCCAACGGGGCGAGCCGGTCGATCCCTCGTGGCTGATCGGGCCGGACGGCCTGCCCACGACCGACGGCAGCCTCTACCCGCATGCGGCCGCGCTGGCCCCGATGGCGGGCCACAAGGGATACGGCCTCGGGCTATTGGCCGAGGTGCTCTCGGGCGTGCTTGCCGGCGGCGCGATCACGGCGCAGGTGGGCAACTGGATCTTCGGGCCGCCGGAGAGCCCCACGCGGCACAACGCCGGCTTCATCGTGGTCGACATCGCGACGATCGCCGGCCCGGAGGCTTATGGCGACGGCATCTCCCGGCTCGTCGGGGAGGTGCGGGGGGCGGCGCCGGCGACGGGCGTCGAGCGGGTGCTGCTGCCGGGCGACCGGGAGTGGGCAAACCATCGCCGCGCGGCGGCCGCGGGCATCTTGCTGCCGGCCGACGTGCGGGCAAAGCTCTCCGAGGCGGCGGCGGCGGTCGGGATCGCACCGCCGGCCTGACGGCGGCGGGGCTTGGCGGAGGAAGCGGAGAGGAACGGCATGCGAACGACTGAGCTGCGACGGGCGATCGCGATCGCCTTGATCCTCGCGGGAGCGGCCCACGCCGCCGAACCGGCGGCCGGTGGCGGGCCCGCCGCCAGCGACGTGAAGGACCTCACGCTCACCGTGGGGCGAAACCTGCCCTGCGTCTGGCCGCTCGGCATGACGCCCTTCGCCGTCGTGCCCACGGCGACGTTCGCCCGCGCCGGGATCCACCGCGACATGCTCGTCATCGACGAGCACACCGGCACCCAGTGGGACGCCCCCGCGCACTTCGTGCCGCCCCCCGGCTCGGGCCTGCCCGGCGCCGGGCCGATGGGAGACGTCACCGGCGAGAAGGTGCCGGCCTGGCAGTTCTGCGGCGCGGCCTGCGTGATCGACGTCACGGCGCACCGCGACGAGGCCGAGCCCGGCGCGAGCCACCTGATCGGGCCCGAGGTCGTGCGGGAGTGGGAGATCGCCCACCGGCCGCTCGGCCCCGGCGACGTGGTGCTCTTTCGCAGCGGCTATACCGACGCCTACTACAGGCCGTTTCCCGCCGGCGACCGGTTCGTGGCGACGGTGCTGGCGAAGAAGGCGCCGGGCTGGCCCGCCCCCACGCCTGAGACGATGACCTACCTCGCCGACCGCGGCGTCACCACGCTGGCGATCGACGGGGCGAGCATGGGACCGCTGCCGAACATGGCCGTGGCCACCCACCAGGCGGGCGGCAGCCGGGGCATGATCTGGGTGGAATGCGGCACGAACTTCGGCAGCCTGCCGGCCACCGGCTCGTTCGTCGCCATCCTGGCGGCCAAGCACGCGGGCGGATCGGGGGGCGAGTGCCGCTGCGTGGCCGTGAACGATCCCGCGATCGCGGCGGAGCTGATCGCCCGCGCCAAGGGCCACCGCGTGGCCGACCTCTCCGTCACGCTCGACGAAAACCTGCCGGTCGTCTGGCCGGGCCGGAGCCCGGGCGAGGAGGGGGCCCGCTACGTGAGCAAGGTGCTCAACCGGTTTTCCCGCGAGCGGGGTCCGTTCTTCGCGCTCACGCACCTCTTCGACAGTTTCGCCGGCACCCACCTCGTGCTGCCGGGCTTCGCGCTGCCCGCCGCCGACGGCGAACGCGCGGTGGCCGACACGGCCGTCCGCGCCGCGATCGAGGCGCACGAGCGGCGGCACGGCCCGCTGGGCGCGTCGGCGGTGCGCACCGAGGCGGCCCCGCTCGAGCGGACGATGGGCCCCGCCCACGTCGTCGACGTGCGGAGCCTGCGGGGCACGGCCACGTTCGCGGAGGGGCGGCCCGCCGGCCCGGCGATCAGCCGCGAGTTTCTCGAAACTCACGCTGCGACGCGGCCGTTCCGGCCGGGCGAGGTGGTGCTGTTCTTCTCCGCACACAGCGACGAGACATTCAAGCCGCTGCCGGCCGCGCCGGAGCAGGACGGCTGCCTGGTGAAGCCGCTGGCCGGCGCCGCCGAGGGCTGGCCAGCGCCGACGCCGGAGGCCGTCGCATGGCTGGCCGCGCAGGGGATCGGCTGCATCGGCACCGATGCGCCGACGCTTGGCGGCGTCGACGCCGAGGCGGCTCTCGAGGTCGACCGGGTGGCCGCGGCCCTGGGCATCCACGTCGTCGCCTTCCTGACGAACCTCGGCGCCATCGCCGGGAAGGATTCGTTTTTTCTGTTCGCTCCGATCAAGATCGAGGGTACCCGCGGTGGCTACGGACGGGCGCTGGCCCTCTTCCGCTGACGCCCCCCCGCCCGTACCATCCAGCCAGCTCCTTTCCGAAAGGCTCACCATGAGAATCGTTCGCTTCGAGGCCGACGGCGGCATCCACCTGGGCAACGAGCACGCCGACGGCCGCGTCACGCGGCTGGATGGGGAGCTCTTCGGGCCGCTTCGCGATACCGGCGAGACCGTGCGGATCGACCGGCGGCTGGCGCCGCTGGAGCCGCGCGACATCCTCTGCATCGGCCTCAACTACAAGCGGCACGCCGCCGAGAGCAACGCCGAGCCGCCCCCCCATCCCGTGCTGTTTCTGAAGAACTCCGGCACGCTGCAAAATCCCGGCGACCCGATCGTGCTGCCGCGCCGGCTGCGGAGCGACGAGGTCGATTACGAATGCGAGCTGGCGGTGGTGATCGGCCGGACGTGCCACAACGTGCCGCAGGAGCGGGCGCTCGACCACGTGCTCGGTTACACCTGCGCCAACGACGTCAGCGCCCGCGACTGGCAGCGGAACGGCGGCGGCGGGCAGTGGTGCCGGGGGAAGACGTTCGCCACCTTCTGCCCGCTCGGCCCGGCGCTGGTGACCGCCGACGAGATCCCCGATCCCAACACGCTGCGGATCCGCACGATCCTCAACGGGGAGGTGATGCAGGACTGGAACACCGACGACATGATCTTCAAAGTGCCCGCGCTGATCGAGTTTCTCTCGGCGAGCATGGTCCTGCGGCCCGGCACGGTGATCCTCACCGGCACGCCCCATGGCGTGGGCTTCGCCCGGAAGCCGCCGGTGTTTCTCCGGGCGGGCGACACCGTCTCGATCGAGATCGAGCGGATCGGAACGCTCACCAACCCGGTGATCGAGGAAACCACCTGAACGGAAAACCGGGGGAGCCCGCCATGAAGGCCGATGTCGGTGCCCGCACGATGCGGAAGGTCGTCTGGCGGCTCGTGCCGTTCCTGGCCGTGCTCTACATGTTCAACATCATCGACCGGGCGAACGTCAGCTTCGCCCGGCTGGCGATGACCTCCGACCTCGGCCTGTCCGACGCCGTGATCGACCTGGGCTTCGGACTGTTCTTCGTGGGCTACCTCCTGTTCGAGGTGCCGAGCAGCCTGCTGCTGCGCAGGTTCGGGGCCCGGAAATGGATCTCGCGGATCATGATCAGCTGGGGCATCGTGTCGATGCTGACGGCGTGGGTGACCGGCGCGAACAGCTACTACTGGGCGCGGATCCTCCTGGGCGTCGCCGAGGCGGGGTTCTTTCCCGGCATCATCTTCTACCTGACGGCCTGGTTTCCCGTCTCGCTGCGGGCCCGCGTCGTCGCCTGGTTCATGCTCGCCATCCCGCTGGCCAACATCATCGGCAACCCCATCTCCGGGGCGATCATGGACACGATGAAGGGCGTGGGCGGACTCGCCGGCTGGCAGTGGCTCTTCGTGCTGGAGGGGATCCCGTCGGTGCTGCTGGGGTGTTCCGTGCTCTGGCTGCTGCCGGACCGCCCCGCGGACGCGGCGTGGCTCGACGCCGACGAGCAGGAATGGCTGGAGGCGGAGCTCGGCCGCGAGGCGGGCGGGCGGCGGGAGGCGGGCGGCAGCGAGAAGCTCTCGGCGCTGGCCGACCCGCGGGTCTGGCTGCTGATCGGCCTCTACGCCAGCGTCGCGGTCGGCACGAATGCGACAGGCGCCTACCTGCCGAAGCTCGTGAAGGGCCACTTCGAGCCGCTGTTGATGGCCGGACAGGAGGGCGCCGGCGGGGCGCCGGGCAGCCTGTTCTGGAAGATCGGCCTGCTCTCGGCGCTGCCCCACCTGGCCTCGGTCGCGGCGATGGTGCTCATGAGCCGGCTCTCCGACCTCTGGCGAATGCGGGCCCTGCCCGCCGCGGTGGCCCTCTCGGCCGCGGCCGCGGGCTGGCTGCTCGCGTGGCAGGCCGGAAATCCCTGGCTCGCGCTGCTGGGGCTCTGCCTGGCGCAGGCCGGCATGATGGCGGTGCTGCCGGTCTTCTGGGCGCTGCCGCCGCTCTTTCTGGGAGGCGCCGCGGCGGCCGCCGGCATCGCGCTGATCAACTCGGTGGCGAACATCGGCGGCATCTTCGCTCCCTCGGTGATCGGCCGGTTCGGCGTCGGGCCGATGGTGGGCGTGATGGCCTGGGGCGTGGCGATGGCGTTCGTCGCCTGGTGGTTCGTCGAGCGCCGGGGCCGGCGGAGCTCGCCGGCATGAGCGGGATTCGGATGAAAGGAGCGGAGCTGTCGCGTGGATAAGAGAGGCCTCTTCGATCTCGGCGGGAAGGTGGCGGTGGTGTCGGGCGCCGCCAGCGGCATGGGCCAGGCAGGCGCCATCGCGCTGGCCGCGCACGGGGCCACCGTCGTGATGCTCGACCGCAACGCCGAGGGGATGGATCGGACCCGGGCCACGATCGAGGCCGCGGGGGGGCGGGCCATCGCCCGGCTGCACGACGTTTCCAGCGTGGAGGCCGCGGCCGAGCTCTTCTCCTGGATCGACGGCGCATACGGCCGTGTCGACTTCCTGGCCAACATCGCCGGCGAGGGGATGCTCCTCGATCCGCTCGAGGTCACCGCCGCCCAGGTGCGGCAGGTGCTGGAGAACCTCGTCGTCGGCCGGTTCGCGCTCTGCCAGGAGGCGGGCCGGAGGATGATCCGGCAGGGCGGCGGCTCGATCGTGAACACCGGCAGCATCGGCGGCGTCACGTCGCTCGGCCGCGGCCATATCACCTACGCGATGGCGATGGGGGCCGTGGTGCAGATGACGCGCGAGCTCTCGACCGAATGGGCCGGGCGCGGCGTCCGCGTCAACGCCTTCCTGCCGGCGCAGGTGACCAACCCCGGCCTCGAGCAGCGGATCGCCGAGAACCCCGCCATGCTGGAGAAGTGGCTCTCCGGCATTCCGGCCGGCCGGCTGGGCCGGCCCGAGGACGTGCAGGGGCTGCTCGTTTTCCTGGCCTCCGACGCGAGCTCTTGGATCACCGGCGCCATCATCCCGCTCGACGGCGGTAACCTCGCGATGAACGCCGGCGGCACGAAGGGCCCAGCCAACGCCTCCTGACAGCGAAGGACGAATGAAGATGGAAAAAACCTCCCGCCGGAAGCCGGCCGCGGCCGCTCCGGAACAACAGCCGGCGACGCCCGGCCGCGAGCAGCTGGCCGGCCTGTTCCGCACGATGCTCGTGATCCGGCACACGGAAGAGGAGCTTGCCCGCTGCCACCAGCGCGGCCTGATCCACGGCGCCTGCCACACCTACGTCGGACAGGAAGCGATCGCCGCGGGCGTCTGCGCGCATCTGAATCCGCGGGACGTGATCTTCAGCACCCACCGAGGCCACGGCCACGCTTTGGCCAAGGGAATGCCCCCGCAGGATCTGATCGCGGAGCTTTTCGGCCGGGCCACCGGCTGCTCCCGAGGTCGCGGCGGCAGCATGCACCTGTTCGCGCCCGAGATCGGGATGCTTGGCACCAGCGGCATCGTGGGGCCGTGCATCCTCCAGGCCGCGGGGGGCGGCTACGCCTTCAAGCTCGCTGGCCGGAATGGCCCGCCGGGGCAGTGGGGCGTGGCGGCGGCCTTCTTCGGCGACGGCGCGGTCAACAACGGCGCCTTCCACGAGGGACTCAACATGGCGGCCATCTGGAAGCTGCCGGTGCTCTTCGTGTGCGAGAACAACCAGTACGCCACCGAGGTTCCGTTCCACGAGGCCAGCGGCATCCCCGACGTCGGCCGCCGGGCCGCCAACTACGGGCTTCCGGGCGAGGAGGTCGACGGCAACGATGTGCTGGCCGTCAGTGCGGCCGCGGCCCGCGCAGTGGCCAGAGCACGCGCCGGCGAGGGGGCCACGCTGATCGAGTGCAAGACCTACCGCACGCGGGCCCATGCCGAGGGGATGGGAGATTTCGGCTACCGCACCCGCGAGGAGGTCGACGCCTGGAAGGTCCGCTGCCCGATCGCGTCGTTCCGCGCGGCGCTCGAACGCGACCACGGCTTTCCGGCGGCGGAACTCGACGCCATCGAGGCGGAGGTGAAGGCCCTGGTCGCCGCGGCCCGCGCCGCCGCCGAGGCCGCGCCGCCCCCCGAGGCCGCCTCCGCCACGACCCACATCTACGCCGAGCCGGCGCGGGCCGTGACCGAGCCGCCGGCCGACCCCTCCGCCCGACAGCTGACCTTCATCCAGGCGACGGTCGAGGCGCTCGACGCCGAGATGGCCGAGGACGAGAGGATCTTCGTCCTCGGCGAGGGGATCGGGGTGCGCGGGGGCAACTTCCGCACCACGGCCGGCCTCTACGAGAAGTACGGGGCCGACCGTCTTCGCGACACGCCGATCAGCGAGCGGGGCTTCACGGGGCTGGCCTGCGGCGCGGCGATGGCCGGCGCGCGGCCGGTGGTCGACTTCATGTTCGTCGACTTCGTGCTCGACGGCTGGGGCGAGATCGTCAACCAGATCGCCAAGATGCAGTTCATGTCGAGCGGCCGGCTGAAGATGCCCGTCGTGCTCCGCGGCTGCATCGGCATCGGCCACTCCGCGGCCACGCACCACTCGGGCAGCTACTACGGCATGCTCGCGCAGGTGCCGGGGCTGTGGGTGGCCGTGCCCTCGACGCCGCGCGACGCCAAGGGGCTCTTCACGCACGCCCTGCGGTGCAACAACCCGGTGCTCTTCCTGGAGCACCGCGAGATCTTGCAGGTGAAGGGGCCTGTCGAGGAGGGCGACCTGGAGATCCCGTTCGGCGTCGCGCGGATCGCCCGCGAGGGCACCGACGCGACGGTCGTGGCCCTGGGCCGCATGAACCACCTCTGCCTCGCCGCCGCCGAGGAGCTCGCCAAGGAGGGGAGGAGCATCGAGGTGATCGACCCGCGGACGGTGTCGCCGTTCGACGGCGACACGATCCTGCGGTCGGTCGCGAAGACGGGCCGGCTGCTGGTGGTGGACGAGCCGGCCGGCCCCTGCGGGTTTGCCGCGGAGGTGGCGGCGCTGGTCGCCCGCGACGGCTTCGACGATCTCGACGCGCCGGTCCGCAGGCTCTCGGGCGTGCCGACGCCCACTCCCTACAGCCCGGTGCTCGAGTCGCAACTGGTGCCCGACACGGCCCGGATCCTGGCCGAGATGCGCGGCCTGCTGGAGGAGTGAGATGGCCGTCGAGATTTGCATTCCCCGCTTGGGCTGGTCGATGGAGGAGGGCGTGTTCGCCGGCTGGCTCAAGCAGCCGGGCGACACGGTCAAGGCCGGTGAGCCGATCTTCGCGCTGGAGGGGGAGAAGGCGACGCAGGACATCGAGTCGATTGGCGACGGGATCCTGCACGTCGCCCCCGACGCGCCCGCGGCCGGGCAGACCGTGCTCGTCGGCCGCCTGATCGGCCAGCTCTGCGCCGCAGGCGAGACGCCCGTCTGGACCGCCGCGCCGGCTCCCCTTCCGGCTGCGGCCGCGTCCGCCGCGAAACCCGCGGCCGCGCCGCCGCCGCGGGCAACCGCCCCGGCCGCGCGGCCCGTTCTCGTGCCGAATGTGCCTGCCGGTCCGATCCCGCACGCGGCTTCGCCGACGGTGCGCAGGCTCGCGCGGCAGCTGGGCATCGACCTCTCGCAGGTCGTGCCGGTCCTGCCGGGTGGCCGGCTGACCGACCTCGACGTCGCGGCCGCGGCGTTCGGCGGAATGCCCGCCGCGCCGGCGTCAGGCGGCAGGATCGTGGCCACGCCGCGGGCGCGGCGGCTGGCCCGCGACCGCGGCATCGACATGGCGAAGCTCCGTGGCAGCGGCACGAACGGCCGCATCCGCGAACGCGACCTGCCGCACGTCTCGTCCGCGACGGCGTTGGGCCCATCGACGGCATCGGCTCCGCTGCCGCCCGGCGCCATCCCGATCACGCAGACGCGGCGGACGATCGCGCGGCAGATGGTAAAGAGCCGGCAGGAGACGGTGCCGGTCACGCTCACGGCCTGGGCCGACGCCACGGCGCTGCTCGCGGATCGCGCCCGCCTCAAGGCGGCGCAGGGGGCCGCCGCCGCCACGCTCAACGACATCATCCTCAAGCTGCTCGCCGACGTGCTCGCGGCCCATCCGCTGCTGGCGGCCCGCTGGGAGGAGACGCACCTGGTGGTTCCCGAGGCCGATCGGATCGACATCGGCCTGGCGGTCGATTCCAGCGGCGGGCTGGTGGTGCCGGTGATCCGCGACGTGCGGCGGGCGCCGCTCGAGGAGGTCGCGCGGCAGAGCCGCGAACTCATCGAGAAGGCCCGGGCGGGCAGGCTCGTCGCGGCCGAGATGCAGGGGGGCGTGTTCACGGTCACGAGCCTGGGATCGTTCGGCGTCGAGTTCTTCACGCCGGTGATCAACTGGCCGCAGCCGGCGATCCTCGGGCTGGGTGTGATCCGCCCGCAGGCGGTGCCGCAGGCCGAAGGCCGGGAAGGATTTGCATTTCAGATGCAGCTGCCGCTCTCGCTCACGTTCGATCATCGCGTGGTCGACGGCGCCCCCGCGGCGAGGTTCCTGCTGGACTTGTCGGAACGCATCGCCGCCGGCCGAACTCCGTAAGGCAGAGCATCAAGGCCATGTCGTCGACGTGGCCCGCCCGCCCCGGCAGCAGGTCGCTCGCCCAGCGGCCGACTCGGCCGCGCATTCGCACGCGCCTGTGAAGCCCGGTCCCTGACGGTATCGGGGGCCGCTTCAGCCGCCGGCCTCATCCACCTGCTGACGGGTCGGGCAGCCGAGCCGGCCCCCGAACCTCGTGCACTTCAGCGCCGCCGCGGTGCAGGCGAAGCGGGCCGCCGCGTCAATCGGCCGCCCCTCGGCCAGCGCCAACGCGAGGGCGCCGTGGAAGATGTCGCCGGCCGCGAGCGTGTCGACCACCTCCACGCGGGGCGCCGGCACCCGGCGGACGACGTCGCCCTCAAGCCACGCATATCCCGCCACGCCGCAACTGGCCCCGACATGTCCATCATGCCCGGCCGCCACCCGGCGCAGGGCCGTTTCCAAATCGCCCGTGCCGGCCAGGGCGAACAGCCCGGCGTCGGAAAAAACGGCATATCGCGCGAGCGGCACGAGACGGCGCAGGATCTCCGGCGGCGAGACCTCCGCGTCGAGCATGGACGGCACCCCCAGCGTGCGGGCCGCGCGGAGCGCCGCCTCGGATCCCTCGGGCCAGCGGACGTCGCACAGGAGCATCGAGGCCTGGCGAAGCTCGTCGAGCGGCAGCCAGTCGGCCGCCGGGTCGAGCGTTGGATCGTGATGGGGCACGACCAGCCGCTCCCCCGCCGCGTCGACCACGACGGCCGCGTGTGACGACCGCCCGCCCGCGACCGAACGGATGCCCGAGACGTCGATCCCCTCGGCGGCCAGCTCGGCCTTCATCGACTCCCCCTGCGCGTCGTCGCCGACGCGTCCCCAGAGCCGCGCCTCGCCGCCCAGCCTCGCGAAGCCGCAGGCCGCCGACACTGCCATTCCGTCAACCACCCGGCAGGCCTCCCGCGCGACCGCCTTCGCGGGCAGCGGCGGCACCGCGTCGACCCGGTAGATCGTGGTCAGGCAGATGCCGCCGACGGCGATGGCGCGAGGTTTCATGGCACGGGTTTCAGGCCGCGAGGCTTTCGGCAGCGAGCTGCTACCACTTCGTCAGGATGCGGATGCAGGATGGCGACGTGACCGGGACGGGCTCGCCGACGAGCGAGAGGCGGCCGGAGTCGGCGTCGATGCGGAAGATGGCGACGTTGTTGCCCGGCATGTTGGCGCACAGCAGCAGCCTGCCGTCGGGCGTGATGGCGAGGTTCTGCGGGCCGGCGCCGTGGCTGGTCGTGATCTCCACCAGCTGCAGCAGGCCATCGGCCCCGATCCGGTAGGCCGCGATGCTGTCGTGGCCGCGGTTGGTGCCGTAGAGAAAGCGGCCATCGGGGGTGATCTTCACGTCGGCCGTTTTCGTGAAGTCGGTGAAGCCGGCCGGGATCGTCGAGATCGTCTGCCGCTCCGTGAGGCCGCCGGTCGCCGGGTCGTGGTCGTAGACGCTGACGGTATTTGCCAGTTCGTTCATGACGTAGAGCCGGCGGCCCGCCGGATCGAAGGCGAGGTGCCGCGGGCCGGCGCCGGGGGGAGTCTTGGTCGCGGCCGGATCGTTCGCGGAGAGTTTCGCCGTGGCCGGGTCGAGCCTGCGGCAGACGATCTGGTCGGTGCCGAGGTCGGCGGTGTAGGTGAACAGGCAGCCCCCTGCCCCGCCCTCCGGGCCGGCGACGGCGGGCCCGGGGATGATCGCATGCGCGTGCGGCGCCTCCTGCCGCGGATGGACCAGCGTTCCGGCTGCCTCGTTGCGGAGAAACGACGCCGCCTCCCCGAGCGATCCATCCGGCTCGATCGGCAGCGACATCACGCCGCCGTTGGAGTAGTTGGCCAGCAGCAGGGTGCGGCCCGCGGGGGCCGTCTCGAGGAAGCACGACGCCGCGCCGCGGGTCGATCGCCGGTTCAGCGGGACGAGCGTGCCGTCGCGATCGACGATCCGCCAGGCCGCCACCTCCTCGTCCTCCTGCGAGGCGAACTCCTTGGCCCAGATGGAATAGAGCGTCTTCTGGTCGGGCGAGACGGCCAGGAAAAACGGGTGCGGCACGCCGCGGGTCTCGTGCGCGGCGACGAGCGTGCCGGCCGCGGGATCGAGGCGGTAGGCCCGGATGCCCCCCTTGTCCTCGGGGGCGAACATCGAGATGAACACGAGCAGCGTGGCGGCGGTCTTCATGGGGTCTCACGTTTCCGGAGGGGCTCGGCTGCGCGTCCTGTAAGGCACGACATTATTACGCGCCGCGGCCCGCACGCAACCCGCGCCAGCCGTCCGCAGTCGCGCTTTCCAAGGGCTGGCGGCGGCGGGAAAATCCTCTACGATTGTCGATCGCCGGCGAAACCATCCGCCAGGTCTTCCGCGCGGCGAACCCATGAACACGACGGCCTCCCCGAATCATCCAGCCCGCACGATCCGCGACGTCATGGCGCGGGGTTGCGTCTTGCCGATCCTCACCGTGCACGATGTCGGCCAGGCTGCGCCGCTGGCACGCGCGCTCGTCGACGGCGGCGTCTTCGCGTTTGAGGTGCTGCTCCGCACCCCGGTCGCCTGCGATGTAGTCAGGGAGATGCGGGCCGCGGCGCCCGAGGCCGATGTCGGGCTGGGCACGCTGTTGACGCCCGAGGACGTCGAGCGGGCGGTGGCCGCGGGGGCCACGTTCGGCGTGTCGCCCGGGCTCACCGACCGGCTCGCCGCGGCCGTGCGGGCCCACGGCCTCCCCTTCCTGCCCGGCGTGGCCACCCCCAGCGAGGTGATGGCGGCCCGGGATCACGGCTTCCGCGAACTGAAGTATTTTCCGGCACAGTCGACGGCCGGGATCTCGTTCCTCCAGGCGGTCGCCCCGGTCTTTCCCGACGTCTCCTTCTGTCCCACCGGCGGCATCCGCCAGGAAGATATCCTGACCTACCTGCGGCTGCCCAACTGCCCGCTCGTGGGCGGCTCGTGGATCGTTCCCGGCGATCACCTGCGGGCCGGCAACTGGGCTGCGATCACCGCCCTCGCCCGAGTCGCCGCCGGCATCGCATCCCAAGCCCACGATGCGTGAGGCCGTCGCGGCTGAGGCGGCCGGCTGGCGGCGTGTCCCGTCGCTTGCGCTCCGGGCTTTTTGTGCGCGGAGCCCGCCCCCCCAAACCGCACCACCAAAAAGCCCCGGACGGAAGTCCGGGGACACCCGCCGGCCTCTTGGTCGCGGCCGCGGGCCCGTTTGGCGCCGCGTCGCATGCCCGACGAGGTACGAAAACACCGCGTCCCGATCAGCCCCCTGTCGGATCGGCCAGTTGCGGGAAGGCCGCTGGGGATCGACAGTGAGCGGGGTTCGCCGGCCGAGGGTGATGAATCGGCCCCGGCGGCGACTGCAGGAACAGACCAGATGCGATGGCTTCTGAGGCTCGTGGCCGGTTGCATGCCGCTCGTGCTGGCGGCGGCCGCGGCTGGCGAGGTGACGTTCGAGGCAACGGCCGATCGCCTGCGGCTCTCCAACGGTGTCGTCGCCGTGGAGTTCGACCCCAAGGACGGGGCCTGGACCGGCCTCACCCACCGGGCCGTCGAAGGCAACATGATCGGCCGCGAGCAGCTCTCCGCCGCGGTCGACTTCCGGGCCGACGAGACCTGGATGGTCGAGTCGCTCGGCTCCGTCCTCCTGCGGCACGCCTTCGAACGCGACGGGAAGTCGGCCGCGGGCACGCTCTCGCTGACGTACGGCATCGGCAAGCGGTCTCCCTTCAACTTCATCCCCGACCGCTGGAAGGACCGTGCGCCCGAGCCGATGCCCGTCTACGCGCCGCCGACGCCGTACGAGTTCGAGCTGACCGTCCGCTACACCCTCCGGCCCGACGCCCCGCGGGTCGACCGCCGGGCGACGCTCGTCCGCAACGTCGGCAAGAACTTCTTCCGCAGCAGCTTCCGCCGGGTCGACGGCTTCCTCTTCGTGCTGCCCAACGTCGTCGTCGGCCGGCCGGCCGACTGCACCGTCAACGTCCCCGGCCCGCTCTACACCTACACCTACGTCGAGGCCGGCACGCCCTACGAAAAACTCGCCGGCACCTACATCGACTCCAAGACCACGCCCGACCGGCTGCCCGGCATCGTCGGCATCGAGAACCGCGCGGCGGGGCTGGCCCTGGCCACCTGGATGGAGACGGGGGCCGAGGTGGCCTACCAGACCTACCTCAGCGGCGACGGCCGCCGGCTCAGCGCGGTCTTCCACACGCTCCGCAGCGACCGCATGGGCGACGCCGGCCGGATCGAGTCGGACGTGCAGTCGATCCTGTTCGCCCCCGACTTTCCCGCCGCCCAGGCCGAGCACCGCAGCGAGCAGGCCAGGTCGCTGCCCCTGAGCACGACGACGCCCGCCTGGGTTCGCGAGATGGTGATCCTGGAGATGATGCCCGCGCTGCACGGCGGCTTCAGGGGGCTCGCCGATCGCCTCCCCTTCTACCGCGACATCGGCTTCAACACGCTCTACCTGATGCCGCACTGGGTCGGCGGCTACGGCAACGCCGACCCGCGGGCGGTCGACCCGGCGTTCGGCACGCCGGAGGAGCTCGCGGCGCTCGTGAAGCGGGCCCACGACCTCGGCATGCGGGTGCTGTTCGACATGGTGATCCACGGCTTCGCGCCGGGCGGCGCCGTGGCCCGCGAGCATCCCGGGATCTTCACGCGGAACGAGCAGGGGCTCGTGGAGACGCACTTCAACTGGGGCAGCCTCAACACCGATCCCGGCAACCCCGACTACGTGAAGTTCATGGAGGAGCTGGTCCTGCACGACCTGCGGACCTACGGCATCGACGGCTACCGCGTCGACGCCAACAGCTTCAAGTCGCCCAACTGGGATCCGGCCTCGCCGCGCCGGCCGTGGCAGGCCTCGAGCACGCTGCCGCTCTACCGGGCGATGTACGCGGCCCTGCAGCGGGAGAAGAAGGACGTCGTCCTCTACAGCGAGATGTTCGGCCCCGCCTGGCACTCCGTCAGCAACCTCGCGCAGGACGCCAACTGGGCGGTGGTGACCGATCTCTTCGCCCGGTTCGACAGGGGCGAGGCGAACGCCGCCACCTACAAGGCGGGCATGCTGCAGCTGCAGGAGTCGCTGCAGCCCGGCGTGAACCGGATCCGCTTCTGCCGCAACCACGACACCTGCTGGTTTTTTCCCGACCACTGGCGGGGCTACACCCCGCGGTTCCTCGCGCTCGACGGCATCCACATCCTCACCGGCGTGCCGGTGGTCTTCGCGGGCGATCGCGACCACCCGCCGTCGCTGGAGGACGACGCGAACGCCGTCGGGCATTACCGGAAGCTGATCGCGGTGCGGAAGGAGTTTCCCGAGTTCGCGCGGGGAGAGCTGCTGCTGCGGGAGATCGCCGGCGACGACCCGTGGGTGTTCACGGCGCTGCGCCGCGACGGCGACGCCGTCGGCCTGCTCGTCGGGTCGCTCGCCCCGGAGGCGTCGAACGTCCGTCTGCGGCTCGACCTCCCGGGCCGCACGCTCGAGGGCGTGGAGCTCGTCGACCCGGTGTCGGGGGAGAAGGTGGCCGTCCGCGACGGCGGCGTGACGGTCAAGCCCTTCCAGACGCTCGTCGGCCGGCTCCGTCGGCCCGGTGGCTGAACGCTCGGGCGACGGCCGGCTCGATTCACATGGCCGTGCGGCCGGCGTATCCGGCTGCCGCGTGAAGCCAGGGACGAACGTTGGCGATTCTGAAATCGACGCGAAGAGGCGACGGCTCCGTCTGGCGTTTCGGCCAGTTGCCGCCGCCACGAGACCGCTGCGACAATTGCATGAGAATCGCATGCTGGCTGGCTTGGCATGTGCGTCGCCATCGTCGGTGTCGTGACACCACTCCTGCGACTCATCCAGAACGCCAGCTGATCGCCCATTCCGACCGACGCTTTCCCCCGCCCTGAATCCGGAGAATCGACCCATGAAACCCACGAAATGGTTTGTTCGTTTCTGCATGGCCTGCCTCATGGCATACGCGCCGATGGTCGCCGCCTACGCGGGAGACGGCGACGAGGAAAGGGGCGTTTCCGTGATCACGTTCGTGCTGCACGCCCTCGGACTGAAGTACGTCCTTCTCTTCCCCGTGGCGGTGATTGCGAGCGTCTTCCTGACGCTTCGCTCCACGAAAGGCACCGTGCACGCAGCGACGCCGCTGTTCGTGCTCCTGCCCTTTTTCGTCGGGCTCAAGGGCACGACGGAAGGGCTTGGTTCCATGTTCTTGATAATTGCCCAGTCGGTCCGCGCGCCAGAGTGGCGCGAAGTATCCCCTGGGATGACCTCATCGCTCTTTTCGCTGGACATCGGCCTGCTCCTATGCCTTCCCGCGTTTCTGATCGTGGTATGGCGGCTGCTTCGCGCCGACGGCCGAGCCTGAGTCAGCGGCGCAGATGTCGCGGCGGCCGCGCTGATTCAGACGGCCAGATGCGACCGGACGCCGTCCGGCGAGACGCGCGCCGTGTGGGCAGCGACGCCGGCTGCGACTACACTGAAGATTGGCTTGAAACTGTGGAGGCTCACCATGGCGATCACGTTCGACCTTCCGGCCGCCGTCGAGCAGCAACTTCGGCGGGACGTGACAAACCTCGATGTCTTGGCGAAGGAAGCTGCGCTCGTGGAGCTCTACCGCCAAGGGACGATCTCCCATCACCAGCTTGGCCTTTCTCTGGACATGACGCGATTCGAAATCGATGACCTTCTGAAGCGACATCATGTGACGGAGGATGTCGTCAGCGCGGAGGAGTTGGGCGAGCAGATCGCCGCGCTTCGCAGGCTGATCGGGCAATGAAGGCCGTCGCCGACAGCTCTCCGCTGCACTACCTCGTGCAGATCGACGCCGAAGATGTCTTGAGGCAGCTCTTCGTCGAGTTGATGGCGCCGCCGGAGGTGATTGCCGAGTTGACGCACCCGCGGGCCCCGGATGCAGTGCGGTCATGGGGGCCGGGAGAATCTGCTGCCATTGCGCTTGCGATTGAGACGCATGCGGACATTCTCCTGATTGATGAGCGAGCCGGTGCAAAAGTCGCCAAGCGACGCGGCATCCGAACGACCGGTACCGTGGCGATTCTCGCGATGGCTGCCGAGCGGAAGTTGATATCACTCCCGGATGCGTTCGCTGCTCTGCGAGCGACGTCCTTCCGCGCGCCCGACGCACTGATGAACGGTCTGCTGGAACTCGACCGCGAACGAGGTCAGCACGGCTGACATCGAATCGCCACGGCCGCGATCGAACACAGTGCGACGAACTGACCTGCCCCCCTTAAACAGCACCACTTCCAGAGAGAGAATCTGGGAGGACGTCAGGGTCTTTTCTCACTCAGCACCCTGAAGCAAGGCAACGGTGCGTTCGTCCGCCCGGTTCGCGTGCTGGTGCAGCCGTTCGTGCCTGGCAACGACCCTGACAAGCCCGCCTCGCCACCGCCACCGCCGCGCAGCGACATCCCGGATCGCTACCGCACCGCGGACAAGACGCCCCTCACGGCAGAAGTCGTCGCCGGCAAGAAGAACGTCGTCGACTGCAAGCTCGACTGACGGGACGAACGGGGTGATTCGGGACGGGAGCCATTGTGCCGGTTGCCGAATGGCGACGCGGAGTTATCCATCCGCTCACCCGACCTCTTGCATGGGACGCACGCGGGGAGGCGGTAGCCGCCGGCCTGACTTTTCGAAATGGGCGACAACTTCCTCGACGACGCGGGCCAGATCCGCGTACACACCGACTGGATCCTCGCCGTGGATGCCAGAGATGAGATCCGGGCACTTCCCGATGTAGACACCGTCTTCTTCACTCCATTCAACCCACTTGTGATAGGAATCAGTCGTCTTCATGAATCTCCTCCAATGCTTTCCGGACCTGCTTTTCCTGATAGGGCTTGGCGTCATCGCCCGCTTGTCCGCTGAGTGTCAACGCCCCGAGATATCGATCGTGGACAAATTTTTGTGCGACCCCTTGCCACCGCCATCAACCTCCTCGAAGCCATTGGCCAGCAAGTCCGCAACGAGTTCTCGAACCTTTCTTGGCATGGTAAACGACCCTGACTTCAACGTGCCTGCCCTGAGTATATCCACGAGTAGAAACAGGGACGCAGCCAGTCCTGTTCGGCACACAATGATCGGGATACGGTGTCTGGCACCGTTTTCTCACACCAGGTGTCCCATCGCTTGCGCTCCGGGCTTCCTGACGCCCCCAAGAAGCCCCGGACGGAAGTCCGGGGACTCCGCGTCGCGCCGGCTCCCGCTTTGGAACACCTCCTGCGATACTTCGCCCGGCCGCCCTTTGCGCTGGAGCGGCTCTCCATCCGGCGTGGTAAGGACGGCCGCATCGCCTGAGACGATCGCACCTGCGTCACCGGCAACGGCTGTCGCAAGCACGATGTCGTCATCGGGATCGGCGAGGATTACCGGGCCGATACCAGCAGGGACGACAAGCTGCACGAGGGCGGCATATCCCTCGAACAGGTCCGCCGCGTCCACCCCCTGCTCAGCCAGTTGGGCGGCGAACTTTTTTCGAAACAGAACGTCGTGCAACTCGTCCAAGAGCGGCACGCTCGCCTCCGCCGTCCTCTTTGAGATCAGTGACGACTGGGAAACCGAACGAGCCTACCTGCGCAGACCTTTACCGAACGTGCCCAACGGGAGGCTGGTTGCGGCGATGCACATGGTGGTTGAGCGCTGAGCCGAAGCGATGCAGGAAGGAGACTGCGCCGAACCGTGGGCGCGCAGCTACGGGGGTGTCGGCGGCAGTCATCACGCGTGCGGCAGCGCAGAGGAGTCGCTCAGCGCAGAGCAATCGGTCGCGACGAGGATCCATCAAGCCCCCGGCGGAAGCCGGGGGATCCCCCGGCTTCCGCCCGGGGCTTTTTGGGCACCACGCGCGGTGATCAAGTGTGAGCCGTATTGGCCCGTGCATACAGACGCTCGTAGCGGCGGGACGGCTTCGGGCCACAGTGCGGGCGGAGGCAGGACCGCGCGGCAAACGCGGTTGCGGAAGCGATCATGGGCAGTTCGGGGCGCCGGCAAAAATCGGGGAACCTGGCCTCGGCACCGCCGTCAGACGATCAGCGACTTGATGACGTGCCCGTGGACGTCGGTGAGCCGGCGCTTGATGCCGTTGTTGTAGACCGACAGCTTCTCGTGATCGATGCCGAGCAGATGCAGCGCGGTCGCGTGCAAGTCGTAGCAGTAGGCGGGATGCTCCGCGGCCTTGAAGCCCAGCTCGTCGCTCGTGCCGTACGCCGTGCCCCCCTTGATGCCGCCGCCCGCCATCCAGACGGTGAACGCGCCGGGATTGTGGTCGCGGCCCTTCCCCTGCGCCGCCGGCTGCCGGCCGAACTCCGTCGAGCAGATCACGAGCGTCGAGTCGAGCATGCCGTGGGCCTTGAGATCGGCCAGCAGCGCGGAAGCGCCGCCGTCGAGGATCGGCCCCCAGTAGCCGTGGTCGCGGACGAGATCCTCGTGGGAATCCCAGTTGGGCCGGATCTTCTTGGCCGTCGTGTTCTCCGCGCCGCAGTAGATCTGCACGAACCGCACGCCCCGCTCCACGAGCCGGCGGGCCAGCAGGCACTGCCTGCCGAACGGGCCGATGTCGGGATGGTCGAGCTGGTAGAGCTTCTCGACCAGCTCCGATTCCGAGGCGAGGTCGGTCACCTCCGGCGCGGAGAGCTGCAGCCGGGCGGCCAGCTCGTAGGCGGCGATCCGGGCCGCCAGTTCGCTGTTGTCGGCCCGCGACTCGCGGTGCCGGCCGTTGATCGCCGCGACGAACTCCCGGCCCGCGGCCTCCCCCGCCACGATCGCCTCGTGCTCCTTGGCGGGAAAGAGGTCGGCGATCGGCGGCCGGTCGGTGGCCGTCTCGATCACGGTGCCCTGGTGGATCGCCGGCAGAAACCCCGCGCCCCAGTTGATCGGCCCCCCAGGGGGCAGGCCGCGGGGATCGGGGAGCACGACGAAGGCCGGCAGGTCTTCCGCCACGCTGCCCAGGCCGTAGGTGACCCACGCCCCCATGCTTGGGAAGCCCGGCAGGATGAAGCCGCTGTTGGCCATGAACATCGCGGGGCCGTGCAGCGCGGTCTTGCTCTGCATCGAGTGGATGAAGGCCATGTCGTCGACGTGGCCCGCCAGCCGCGGCAGGAGGTCGCTCACCCAGCGGCCGCACTCGCCGTGCTGCCGGAACGGCCAGAAGCTCTGCTGGCAGTTGCCCGGCTTCGAGGCGAAGAACTGCACCTTGCCCGACGTGTCGAAGGGCGTGCCGTCCCGCTTCACGAGCTCCGGCTTGTGGTCGAACGTGTCGAGGTGGCTGATGCCGCCGGGGCAGAAGATCTGGATCACGGCCTTCGCCCGCGCCGGAAACATCGGCGGCTTCGCGGCCAGCGGGTTGCCCGCAGGGCGGCCGGCGGCGACCGCCGCGCGGGCCTCCTCCTCCGCCATGAGCGCCGTCAGGGCGACGCCGCCGAGCCCGCCGCCGAGCTCCCAGAGAAAGTTTCGCCGCGACACGGGCTCGCGTTGCAGCCGGCAGGGATAGGGGGATGCGTTCATGGGGGCCTCCGGTGGCCGGCTTCAGTCGACGTAGACGAACTCGTTGGCGTTGAGGAGCATGCGGCAGAACTGCACGAGCCCGGCGCGTTCCACGAGCTTCACGGCGGCGGCGACCTCGGCATCGTCGGGCTGCCGGGCCAGCGCCAGCGCGAAGCCGCGGCGGACCTGCGCGGCCGGATCGCCCCCCGCCTCCCGCTCCAGCCGCCGCGCCCAGTGGCCCGCCTGCCGCAGCATGAAGTCGTTGTTGAGCAGCGCCAGCGACTGCAGCGCCGTCGTCGTCTCCATCCGGGCCGGGGCGAGGTTCGCCGGATTCGGGCAGTCGAGCGTGGTCATGAACGCCTGCGGCGTGCTGCGGACGACGAAGCGGTAGATGCTCCGCCGCCAGAGTTCGGGACTGTCGGCCGTGATGTAGCGATAGACCGGCGCGTAGGCCTCCTCGTAGTCGAAGTCGCGGTAGCCGGGGCCGTACATCGCGTCGTTGAGGCAGCCGCTCACCGCCAGCGTGGCGTCGCGGAGCGACTCCGCGTCGAGCCGGCGCGGGTTCTGCCGCCAGAGCAGGCGGTTGTCGGCGTCGACCGCGGTCGCCGCGGCGGCGTCGGGCACGTCGCAGCTCCGCTGCCGGTAGGTGTGGCTCGTGCAGATCAGGCGGTGCAGGTGCTTGAGCGACCAGCCGTGGTCGAGGAGCTCCGCGGCCAGCCAGTCGAGCAGGTCGCGATGGGAAGGCGTGCCGCCGCCGAGGCCGAAGTCGCTCGGCGTGTCGACGATGCCCGTGCCGAAGTGGTGGTGCCAGAGCCGATTGACGATCACGCGCGGCGTGAGCGGGTTTTGGGGCGACGTGATCCAGTCGGCGATCGCACGGCGGCGGTCGGCGTCGGGCAGGGTCGCGTCGCCGAACACCGCCGGCAGGCCGGCGACGGCGGAGATCGTGCCGGGGCCGACCTCGTCTCCCGTGGTCTCGGGGTTGCCGCGGATCTGCACCTTCACCGGCGGCGGAGCCTGGACGACGGGGCCGAAGAACCTGTCGGGCGGCGCGAGCGACGCGAGCTCGCGCTCGAGCTTCGCGAGCCGCTCGGTGGCCTCCGCCAAGGCGGCCGAATCGACGTTCTCCCGCCGCTCGCCCTCGATCCGCGCGTCGCCGAAGAAGACCTGGTCGTGCGAGATGCTGTTGCCGGCGTCGGTGGCGACGATCGTGAGGAACCGGGCACCGGCGGGCAGCGAGACGTCGAGCGGCACGCCGCCGTCATCGCGGCCGATCCGGCCCTGGGCCGCGAGCTTCCCGTCGACGAACACGTGGAAGTCGGCGCCGGCCTCCGCCGTGCGGCCGCCGTAGCCCGCCACCGCGCGGAAGCGGGGGGCGGTGAGCGGCGCCTGCGCGGCCAGCGCCGCGAGGTCGAACGTGATCCCCGCATTGGCATGCATCCCGAGCATCGTGTGACCGGCGGCCGCGTAATCGACGTCGCCGAGCGTCGTCGCGAACTGGGCGTTGACCGGGCCGTTGCGGATCACGTCCCAGCCCTCACCCGACGTGTCGGGAATCCCCTGCACGACGAGCCCCGTCGTGCTCACCGGCACGTCGCCCGGCCCGTCCGGGATGAACACCGCGTTGACGAGCGGCGTCGGCCCTGGCGACACCTTGTTCACCGCGATGCCGTCGAGCCGGCCCACGGGCTCCCGGCCGTGGGCCCGGCCGCTCCGCGGGTCGATGCCGGCCCCCTTCGTGCCCGAGCCGCGGCCGTCCCCCCCGCCGACGATGTCGGCCAGGTCGATCGGCTTGCCGGCGAGCGAGTGGATCTCGACCTTGGCCTGTTGGATGGCGGCCGTGAGATCCGCCTTCTTCTTTTCGTGCTCCCGGGCGGCGGCCTCGGTCGTCGGCCGCTCCCCCCGCGTGACGCCGCCGAACACGGCAGTGAGGGCGTAGTACTCGCGCTGCAGGATCGGGTCGATCTTGTGGTCGTGGCACCGCGCGCAGTTGATCGTGACGCCGCAGGCGCTCGTCATCACCTGCGTGACCATGTCGTCGAGGTCGTCGGCCCGGGCCTGCCGCCGCAGCGCGTCCCCCTTGGCCTCCACCTGCCCGACGAAGTCCCACGGGCCGGCGACCAGGAAGCCTGCGGCGACGACCCGGTCGGCGTCTTCGGCCGCCATCACATCCCCGACGATCTGGAGCCGCAGGAACTCGTCGTAGGGCATGTCGTCGTTGAACGCGCGGATGCAGAAGTCGCGATACCGCCAGGCGTCGGGGCGGAGTTTGTCGCGCTCGAAGCCGTGCGTGTCGGCGTAGTGGGCGATGTCGAGCCAGTGCCGCGCCCAACGCTCGCCGTAATGCGGCGACGCGAGCAGGCGGTCGACGAGTTTTTCGTAGGCGTCGGCCGCGGGATCGGCGACGAAGGCCTCCACCTCCGCGGGCGACGGCGGCAGGCCGAGCAGGTCGAACGAGAGCCGGCGGATGAGCGTGCGCCGGTCGGCCTCGGGGGCGGGCGCCAGATGCTTCTCGGCGAGGCCCACGGCGATGAAGCGGTCGATGTCGTTGCGGGCGGGCCAGGACGCCTGCGCCGGCGGCACCGGCGGCCGGGCGAACGGATGCCAGGCCCAGTGGTCGAGCCGGGGATCGCGGTCGGCCGCCGCGGCCTCCCGGTCGGCGTCGGTCTCGGGCCACGCGGCCCCGGCGTCGATCCATGCCTTCAGCAGATCGACCTCGGCGGCCGGGAGCCGGTCGCCGTCGGGGGGCATCGTCTTCTCGGGATCGTCGCTCGTCACGCGGCGGACGAGCTCGCTATCGGCGGACTTGCCGGGGAGGATCACCGCGCCGAAGTCTCCCCCGCGCAGGGCCCGGTGCTTCACGTCGAGCCGCAGGCTGCTCTCCTGCGTGTCGGGGCCGTGGCAGTCGCCGCAGCGGTCCACCAGCAGCGGCCGGATTTGCCGCTCGAAGTCGATGTCGGCGGCGGTGGCGATGGCGATGGCACCGACGATCGCCACGATGATGGCGGTGACGACAGGCCCGAGGATGCCGCGCGCCTTGGCGGCCCCGGCGAACAGAGGGGCGTGTGTCGGAAGCGGCAGGCCGCCGATCGTCGCCCGCCGATGGTTCGCCGATGCGCGGAGGGGCATGCTCTTTATCTCCACTTAAAGAGAATCGGCGGGAAAGCCTTCAAAGTCAAGCAGAACGCGGGCCGGGCCGGTCAACAACTGGCCGATTCGCCAGGTGCCGTCGCAATCCGCGGCCGGACGCTGGTTCACGGATATACTCGGTGGAGATTGGGGATAAAGCAACATCTCTTCTGTAAATCGCGGTTTGATTGGGCTGGTCACGTGGCTTCCATGTTCAAGTAGGCCCTTTCGGTCTCCCATTCGTCGCTGATCTCGCTGAGGACGGCTGAGGCGAG
>Ga0114971_10000181_pt1 | contig 38745 bp, 36 predicted proteins | sample M_140625_MF_Meta_FD_87320 | JGI IMG/M metagenome (GOLD analysis project Ga0114971, IMG submission 87320) | Freshwater microbial communities from Lake Montjoie, Canada to study carbon cycling - M_140625_MF_MetaG | ecosystem: Environmental > Aquatic > Freshwater > Lake | place: Lake Montjoie... | reverse complement strand
TCCAATTCTACATTCTTTTTTTTCAATTCTTCTACTTCTTTCTTTATAATATCAATTTCTTCCATATTGATATTATATGTTATATAATTTTTAAATATTTTTATATATATTTATTATGAACCCACAACATACAGAAGATTATAAACAGACTGCTGTAAAATATTATTTAGAACATAATGAAGATATGCGTGATACATGTGAAATATTCAATTGTAAATTTCAATCATTAGCAAGATGGGTAGAAAAATATAAACGGAATGGAAATATCCATAGAAAAACACGCAAAAATCATAACCTAAAAATAACACCTGAAATTGAAAAGTTCATAAAAGAATATGTGCGTAAATATTCAACAACTACTTTATGGGAACTTTCTAAATTAGTAAATGATAAATTTAAAATTCATTTGACAGATAGTAGCATTTATAATATTTTACATAAACATAAACTTACCAGAAAACGATTACGTAGTAAATATTATCCTGAAAAACGAGAAGGGCAAGAAGCAAGTGACCTGAAAACCTTTTATGAAAAATTAAATACTTATGATTATAAGCAAACGATTTGTTTAGATGAAACTTCTATATATTTGAATATGAAACCTTCTTATGGTCGTAGTAGAAGTGGAACACGAGTAATAAAGAAAACTAATAAATATCCATTTAAGCGTTATAATATGTTATGTGCTATTTGTGCTGATAAAGTAGTTGGTTGGAAATTATATAAGGATATAACTGGTGGATTAAAAACTCAAAATATATTAGATTTTTATGATGAATTTATCAAGGATAATTACAAGAATTATTTAATTATAATGGATAATGCAGTAATACATAAATCTAAAATGATAAGAGAAAGAATAGAAAGTAATCATAATCATTTGTTATATTCTGTCCCATATCATCCTGAAACAAATAGTATTGAAGAGTTCTTTAGTCAATTGAAACATTATATAAAAAAGGAAAGTCCAAATACTTATGAAGATATAGATACAACAATAAAAGATATATTAGCAAATAAAATTAAAAAAGAACATCTAATAAATTACTTGAAACATAGTTATAAAATATATAAGTAATAATTACATTTTGTCTCATTTTTCTTTTCGGTCGGTGTAATTACACAAGTCAATAAAATTCATTAAATAATATAAAAGGCTAACTATGGATTGTCTAACTATGGATTGTCTAACTATGGATTGTCTAACTATGGATTGTGTAACTATGGATTGTGTAACTATGGATTGTCTAACTATGGATTGTGTAATTATGGATTGTCTAACTATGGATTGTCTAACTATGGGTTGTGTAACTATGATTGTTTAACTAATATTTGTATAGTAAATTTTTTTTTTTTTAATTGATGGGTTTTTTGGAGGTACACCAAAATTTTTCATTTCCGGAATTGTGAAAAGATTTGTTGTAACTGCTGTATTTAATTTAGGTTGTGGTCTATTTTTTCTTTTTGGTGGTAAAATGGCTTCTCCGTAATCAATTACATAATTCAATTCTTTTGGAGAATCAATATCCATATATCCACCACATTTATTATTTGTATTATATTGATTTTCATCCATAGATTGTTCTTTGTCATCATCCATTGACTGTTCTTCGTCATCATCTATTGACTGTTCTTTGTCGTCATCATCTTTATTACATGATTTAGATTCATATTCAATATTTTTATTATATAATTGTTCTTTGTCAAATTTAGACATTTGTAAAACAGATTGTTCAATTGATAAAAGCCTGTTTTGAATATCATCATTTGTGTTTGTTTCTTTATTTTGAGTGTTTTCAAACAAATCCTCATATAATTCTGGGTAATCAGTATCATCTTCTTCAACGGGCTGAATCATTATAGTTGGTTTTTGGGGTTCTTGATTCATTTTTTCAATGGGTTTGATCATTTTTTTAATGGGTGCTTGTTTCATTTTTTTCATTTTTTTTTTGTGTTTTGGGTCATATACACTTGTTTTCCACTGATTATGATAAATATAAATTGGCTTACCTTTTAATAATATATACAGATCTTGTTCTGTATCACGGGTTCTATACCAATAGTCAAAATGAACAATCACATTGCGAGTATTTGGGCCATATAATTGTTTTTTTGAAATTGGTAATAACACAATTTTGTATATTTTACCAAAATTATAAAATTCAATTCTGTCCCAAATCTCATAATATGTAAATATTTCATTAACATTTTGGATAAATAAACTAACATTCGAATTATAACTCATTCTTAATATATTTTAGCAGCAATACATACAATTTGTTATAAAATAAGTATTTCAATTTTATAAAAAATAAATATAGTCTAGCCGTTCAAAAAACCTATAAAAAAGGTTTTATATATGGTATTACATTTTACATTAATTATTTGGGTCCAATTGAAAATATCAGTATTATTTTATAAATCAATGGATTCTTGAATTTTTTTATTATTTTCTTGTGTTTTTTTGTCCAATAACTCATTCATATCAATTGCCCATTCAAACCATGTTTGTTCTGGGTCTTGATTTTCTACATTTATAATTTTCCATTCATTAAATTTTTTGTGAACTTCTGACAAAGACATATATTCATATAATGGATTTTCATCATCATATACTGGATTTGTATTATTCAAATTTTTATATTCAATTATACGCATAGCATATTCTGTTGCAAGATTAATGTCAGTAAATTTTTGCATTTTATAATTTGATGTTCTGCCAAACTCTCGTGCTAATTTAAATATATTCTGTTGTTGTTTGTAATATGTTATAATATCTTCATCGTCATCATCATCACTCTCACTACCAAATTCACAATCCATGCATTGTTCTGTTATACAATCATCCCATAATCCAAAAAATGTGCATTTTTCACATTTTAAAATAGTTTCATACATGTTTTTTGGAACATCAACCGAAAATTTTACATTTTTATAGCTTACTATTTTATCATCTATTTTATGAAGTTGCGATTTATCATATTGTGGTTTATTATTTTGAAACATTCTTATTATAATTTTTTAATTTAATACTAATAAATTAGTATTAAAAAAATGAATCAATTTTTCAATAAAAATCGAAAGGTTACCTATAAATAATATAAAACCAATAATATATATTATATTAGCATTAACATGTCAAATATTATAACCGAATATATACAATTAACACAAGAATACCAATCTAAATATGGAAATCGAACTATATTATTAATGCAAGTCGGTGCATTTTATGAGGTCTATGGTTTAAAAGACTCTTTTGCAAATATTAGCAAAAGTGAAATTGTTGAATTTTCACAAGTTTGCAGTTTAAATATTGCATCTAAATCATCTACTTATATGGATCATCAAGTTGTTATGGCCGGATTTAGAGATTATACATTGGAAAAATATTTGCAAAAATTAACCGATAGTGGATTTACAACAGTTGTATATGGCCAAGAAAAAGATGGCAAAAACATTACTAGAAAATTACAAGCAATATATTCACAGGGCACATATATATCTTTTGATACAGAACAATCAATACAAATTACCAATAATATAGTTTGTATATGGACTGAACGAGTTCAAGAACGAGTTTTTAATTCAAATATAAGTAATAGTAGCAAAATAAATAGACAAGAATCCATAGTTATTGGCTGTGCATGTATCAACATTTTTACTGGTAAATCATCTATTTTTGAATATCAAACGTTATATAATATAAATCCTACAACGTTTGATGAACTATCGCGGTTTATTTCAATTTGTTTACCAAGTGAGGTTATTATAATATCAAATTTTAAAGAATCGCAAATAAATAATATATTACAATATTCGGGAATACAAACCACAAATGTGCATCGAGTCGATATTCAAGATCCCTCCAATATAAAGGTGCAAAATTGCGCTAAACAAAAATATATACAACATATATTGGCCCAATTCTATGGCGAGGAAACGTTTGACCAATGCAGTGAATTTAGTATGAATCCTATTGCGGTTCAAGCATTTTGTTATTTGTTAAACTTTATCCAAGAACACAATCCAAATTTAGTCCGAAAAATTGATATACCAATATTTAATAATACATCAAATCGCCTAATCTTGGCAAATCATACACTAAAACAGTTAAATATTATTGATGATAAATCAAATGATGGTAATTCTTGTGGCCATTTATCATCAGTTTTGGCATTTTTAAATCGGTGTTGTTCACCGATGGGAAAAAGATTGTTTCAAACACAATTATTAAATCCTACTTTTGCGGAATCTTGGTTAAATAAAGAATATCAAATGATTGAAACAATGTTATGCCAAGATAAAACAATTATTGGACATTTCAGAAAACAAATAAAGTTAATTAATGATTTAGACAAAATAAGCCGTCAATTAATTATACGTAAAATTTACCCATCATCTATTTATAATTTGTATAGTAGTATTAAACAAATTCAACAACTCAATGTATGTTTATATGAGAATACGGATATAGTTGAATATTTAATAGATCAATCATGTATTACAATAGAATATGCAAATTCATATATTGATAAATTATGTTTAAATATTTTAGAATTTATAGAAAATCAATTAAAAATCCAAGATTGTAAATTAATTTCATCAATCCAAAGTTTTGATAAAAATATTATAATGTCCGGCGTTTCTCCTAAATTAGATCAAATCTTGGAAAAACACAATATAAATAACCAAAACTTTAAAATTATTCATTCATATTTAAATAAACTATTTCAGTCAAATGATTTAATCAGTAATCAATCACTTAATAACAATCCAGATATGGAATATATTAAAATTCACGAAACCGAAAAATCCGGACAATCATTGCAAATTACTAAAAAACGTGGACAAATCTTAAAACAAATATTACTAAATCTTGGAAAAACAACCGATCAATTAAATATAAATGAAACTGTAAAAATTAAAATCACCGATATTAAATTTACAAATGCATCAGCTACAAATGATGAGATTGAAATACCTATATTATCCAAAATATGTAAGGATATATTACAATCTAATGATGAGTTAAACTATGAAATTGCAATAGCATATAATTCATTCTTGGATAAACTTGAAAATCAATGTTTCCAAGATATAGAAAAAATATCAAAATATATAGCAAAATTTGATGTATTAGTTTGTAAAGCATATTTAGCAATAGAATATAAATATTGCAAACCTGAAATAATCCAAGAATCAAATATGGTAGCACAATCCCAAATAAAAGAGTTGCGTCATGTTTTAATTGAACATATACAGCAAAATGAAATATATGTTCCAAATGATATACAATTTGACCATTCTAATAAAGGTATTTTATTATATGGCACAAATGCAGTTGGTAAAACCTCGCTAATACGCGCACTAGGTATTGCCGTTATTATGGCACAAGCCGGTATGTATGTTCCATGCACAAAATTTATATACAAACCATACAAATCTATTTTTTCGAGAATCTTGGGAAACGACAATATATTTAAAGGGTTATCGACATTTGCAGTTGAGATGTCCGAGTTGCGAGTTATATTGAAACAATCCGACGAAAATAGTTTAATCTTGGGAGATGAATTATGTTCAGGAACAGAAACCGAATCTGCACTCAGTATATTTATGGCAGGACTCATGGAATTAGATAAAAAACAAGCATCATTTATTTTTGCAACACATTTCCACGAGATTATTAAATATGATGAGATGCAAGAATTATCCAAGATTCGTATAATGCATATGGCGGTGCATTATGACCAAGAATTAGATTGTTTAGTATATGATCGAAAATTGCGAGATGGTCCGGGAAATCGAATGTATGGTCTAGAGGTATGTAAATCCCTGTATTTGCCAGAAGATTTCTTGGAAAAAGCATACAAAATTCGGAATAAATATAATCCAGAAATGAAAGGAGGATTAGAACATTTATCTAGTTCATATAATTCGCAAAAAATTAGAGGATTATGTGAATTGTGCAAAGTCGAATTGAGCCATGAAATTCATCATATAGCGGAACAACATACAGCTGGTCAAGATGGTTATATAGGATCTTTTCATAAAAATCACAAGGCAAACCTGATGGCTTTATGTGAATCGTGTCACCATAAGCAACATAGCGTAGGTGAGCCTACAAAAATAAAAGTAAAAAGGAAAACAACAAAAGGCATTATGGTTTTAGATAAATTATAATTCATATATATATAATGTTATCCAAAAATATTTTATATTTTTTACTAGGTTGCATACCAATTAGAATAATTATAGTTTTACTTGCATTTTATATAAACAAACAATATTTACCATATTTAGGAATTGTACTATTATTTCCAGCACTTGGGTTTTTAGGATTATATTTTTTAAATATGAGGATGACAGCACCAGAAGCTGGTGGTAAAACATGGTGGGCCGAGTTAAGACTAATTCATGGATTATTATATTTATGTGCATCTATTTATGCAGTTCAATCTAAATCTATTGTTTGGATACCATTACTATTAGATGTAATATTTGGATTCGCCGCTTTTATAAATCATCATAAAAAAGAGTTATTTTAGACATATATCTAATTACAATTGCCGTAACATTTACCGCGATAATAATAAACATCTTTATTTTTAATAAATACATCACTATAATTTGCATTTATAGTAGGTCCTTTTGAATTTCCTGCAACACATTTTGATCCTCCTAATAATACACAACACGATGTTGATCCGCAAGTATTTACATCTAAAGAATTGCAATTTTGTTCTAATATATTTGGATAATTTGCATTTTGACTGCAAAACCCTAGTTTCATAGCAGCTGTATTTATTAAAGGACTGGCTTGTGATATACCAGTAGTTTGACTCAAATAAATACTATTTTCATAATTTGGAACATAATTCGATGGTCCAAATGGATAAGACCCGGGTGTATAATAAGTAATATCTTTTTTAATTTCACTCCATGGAATGAGTGTTTTTTTTCCATTTCTATCAATTACCCATGTTCCGGTTTTAGCTAAATTGTCTGACATTTCATTTGCATCAGAATTCAATGTAGGATCACTGTGATATGTCATATTATAATTATTTGAGTCATATCGATTTGGATTTTTACTGGACGAATCTGTAATAGTATATTTTGATAAATCATTACTTTGTTGAGTTGTTGAATATATTCCAACATTTGTATTTGGAACCAATATACCATCTGAATTCAAAATATATCCATATGGTATTTTTGCAATAGTTTTTGTATTTTTTAAATCATTATCTGAATCATCAGATATAACATAATAACCATTAGGAATTGTATATGAACGATCTGAATTTTGTGATATAATTTGTGTTTCACTAATATCTAAACCCTCAAATTTAAGACTAAATGAATATATAGCAATTAATAAACTACCCAAAATAATAAATATGAATACCAAATAAACTACATATTTATTTTTTATTTTAAGCATTTATATTTATTTGATATAAAAAATAATATAAAATTGAATAAAAATATTTAGAAATAAAATACTATAATAAGATACTATAATATAAATGATTATTCCAATTAAATGCGTTACATGCGGAAATGTTCTTGCCGATAAATATCGGTTTTATCAACAGGAGGTTAGGCGAATTAAATTATCAAGAGATATACAAGTTGATAAAGTTGTCTATTTAACTAAAACTAATATTGAAAAAACACCAGAGGGTCAAGTATTGGACGAAATAAAATTATATAATGTGTGTTGTCGTAGACATATGTTAACTCATGTAGATATTGAATAATAGGTTACTTATATTTTATAAGTATACTATATAATGGTATATTCAAATAAAAGTAGACGAAATCGTTGTAGTAAAAAAAAATATAGTAATAAAAAAAGAAAAAAATCATTACGTGGAGGATGTAATAATTGTAAAATTACTGGAGGTAATAATACTTACCCATCTGCAAATGTAATTCCTTTAAATAATTACAATATGGATCCGAATAATTCAAATGCAATTATTAGCAGTAGACTATTACCAAATATAAAAGGAGGTAAACGTAATAAATTAAAATTAAAAAATAATAAAACTATAAAAGGCGGAGGTTTTTACGATTTCTTATTAGGAAATAATGCAGCTACAAATCAATCATTAGCATTTGGTTCTACGCCTTCATCGCAATCAAATGCAAATATATTATCTGGCGTTCCATTTGTAAATTCATCATTACTTACACGAGGAAATATGTTTAATTCAAACAATCCACCATTAGTATAAATATACAAACTTAATTATTTAGGAAATGGATTATATTCTATAGTATTTTATATAGAATATAATGGCAATTAAAGGATTACGTAATTTATGCACACCTGCAATGATTTATTTAGTCATATCAATAAGTGCAATTATAATTATGATTGTGCAAAATTGGGTATTAAATGGAAATACCCAAATATTTTGTTTAGGCTCATATACATGTTCAGTATCCAGTATATTTTTAATTTTTACAGTTAAACTATTATATGTATTATTTTGGACATGGATTTTGAATTTAATATGTATTTCAGGTGCAACTGAAATATCATGGTTTTTAGTTTTATTACCATTTATTTTGATGTTTATTTTATTAGGGTTAATGATGGTTTAAATCCTTTGTGGAAACATACCATTCGGTCAGCTACCAAAAGTCGCTACTTTGAACCGCTCAAACCCAACTTACGGTTGGGTTCAGCTTAAGCATCCGTAGGATACATATAGCCATTTGGTGGTTCTGATGGCTAGGATTTAACTCTTTATCGGTCACTGACTCAATACTTTTAGGTCCGGCTATAGCTGAACCTAAAAGCATACAGTTGTGTTGCTGACCACGAAGAATGTGAATCCTATGCTTTGCAAAATGTATGATATAACAAATAATATTGAGTATATGATGGGAATACAGGGAACCAACAGGTCTCAAATGCCGACGACCCTTTATGCGCAACGAACACAAAACATATCTTTTACTGGGACTGACGGGTCCTTTATGTATATCGAAAATGAACACTCGCCTGCATGAACTTTATAAAATTGAATTTCTTTTACACATATTTATTTAATTCATAATCAACAACACAAATATGACGTTTACTTATGAATATGAACCGACTTCAGATGAAACCATTATTACAAAAGCTACAGGATACGGTGAAGCCATTATTCCGGATAAAGTAGTTGCAATTAATAAAGGAGCATTTAAGAATAATCACAATTTAACATCACTTACATTCTCTGATGATTCGATTTGTGAAAAGATTTACAATACCGCATTTTGTTCTTGCTCCCAATTAGAATATATAAAATTTCCTCAAACTTTGAAAAGTTTGACGTGGATTAACTATTTTTACACTTTTTCTCATTTCAAACGCCCATTTTATAGGGCAAAAAAATAAGAAAAATATTTATAAATCTCATTTCAAAATGGGCGTTTGAAATGAGAAAAAGTGTAAACAAAATATTACACTTTTTTATATTTGTAATATATTAAATATATTTAACCAAATTAGTTAGACTTGCGATAGATGTATATATTGGTCAAGTATTTATATTTATTATTTTTTGTTTGTATATTTTTGGTTGGACAATTTTAATGTATTTAGGCACTTTTTTATAAAATGTATTTAGGATTATACATTTTAAAATTATAATATAACCATATATTATATATAATAAAATGTCAGCCTTTTCTCAACAACCTGAAACCATTGATGAAGAAACCATTAATGAAGAAGGAGCAAAATTAGCGATGTTAGATATTTTATTTAGTTTATCCGAAAAGTTAGCTATCCCGACAGAAGGTTTAATACAAAAACCGAGGCGATCTGACCGAATAGCTACAAACGAACAAAAACGTGGCCGTCCGGATTATGGTGGACCTGGAAGAAACGGCAGAAACGGCAGAAGAGATACACCATACCCCCCCCGGAAAGGCGGTAGTCATAAAATAATTGGAGGAAATTGTGATAATCTGAAAATTAAATTTGCAGTAAGAACATTTATTGCAATTATTTCTATTACAAGTGTTGTTGTTGGTGGCGGGTATTTGTGGAGGGAATTCTCTAAAACATTAAGCCGAATGGGTATAGATGAATCAGTGATAAATTCATTTCAGGTAATAGCGAACACCTTGGGTGAGACTTGGCAAAATGGTAAAGACGCTGTAATAGGTGCAGCAAGAGTGGGTTCTGCATTCGGCTACCAAACAGGCACCGTCGCAAAAGCAGCATACGGTTTTGCTGGTAATGCTATAGTACCAACTGAAAATTATATTTTAATGACAGGTATACTTGCGTTCGGTAACCAAAGAACGAGAGATTATTTACAAGGCCAATACGATGATATTGTATCACATGGAACAAAAGTAATAGAAAAGGCTAACGAATATTATGCTAGTTATGTTGAAGGAGTTTCTAAAATAAGTAGTTATATTAATAATAGTATTGACGAAATTAAACAGAAAACAAAAACGATTTTAAGTAAAAAGCGTACATTGAAGGATCAATCAGTAAAAACTTACAATGAATTAGAAATCAAACTATGCAAAATTATGTCTAATGTATTAAAGAAAGTTACTGACCCGCTTGGTTTTGGTGATGCAATAGTTGTGGATTTTGCTAATTGGATTCGTGATCAAAGTTATCAAGCTGATCCAGGGCATGTTGATTTAGCAGGTGCTAATCCGTTTCAACCGCAAGAACAAGCAGATGTAGCAGGTGTAGCAGGTGTAGCAGGTGTAGCAGGTGTAGACGGTGTTAGTGTTGGTTTCGAACCATACAATCCGGATGATCAACCCTTACCTCCAAGTGGGGGTAAAAGACGCACTCATATATCACGTAGAAAACATAAAAAATCAAAATCTAAAAAAGGTAATAAAAAATCTAAAACTAGAAGAATGTAAATATACATATTTGATATAAATATTTACGTGATAATAGCAACACATATATTCGCTTAAACGATTGTAAAACTGCGCGTAGGTATGGTCATTATAATTTGTAAATAATGTTAAAAAAAATCTAAAAAATTATGCATGATACTGAAGTTGATGGTATCCGCGGAGAAACTATACGTAATGGTTGAACTGCACGTGAACAATCAGAATTAACTGGATTGCCGATAGAAGAAATTAATTATGGATTGAATAAAGCAATTACTGAATTCTTGGAAATAAAAGAAGTTTATACAAATAATAATGGATTAACTATTTTAGAAAAAGTGGTAATATAGACTAATAATAATTATATATTAGTTTACATAATTAATATAAAAACGGAGTATTATATTAATTAATATGATTGATTGTACATTATCTACGTGTTGTTTTGATATGTCAAAATTTAATAATGGGTCTCTTTCTATTGAAAGTTGTATTGAAAAAATGGATATAGTATTGCAATTACCTGTATATCTTGTAATATATACAGAATCCATATTTATCGATAGTTTAAAACAAAAACGCGAATTATATGGATTTACACAAATTACACAATTTATTGAAATGGATTTTAAAGATATGTGGGGTTGTTCTTACTTGGAAAAAGTAAAAGCAAATCGCGAAGTATATTTTCCAACAAGAGATAGTCGAACCTGCCCAGAATCGCATATTGTTGTTTGTAATAAAGTAGATTTTGTATTACAAACAATTCATTCAAATCCGTTTAATACAACAAAATTCGGATGGTTAGATGCGTTTTTAGGTAAAGACAATACAATGCGAATTTGCGAAGACTATACAATAAATCTATTTTTAGATGTATTAAATAATATTACGGATAAATTCCATATTCAAATATTAAATGTAAATGACAAAAAATATAAATTACCTGAACATAAATCTGAATATTATAGTAGATATCAGTATGTTGTATGTGGTGGATTTTTTACGTGTGGCAAAGAAATCGGTATAAAAATTTTAAATAGATTAAAAGATTGTTTTATTGAAACAACATTAGAAGGATTTGGACATGGTGATGAAATGTTATATATAAATATATTAGATGAATTTTATGACGATATTGAACAATCGTATGGTGATTATGGGCAAATGATTAATAATTTTATAAATCCAACACGCAATATACATTATATTTATTATTTAATAATAAAACGGTATTTAAATTTTGGATATAATAAAGAATGTTATGATTGTTGTAAAAAAGTATTATATAGCTTTGAACATTTAAACGCTGGTTGTGCAGTAGATACTTATTTTTTAATATTATTTTCGTATTATATTTCATCATTTTATCATAAAAAAAACGAAACATTACAAATATTAAATCATATTATGAATCTTATACAAACAAATCCAAATATAAAAGTGGAATATGAAAAAAATAAAGATTTTTATAATTCTCAGTTTAAATATGGATATGATTTACGACCACGCTATAAATTAGTTGTATGTGTATTTGCGTGTGCAACTGATGAAAAATATAAAAATGAAATATTAAAAATTAACGAAACTTGGGGAAAATTATGTGATAATAATGATTGCAAATTATTATATTTTTTAGGTGAAGATCCGACTGACTTAATCGATAACAATAAATATATTTATTTAAAAAATGTGAAAAATAATTATGAATCTGCCTCACATAAACAAAATTTAGGTTTGAAATATATTTATGAAAACTACAATGCGGATTTTGTATTTTGTTGTGGAACTGATACATATATAAATATTAAAAAAACAATGCAATATTTAAATGGATTTAATAGTAATGAAAAATTATATATTGGCGGACATGGTGACAATCGACAAATTGGCAATCAAAAATTATATTTTCATTCCGGTGGGGCAGGATTTATATTATCAAACAATGCTCTAACGCAAATATATTCAAAATTAAACACTATGACTGATACTTGGAAAGATATTTGTTTTATAAATAACACAATGTATTTAATTACTGCGTGTGACGTTTGTATTGCCTATTATATGAATGAAATAAATGCATTATGTATAAAAAATAATAATTTTTATAGTTGCAATTATAAAGGTTATGCCGATTCAAATACATATATGTGTTGTTGTCATAAAATACAATTAAATGAAATAATTTCTTGTCATAATATGACTTTACAAGATTTTGATGAATATACCCAGATTTTACAGGATAATAATTATTTTATTGTTTATACAAATGATAATTGATACTATTGAATAATTAAATACACACTTTAGTGCAGATTTTTCTTTAAGGGTATAAATCTTCAACGATCCAATGCAATATTAATTTTATTTTTTTATTTTAGTTGATTTAGGTGTTTTGGGTGCTTTTGGTTTAGGTGCTTTGGGTGCTTTTATTGCTTTTGGCTTGGGTGCTTTAGGTGCTTTTATTGCTTTTGCTTTTGGTGCTTTTATTGCTTTGGGTGCTTTTATTGCTTTCGGTGCTTTGGGTGCTTTGGGTGCTTTTATTGCTTTAGCTACTTTTATTACTTTGGGTTTAGCTACTTTGGGCGCTTTTATTGTTTTTGGCTTGGGTGCTTTTATTGCTTTTGGTTTAGCTACTTTAGGTGCTTTTATTGCTTTGGGTTTAGCTACTTTAGGTGCTTTTATTGCTTTTGGTTTAACTACTTTTGGTTTAACTACTTTTGGTTTAACTACTTTAGGTGCTTTTATTGCTTTTGATTTAGTTACATTGAGTATATTTTTATTATTTACTGATGGATCGCAAAAATGCTGCACAATTACTCTTTTAATAACTTCTTGCACTGGATATTGTATATAAATTGGATGTGTTTGTGAGGTTGATTGATATGGTTCAGTAATTAAATTATTGATTAACATTGTGTTATTTTGACTATATGATTCTGCTGTTTGTTCTTCTGATTGTTCTGCTGTTTGTTCTGATGTTTGTTCTTCTGTTTGTAAATCTTTTTTTAATTGTTCTGGATTAGATTTATAATAAGTTACCAATAAATCATATAATTCATCTTTTCTTAATTTACTAAATCCACGAACACTATTTATTCTACAAATATCTTTTAGTTCTGCAACAGTTTTTGACTGAATGAATTTAAAGTTTATTTCGCTAGTGTTTATTTCGTTAGTGTTTATTTCGTTAGTGTTTATTTCGTTAGTGTTTATTTCGTTAGTTGTATTCATTTATTAATTAAATATACAATATTTTTATATAGTTTATTAGTTATTATAAATTAAACAATTATTAAAAATCCACACTAAAATGCAAATTAATAATAATAAACATAAAAATATCAGAATTCATATTTTATGTTTATTACTTGTAAGAATACAATAGAACTTATATAATTTTAATTATTCAAGCCTATAATATTAGATATTTACAAAAAATTGATTTAAATAATATAAATTTAATATATTAGAACTATACTTAATATATTATGAATCCCCAAATATCGCAAATTGAAGAAGATGGTGATGTATATAAATTCACACTATCTGATATTGATGTATCTATAGCAAATGCATTAAGACGCACAATATTATCAGAAATACCAATTAATGTCATTCATACAGAAACACATGAAGAAAATCAATGCACAATTTCAATAAATACTACACGTTTACATAATGAAATAATGAAACAACGACTTAGTTCAATCCCAATACATATGACAGATCTTGATATACTACCCGGAAAATATGTATTAGAAGTTGATGTAATTAATGAAACTGATAATATTATGTTTATTACATCTGGAGATTTTCGTATTAAAAATAAAGAAAATGGCAATTATTTAACAAAAACCGAAACTGATAAAATTTTTCCAGCAAATGCATTAACAAAGCACTATATTGATTTTGCAAGATTGCGACCTAAGATTAGCGATAGTATTCCGGGTGAACAACTTAAACTTAGTGCGGAATTTTCAATCAGTAATGCAAAACATAATAGTATGTTTAATGTTGTATCTAAATGTGCTTATGGGAATACTCCAGATAAAGTAAAAATTTCAGAATCATGGGAAATAATTAAAACAAAATTAGAAACGGAGGGTTCGCCATCAGAAGATATTGCATTTCAAAAAAAGAACTATATATTATTAGATGCACAGCGTCAATTTGTTCCAAATAGCTTTGATTTTATAATTCAAACACTTGGTATATATGAAAACAAAGAATTAGTTAAAAAAGCATGTGCAATAATGCAGAATAAATTTGTTGATATGTTGCAATGGTTAGAATCAGATACTCAATTAATTTTGAATAGTGAAACAACTATTGATAATTGTTATGATATAATCTTGGAAAATGAAGATTATACAATTGGAAAAGTTTTGGAATATATTTTATATGAACGATTTTATTTAGGCGATAAATCGTTAAGTTTCTGTGGATTTAAAAAGTTCCATCCTCATAATAAAGAAAGCACAATCAGATTAGCATTTAATAATTCTACTGATAGAAGTATGATAAAACATGTATTAACATTAGCATGTATTGATGCACAGGAAGTATTCAAAAAATTATTTAATATGTAGTTACAGGGAACCTACGGTTCCCTTGTACGAACCCTCCCTTTTACTAACCCTCCCTTTATGTTTCACGAAAACGAACCCTCCCTTTATGTTTCACGAAAACGAACCCTCCCTTTATGTTTCACGAAAACGAACCCTCCCTTGTACGGAATCCTTGTGCTAATTAAAAACAGTATTCATTAATATTTTTAATTATTATTCAATGAAATAAAAGGGAGGGTTTGTTTTCGTGAAACATAAAGGGTCGGATGCGACTTCGTCGCATCAGACCATGTAACCCTATAAAATTGAAATAAATTATAATAAATTATAATTAACTCATTTATAAAATACTGTTAATTATAATAATGATTTCTTATATTACATCTGGTTTAAGAGTATGTGCATGTCAAAAAATTACACCAATAACTGCAAATTTACCATTACAAAGTAATTCAATTAACACAGATTTATCTATATCTATTATAGACAATCCGTCAATTATGAACTATTTAGATTCAATTGAATATAAAGACACTGTTGCATTTGTGCCACAAATAACTAAAGGTAAAGTTATTAAGGTATATGATGGAGATACAATTACGATCGCATCAAAAATGCCATATGATAATTCGCCCATTTTCCGATTTTCAGTAAGATTATTAGGGATTGATACACCGGAAATTAAAACAAAATCCAAAGCAGAAAAAGAATTGGCAGTTTTGGCTAAGGATGCGCTTTCATCAAAAATCATGGGAAAAATCATTATTCTAAAAAATGTATCTTTAGAAAAATATGGGAGATTATTGGCGGATGTATATTTGGACGATTTAAATATAAATCAATGGTTAATCGAAAATAAATATGCAGTTGCATATGATGGAGGGACTAAAGAGCGACCAGATGAATGGAATGATAATTCGGTATAAATTATATATGATTATTTATATTTGTAAATTCATATATAATAAGTAAATTGTGTAACTAAATAATTTTTTATTTTTGTAAATTCATTTTACCAATAACAACCATTTTCAATTTTATTATAATCAATGGGCTTATATTTTTCCGGTATATCAATAATCCAATATTCTTGATTTGTAGTTGGAAAAGGGGTTCTACCATTTTTTATTCCAAAAAATGACTGTAATTCACCACCAATTGTGCATACATTTTTACCAATTTCATAAAAATGTTTTGCAATTAAACAGCTATAAGCACCACAACTAATTAATACCGAATCATAATCGTCTTTAATAGTTTCTATAATATCATTAAAGACATACTCCGATGTTTCTAAAATATTATTATGAGGACCCCTATTAAAAAATGTATATGGAAATGTATATATATATTAATCTCAGTAATTTTTGGAGTATTTGGATAAATAATTTTACAATTACCAGTATCATACTGGGTTTTTATTAATTCTGCGAATGGCGATATTATTAATATTCTTTTATTGGCTATAAAATTAAACACTATTTCTTGAGAAATATCTTTATTCTGTTTAGAATTAATTAGTTTCATAAATGTTTCAATTATTTCATCAATATCTGTAATCTCCATAAATAATTTACAAATATCGGCATCTTTAATAAAATTGTAAATAATAGCCATATATTTTGTATATATTACTGGATCTTTTTCATTATGAATAACATTAAAATAATGTCCAGATTGTGTTATATCATAATATCCAGAAGTTGTATATAACCATTTTATTTTTATATTTTTTAATTATATTATTTCTGGACTATTTAGATTTGTATACATATGTAACCAATATATAAATAATAATGTAGACTCGGTATATCCTAAACGTAATAATTTTACAGGCATATAAAATTATTTATAAATATATATTTATATTCAAATCCTTAAAGATTTATAGTTTGCGTAACATTTGTAGTTGGTGTTTGTGTATATAGTTGTTAATGGAGGTTTACCTAAATTAGATTAATTATATTAAACATAATTTTATACTTGATTCAAGTCATATAAATGGAATATTATATTTAGATTTATTTTTAAATATTTAGACCATGATTTATTATTATTTATATTATCTTCTAATAAATCAGTTATTTTATTTTTTGACTATAATGCTAATACTAAATTTCTTATTAAATATTTAGTAAGATCTGGAGGCATTCCTCCAGACCAATCTCCTAATTTTGAATAATATTCTTCAAAATTTATGGTTTTAATAATTTCAGATTGTTCTTAAATAATACAAAAATCTGAAATTAATATTTTATATGCGTCATTATCATAATTTTCTACATGTTATCCGAACCATTGATTTATATATGGACTATCTAATTTATATGTATGTAAATATGTATCTACCTGTAAATTATGTTTTTTTAATACATCATAAATATTTGTTTTTATTGAATTATATGTAGTTTTTTATACTACGAGTTAATCCAAAAAATACAATAGCTACTTTTTTCTGTTCCATATATTTAGTATTAGTTTAAATAATAAAAAAATAATATTTATAATTATTATATGGATAAAAAATTAATTAATACTGAAATTTATTATTATCAAAATGATTATACAAAACCAATAACTATTTATTATTTTGATATAAAACTTATTGATATATATATTGAAGTATATTCATCATATTGGAATAATGATATTGGATATTATAAAGAAAAAATGAAATAATATTAAATATTTTAGGAAAAGGAATAAAATATGATAATTATATAGATTTTGGCAATAATAATATATGGACTATAGATTTAAGAAAAAATATATTATTTATAGGAGCAAATGATATGGTCGAAATTAATAATTATGTACATAATTATAATAATGGTTTATTTATAGAAGCAATACCTTATACATATGACAGATTAAAATCAAATTTATTAGCAACACAAATATATAATACAAATTATATACCTATAAATAAATTAGTTACAAGTAAAGAAAATAAAGAATATATTTTTAATATTTTTAATAATAATGAAGCGTCATCTTCTATATATGATCCAAATTTAAACAATTGGCAATGGAATGATGTTAAAATTAAAGAACAAATTAAATTAACATCAACTACTATTGAAAATATATTAAAAGAACAAAATTGGGAAAATATTAAGTATGATTTAATATTAGATGTTCAAGGAGCTGAATTAGAAGTACTTAAGGGGTTTAATTTAATTAATTTGAAAAATATTAATAAAATACAAGTAGAAATAAGTACAACAGAATTTTATAAAAATGGTGTATTATTTGATGAACTTAATATGTTTCTTATAAATAATGGATTTAAAATAATTACTATGCCTAATTCTACACATTGTGATGTAATATATATACATATATAATTATTATAATTTAAATAATATAAATAATATATTATAATAGCAACAAGTTATTCTCAAATAGGACAAGATTTAGAAGTGTTAAAATTTTATAAAAATAAAGTTAATGGATATTTTATTGAGATTGGAGATAGTGATGGTATAATATTATCAAATACATATTTATTATAAACTAAATATAATTGGACTGGAATATGTGCAGAACCAATTCCTAGTAAATTTAATAAATTAGTACAAAATAGACCAAAATCACAATGTTACAGTAATGCTGTTTATAATAATAGTAATTTAGATGTTTTATTTGATATTGCTAATATAGATGATGTATTATTAGGTATTAGTAAACATATTGATCGTCATAAAAATACTGTTGATAGTAATAAGACACAAATTATTATAAAAACAATATCATTTAATGATTTATTAATTAAATATAAATTCTCCTTTATTTATTGATTATTTATCATTAGACACTGAAGGAAGTGAATTAGAAATACTTAAATCTGTTGATTTTAATAGATATACATTTGGATTAATTGATGTAGAACATAATTATACAGAACCTATACGAACCCAAATTAAAGAATTATTATTATCTCATGGATATATATATTTAAAATCAAATCAATGGGATGATTGTTATAAACATAATTCTATTTAAAAAAATATTGTTATATTGTATAACATAGTATCAATAATAATTGTTAATACTGCTTCCAAATGTTTAATTGAAAATTTGACTATATATGTTTCATCATGAAATACTATAACTTTTACAAAATTATATTTATTTAATACACTAGTTTTGCATGTATGTTAGAATACATACAAAATGATATATTTATCCGCTCTCTAACAGTTAAATAATTCTTATTTCAGGAAATGGAACTATAATTCTAAGTCCATTTTTTCGATATTTATCTAATTTAAGTAAAATTTCGTCAATAAAATTCCATGAAAGTATAATAATATAATCGATTTTATCAATATCTAACATATTTGATGATTTTATTGGTATATGTAATCCGGGTGTATAAAAGTTTTGTTTAAATATACTATCATCAATAATATATTCGATTGTTTTACCAGATAGATTATACTGATAAAGAAATGTAGTTGATTTAGCAGATGCTCCATAACCTACCACTTTTTTACCATAAGATACAAAACTATTTAATATATAATTAATGTCCTTTCCGTTTTGTATAATAATATTTTGCCATTTATCTAAATTGGGTTTATTAAATAATTGTATACTATTTTCTTTTTCTATAGCATCGCCTACACTATTATCTATTATTTTATTACAACTATTTTTACAAAAGAAAAACTGTATAGATCCACCTTGTATACTATTTTCTTCAACTTTATACAATAATAAATTCATTTGTTTTGCAAATAATTGAATTGCAGTAACTGTATGATAATCAATATGTTCATGATAAATTACATCAAATAGTTTATTTTTAAAAACCTCATAAAAATAGCCTACCTCCATAATAAAACTACCATCATCATCTAATAATGTATAAATTGTTTGAAATACATCTTGAATATTTTCTATATGCGCACAACAATGAAATGCATAAATTAATTTATATTTATTATTTAATTTATCTAATATATTGGAACCAAAAAAATCGCATATAATAGGGAGTTTGTGCCGTTTGTTTATATTACTTGCAGGGTCAATACCTATTATATTTACAAAATCATTATCAAGTAAATGTTTTACACAAACACCATCATTTGCACCAATTTCAAGAATATGATCCGTTTTACATATATTTAATAATTGCGTGAATTTAATAACACTTTGTTTTAAATGAGTCGTCATTGTATTTGACGTTGATGATACATAAAAATAATTAGAGTATTGATATTCTGGGTCTACAATTTCTAATAATTGTATATGATTACAATCTTGACAAATACAAATATCTAATGGTATAACTTCTTGTAAAAGAGGATGAGATACAAAATGATTTGCTGGAGGTGTTGGCTCTAAATTAAAAAATGGAAAAATATTATAACTATTACATAAACGACAAATTTCTCTTTTTTTCCATTTTTTAGCATTAACTATAATCGGTAAATCTACAACTATATGTTTATCATTTAAATATTTATCAATATATTCATTTAACGAACCTTTCCAAGAACGCAATTGATTAAATGTATGAATTGATTCTAATATTTCAGTATTACTTCTTTGCGGACCAGCATTTGGAACTTTATTTGAATTTACTGAAATAATAAGCTCTTTATTGCTATTTAAATTATTAGCAATTTCAACAGCAATATCATACCCTGATGCTGCTTTACCACTATTAACAATATGATGAATACCATATTTTAAATTTGTAATTAAATAGTTCATTTGTTCAATTAAATCTAACACATACGTTGGAGAACCAAAAAAATTATTAGATGCTTTTATTTCATTATTAGTAATGAAATTATTAATCGCATTTTCAACAAATTTATAATGTAATTTTTGATTACCTCCAAACAACCATCCAGTTCTTATTAAAATTGTTTTATTATATAATAGTGCAATATTTTCAGATGCGGATTTTGTATGACCATAAATACAATTTGGAGATGTTTTATATTTTTCATCAAAAATTAAACTATCATTTGTAGATGAAAAAACAGCACATGTAGATAATAAAATAAATGGAATATTTAATTTCATAGCAATAGATAACATATTTGATGTTCCATTAATATTTACATTAATTGATTTTATACAATTTTCCTCAGATTCTCGTAAATTAATTGCAGCTAAATGAATAATACATGATATATTTTGTATTTTATTAATATATTGTTCAATTGATTTTAAATTTGTAATATCCATTTCATTTGAACTGGGTTTAAATCCAAAATGAATATTAGATCCAACCATACCACTTCCTCCAGTTATTAATGCATTATTTAAATTCATTATATAAATCTTATACTATTATTATAAGATTTATATTTATATCAAACTAATATTATATATATTTTTTAATAATTCTTTATAAATAAACAAATCAATTTCTACTCGATTTCCACGTAGGGTTTTAACACGATAATGGTCTTTATTATTAGTTTTTGCTTCTAAAATTCGATTTTGAATTTTATCAATTTCATTTATAGAATGTATATCTTCAAAAAAACAAATACGATTTGGTAACATAGGTGCACCTAAAATACCATTAAAATACTTTCCCATAGCACCATCTTCTACATGATTATAATCAACTAAATGACTATTTTTTGTAATAGAATCAATCATTTCAGGGGTTACAATTGTATCTGTTCCACTTAAATAATACCCTGTTGATAAGTATCCACCATTACCTAATGGTCCATCGCCAGAGTAACAATTGCTTGTAGGTAAATCATTTAAATGTAAATGAAGCTTTTCAAAATCCCAAAAAGTAGATAAATTTGTTCTTATAAAAAAATCATATGAGAATTTTTCATGTATTTGTTTCATTGCACAAATTGTTTTTCCAATCAAAACTGGAAACCCATTATCTGGTATATCTGATAATATTATATCAGAGATTTCGTCATAATCATCTAATTGAGTAGATAATTGTCCATACACAAAAAATACTTTTATTAATGGGTCAACATTCATATATTGTTTCCATACTTTTCTGCAATTATTATAAACTTCCGAGTTAGATGCTAAAACTAATATTACTGCTCTATAATGGGGAAGAGTGTTCATTACAATTTAAATAACAAACTGTTTAAATTGTTTAAGAAAAATAATTATAATTACAATTATCATATTTAGTATATAATCCAAAACAAGGGATATGTCCCCATAATGGCAAATAAACATCCGTTGCAATACCAAAATATAAACATGATAATGCATATGTGCTTCGAGATAGTATTACTACATTCGAATTACATAGTAAAAATAAATCTAAACTTTCATCACTATTTTTAATACATTTATATGGCAGTTTATCTGTATTTTCCCCTGGATTAGTAATTAATATAACTTCATAATCTGGATATTTTTGTAATGCTAAATTAATTTGGTGTTGTAGTTTTTCTATAGATAATGGTGCTTGTGAATTACAATAAAATCTATTAGTAATTTCATAGTGTGTATCATTATTTGCAATTATATCATTGTCTATATTTTTTCTAAAATGATTTGCACAAATATTTCCATCATAATCGCCAGATCCACGAACATCATCTAATCGTAAATGAACTAATATTGTTTTTTTTGGATTAAACGGAACATCATATTTTTTTATAATTGCTTTAGCTAAAAATTTATCTATTATTTTATTTAAAATATGTTGTTTAAAGTAATAAATTTGATCTATTTTAATATTTAATGTTACTAAACTTATCATTTCAAAAAAATGAATAGTATATATTTTTAATTCATTATCGCATACCATATTTGTATTATGAATATCTATAAAATCAAAAAGTGTTTCTATAAAAATACTACTATTATATTTTTGGTTATATGGAACAAACCTTACATTATCTCCACTAACTATATTTGTTCTATCATATTTAATATATAATTTATTATTATGTGCATATATAATTTGTGCTATAAATGTAGTTATATTTGCACCCAATCTATCACCTCTTCCAAATAATTCAATATACATTATATCTCTTTAAATATATATATATATATATCTTTAAATATATATATTTAAAGATATTTAAAGAAATATCTTTATATATACATATAGTATATTATAATGTTTAATGGACAATCATTACAAGACCAATTTGTATTAACATGTCTTAATCATAAATCAAATGGATATTTTTTAGAAATTGGAAGTAATCACCCAATTAATATAAATAATTCATATATTTTAGAATCTAAATATAATTGGACTGGATTAATGGTTGAATTTGATACTCAATGGGAAACATACTATAAACAATATCGTAAAAGTAATTATATTATAAATGACGCAACTAAAATTGATTATAATAATTTATTTTTAAAATATAATTTTCCAAAAAATATGGACTATTTACAAATAGATTTAGAAGTAAATAATGGTTCTACAATTCAAACATTAGAATTATTAGATTCTACTATATTTGTAAATTATACATTTTCAGTTATAACTTTTGAGCATGATATATATACTGGAGACCATTTCAATACACGACAAAAATCGAGAGATATTTTTTTAAAAAACGGATATGTTTTAGTTTTTGGTGATGTACAAAATGGCAATAATCCATATGAAGATTGGTATGTTCATCCATCATTTGTAAATATAGATTTTATTAATAAAATAAAAAATGATAACTCTTTAGATTATAAAGAAATCATACGTATTATCTCCAATTCCTAATTTTCAAAAATTCATTAAACTCTGCTTCTTGTTTTAATCCATTTTCATCATTTCTTATAAATCGTACTTCCAATGAAATACGAGTTGTATTTAAATTATCATTATTCGCACAACCATGTATTAAATATGGTGAAAACAACATTAATTGCGATTCATTTGGATTTGGTCTTATCATATCTATTGGTTGTTTACTTGCAACAATTGCGTCAACAGAATATTTTTTATTTGTATATTTAAAAAAAGCTCCTCCTTTAGTAACCATAGTTTCATTTTCATTCCATTTATGACTACCACTTTGTAATGTTAGTGATGAATTTTCATTTGAACCAATTATTGGTAAATAAATATTTACTATATTTCTATAAAAATCTAAATATACATCTCGATGGCATGGATTATAATCATTATCGCATACACTACTTGGTCTACAAATACGAATCCATAAATCATTATTAAATATTTTTACAGGTTCATGTAATATATTAGATACAAATTGTTCAATATATTCGCAAAATAATTGTATATCTGGATACATATCTTTTTTATATGGCATGGTATTTAATATCTGGGTATGTTCTTCATTCGTAATTTCATTATGATAATTTTGTAAATTAATAATTTTACCAGTTGTAAATAAAATTTCATTCCGAATAAATGTTTGTAATAATTCATTATATTTTTCAATATCAAATATTTTATAACCTACTTCATCAAAATCAGTATTTTGTAATAAATTAATATCATTATTTAATTTTATATAATCTTGACCCCACTCACTATCAACTACTAATTCAGAATAATAAATGTTATTTTTGTGTTTTAATTCAGAACATCGATTATTTATCATTTTTACAATATTTTCTGGAATATCAATATGTTTTTGTATATTTTCATTATACATTTGTAATATTTTTTCACGTGTTGCAATATGTTGAAATCCAAATCCGCGGTCTTTATCTGATTGAGGAATATTTTGTTGAATTTGTATTTTCCGGTTAATCATTTCATTATTTTTTGGATAAAATCCACACCATAAAATAACTGCGTTTATGTGATATATATTTGTATGTGAATTACCACCATGATGACCATGTCTGCCAGGACTATAATTTATTGAATTATCTGAATGCAATATTCGGTTACCTCTATCATGTTCTCTATATATGCATTGTATATTTTGAAAAAAATCAATTGTATTTTTCGGAAAAGATTGGTTATTGGAGGTTTTTGTCATTATTGAATGGATTGGTATATGATAATATAAATTGGATGATAATGAATTAATAAATTCTTCTTTTGAATTTTCAAAAAATAAAAATTCAGTTGTATTTAAGCAAATTTTATATCCATCTGTTATTGTTTTTTCAACTTCGTTAACTTCCCGGTCTACTAATCTAGCATCAAAATTAGGGGTTCCATTTGCATTTACATTTTTTGTTTGTATAACTTTCCAATGTGGGCAAAATTTGTTTATAATTTTTACTGAATTATCAGTAGACAAATAATCAATTATTATACCATAATCAAATATAGACGAATGATATTCTAACCAGAATGGTAATAAATATTCCTCATTAAATATATGTGAAATAATAGTAAGCTTTAACATAATATATTGTATTATATTATATGTTTAAATTATTATTTTTAAATTATTATTCTTAAATAAATTATAAAAATAAAATTTTATAATTGAATAACATAATCTAAATAATAATTGTTAATACTGTTTCTAAATGTTTCATTGAACAATTTGTTATATTAGTTTTATACCTGTTGTAATAAAAAGTTAATAATATATTTGATCGAATTGATTATTATAGTTGAATTTTGGTTTCGCTGTATCATATAATTTATATTATATAGTTGGTTTATAATCTGGTGTTTTGTTTGCTGTGTCATTGCGGTTATGTATATATTTTGAATAATGTCATTCATGACATTAATTATATATTTTTTTGCTTGACGTAACTGAATACTTTGTATTACAGTATTTAATTTATCTATAATGGGTTGATATAAAAAATATATAGGAACAGGACTAGGAACAGGACTAGGAACAGGACCCGATTGTGATAGGGGTAATACATTTTGTGAAAACTGACCCAATACATTACCTGGCGGCATTGTATTCATTGTTATATTAACTGCAGTAGTTTTTGTATTTATTGAAATACCTATACCAAATAATGTGCTTGATTTCCATATTAAACATGTGAAATGCCCTGTCGCATCAGAAAATCCAGGTTTTGAAAAATCATACAATGTAATTTCATTATACCAAGCATCTACCGCTTTTTTTAATAATGTCATAATATCTATGCCATAACCTTGGAAAAATGCCAAATTTTCACCATATAATGATGTGCCACTATGAACAAATGTATTATTTGTATTTAAATTATCTGCCCAATTTTGAGAAAATGTAGCAATTGTGCTATCCCAAATCAGCGGAGGTGATAAATGTTTTTCCCTATATGCATTGATATATTGAGTAATATCCAATTGTTGAGAAACCGTTATAAAAGTTGTCATAATATATTATAAATATATATATTTTTCTAAATACTAATATCATATACTAAGACCATGTATCGAGCCAAAATTTTAATATACAATTGTAATTGTGTAATGTGCATTGTAAAATACAACTTTGTCTTTATATCAAAAAACAAATTATATACAAAATTGAACTAAAAAAATTGCAATAATAATAATATATTATACGCATATTATTATTATTATGGAAAAACGAGTGAATCAAACTATTGAAACCTATCTTATTAAATTTAAAGATAATGTTAAAGAAAAATTGAATAGTATAAATTTTGATGACCAATCAAAAACTGCTGAATTATTAGAATATATATATGATTACGACAGATTATGTGTATCACGTGATGATTTTGTTAAACGTAAACGCATTAAAAATTCAATTCCATCACTCAATAGATGTAATGCAAAACGCGCAAATGGTGAACAATGCACACGTAGACGAAAAGCTGATGATGAATTTTGCGGAACACATTCAAAGGGAACACCACATGGACTTATCCAAGATACTGTCGCTGAAAATATAGATCAAAAAATGGAAGTTATTGCAGAAGAAATACAAGGTATTGTATATTATATTGATAAATTCAATAATGTATATAAAACAGAAGATATCTTGGCAAATAAACAAAATCCACAAATTATTGCCAAGGCACAAAAAAATGGAGGGGTTTATTCAATTACAGATACAGGGAACCGTAGGTTCCCTTGTACGAACCCTCCCTAGCAAATTCTTTGTAAAAGGACGGGGTAATATGGGGGAACCTATGGTCTGTCTCCTTTGGCAATAACTGAATGCTCATATGGCATCTGACCCCTTGTTCAAACCCTCCCTAGCAAATTCTTTGTAAAAGGATGGGGTCATAGGGGAAACCTTGGTTTCCCTATTGTTCGCACAATTGATTCTTTAATAACTTCCTCTCTATTTTCCAATATATAATTTTGCATATCTTCTGCTTTATTTGAATCCCCTTTGTAATATTTAGATAAAATATCAAACAATATTTTTTTTGTAATTGGTTTTTTTACACTTTTTTTATTATAAATAATCTGACCATCATTTATATCAAAACAGTCAATTTCATTATTTCGCATTATTTCAATTAAAGTTTCGGAAATTTTTTTTTTTTCAACTTTTCTTAATAATTGTTGCTTTTGTAATTCGCGGATTTCATTATCAATTTTAACCCATTCTTTAATTGTTTTTATTAGATTTTCTTTAGAGTCATTTATTGTCGGAGATTGTGTTTGTTTAACTAATTTGTTTAGTTGTTTATATTCCATAATACTTTTATAATATGGCAATATATTTTTATATCATTCCATTATTTATTCAACAATTATTTATATATATAATATAATATGAATTTCAAAATTGATAAAAATTATAATAATATACCTTTTTCAACTGTTCACCGATTTACATATTCTAAAAATATACAAATGGGAAATTTTACAAACAAAACGCTAATTAATCAAATTCAGCCTTCAAAACATAATTATGTAAATAAGCCTACAAATACAACCAATAATACTCCTAATGAACAAAAAAAAATGAAATGGGGTGAACCTACCTGGTTATTATTACATACACTATGTGAAAAAGTAAAAGACGAAAGTTTTAATGATATGCGTAAAGGATTGTTAAATACTATATATATGATTTGCACAAATTTACCATGTCCCGATTGTTCTATTCATGCAAAACAATATTTAGATGCAATTAAATTCAATACAATACAAACAAAAGAACAACTTAAAAAAGTAATGTTTGATTTTCATAATTCGGTTAATGTAAAAAAAGGATTTAAAATATTTAATTATTCGGATTTACAAAAATATTCAACTGCAATTACAATAAATATTATTTATAATTTTATGAATGCATATAGTATTAAAAATCATAGTATACATATGATTTCAAATGATTTATTTAGAAATCGCGTAATTGAAATGATAAAAGAGTGGTTTAATGTGAATATAAAATATTTTGATAAGTAGATGCGTCTACATTTATTCGTTGATTATACAATACATTAATTTTCAACTTATTTAGTAATAATTTCAATTACACTTTTTATTATTTCAAACACTCAATAAACATTTATTTTTTCTTTACTAAAAATGTTTATATTACGGATTAGATACATCTTAAGACTTACTGGAATTAGGTTTTTTACATCTAAATAAAGTTTTTGTAGGTTTACTACATACATCACCCATTATACCACTTATATACATTAAATTTGGATTTGATGTGCTACTAATAACAGATCCCCAAGCAAGTCCAATACACCCACCCAAAATTATTGATAAAACAACTGCAAAAATACTTGTGCAATTATTTAATATATTCCATCCACCATCAATTAATAATAATAATGGAAATAATATCAATGTTGGTATATTTTGAGTCATTGCGGTTTGCAATCCAGCTAGTTTTAAAGAACCGGATTTTTGTTTAGCAAACCCAGTATTTGTTTTTGAAGCTAAAGTTAATATAAATGTTAATAAATAAAAAAATGTATAACTAAATACAGCAGTGCTTAAAGGTAACTTTGATAATAGAGATCCATTAGTTCCAATAGATATATAATTACAAATCTGATTATCCTCATTATCATCAACAATATCGTGTTTAAACATACTGTCTGGTATCATATTACTAACAAATATAGTTATAACACATGCAAATAATAGTCCAAATAAATAAACAACTCCTTTTAAATTCCAATTTAAAAATGACTCTAGTGTAAAAAAACAAACAATTATAAAAGGTGATAATCTAAAAGCAATATATAAAATGTTTGTTAAATTTGCATCCATTATACTAATTATAATATATTTAGAAAATTGTTTTCAAAATATACGTCTAATGTAAAATTTATACCGTCGAATAATTAAAATGGAATAAAGTTATATTTTTGTTTTCGATCGAATCCAACTGTAGGTTGGATTAATCTTGTATGTTCCTTAATATGTAAAAACGGGATACTAAAGTGTTCCGTTTTACACCTTTTCTCATTTCAAACGCTTAACTTTTCTTGTTTTATTCTTTTTAACTTTATACATACTAAATTTACAAAAGTTCAAAATATTCTAATACTTTTTTAATATGATTTACTGAAATAAATTTAATATCCGAGTATTTATCATCACTTATAAATTTAGTTTTAAATTCTTGGAAATCATTATTATTTGATTCTGGAAATAAAAAAGTTTTAACACCTGCACGGATTCCACCTAAGATTTTTGATTCTAATCCCCCAATTGCCGTAATATTTCCTCTTAAATCAATTTCACCAGTCATTGCAAATGTATTATTAATTAGTTTATTATTTAATAAACTATATATTGCGGTTGTAATTGCTGCACCAGCAGATGGTCCATCTTTAGATACAGCACCATCAGGACAATGAATATGAATACCATTATTACGTGTTTTTTCAAAATATTCAATCAATTCTATTTTTCTATTATCAGGTGTTAATAACCATGCTAAACTCTTGGCTACATTCATACTTTCTTTCATTACTTCACCTTGGAGTCCAGTTAATTTTAAATCCAAGAAAGTAGCTGATGGAAAAAATACGGTTTCTATTTGTATTATACCTCCTTTTCCCAAAGAATTTGCCCATAATCCATTTATTACTCCAATTTCACTATATGAATTTATCATTGTTTTATTAATATGTGAATATTTTTTTAGATATTTTGTTTTAAGAATTTCTTCGGTAATTTCAATTGGAAATTGGATAGTTTCATAATCTTTGCATTTTAATAATTCAATATTTATTTCACCATATATATCAAATAATATTTCTTTTAATTTACGTATACCTGGCTCCATTGTATAATATTCTATAATATATTCTATAATTTCATCTGTAATATGAACGGACTTGCTACACAATCCCATTTTTTTATGTATTTCTGGTATTATATATTGTTTAACAACTACAATTTTATCATTTATACTTAAATTATCAAATTTAATACGATGTATGCGGTCTAATAAAATTTGATCAATTTGTTCAGGATCATTATACGAAAATACAAACAATATTTTTGATAAATCAATATCAATTCCACTAAAATATTTATCTTGGAAACTATCATTCTGTGTAGAATCAATCATATGAGTTAAAATACCAATAATTTCTTTACCATGTTCAGTTTTACTAACTTTATCTAATTCATCTATATATATAATTGGATTCATGCATTTAGTTTCCATTAATATATCTACAATTCTTCCCCAAATTGAATTTACATAAGTATAACTATGACCCTCTAGTGTAGAACCATTACAAGAACCGCCCAAGGCAATAAATGCAAAAGGTCTTGATTGTCCATTTACATCTTTTAAACAATACGATAATCCTTTCTTGGCTAATGACGTTTTTCCAATTCCAGGTGAGCCTTCAAACCCAAAACAATAACCGGTTTGTTCTCCATTAATCCATTGACTTATAACTTTTAATATTTGATTTTTTGCATGATTATGGCCATAAATAGATATATCTAATGTATCAATCACCTGATCCATTGCTGTTTCAACCATTTTAATAGAATCTTGAATTTTTGTATATTCTTTTATAATTTTTTCAATAGAATATGTATTTGAATATAATATATCATATATATGACACATATGAGTTATGGGTAAGTGTTGTTGATTTGCATTTGTTAAATATTTTATAATATTTTTAAATTTATTTATTTTTGTTTTACCTTTAATTAATTCGTTATTTGAATTAGTCTGGTTTTTTATAAAAATATTAATATAATTACATGCATCAATTATATTTTTTAAAGGTATATTATTATTATTATTTTCAATATAATTTTTAATTGTATTGCCATTAATATTATTTAAAATCGCATTTGAATATTTTAACATTTCAATATTAGTATATTTAGTTTTTGTAATTAGTGATGTTGTATTGGATTGATCAGTTGATTGCAAAAAAGATAATTTATTTGATATTTCAATTGTTTTTATAAAATCATTATTTATATTTTGGATTATTTTTAATAATGGTTCATGTCGATATGTTCCAAATGGTATTTTGATTAATCCTTCCAAATATTGTTTTGCTTTTGAACCAGAATCATCTGATTTGCTTTTTAATTCTTTGAATTTTGACATAGCTTTTTCTTTTACATTTTCGGGAACTTTTAATAAATAAATTTTTTGTTCCAAGGTTACGGTATTTGTATCATACTTTTTTATCATATTTTGACTATATGTAATTGTATATTTCATTGCTTCTTTAAAATACATTTTTACTTTAAATGGAAAACTGTCATATAAAACAATTTGTTCATTTGAGTCAATTTGCCCAGATGGATTTGTAGTAATTAAATCATATAATAAATATGCAATATATTGAACTTCATCATTTTTATTGTAAGTTAACATATTTATTAAAAACATGCGTTGAGTATACATATCCATTTCTATAAATGTTTTTATAACAATATCAATTTTATTATTTAAAACCATATCAATATCAGAATTAATTATCATTATTTTTTTATATATATCATCATTACCATAAATTAATAAATCTTTTATTGTAAGTGATTCAATAATACGTTTTAATATATCTAATATTGTTCCATTTGAAATATGAATTAAATTGGATATATTATATTGTGTAATTGATTCATGTATTTGTTTTAAACGACTATCAATATATAAATTTGATATACAATCTATATCAATATCATCACATATACCATGTATAATAACTGTTTTTTGTGCTTTATCATTGTGTATTACAATACGAATACAATTAACTTTTATATAATATGATTTTATAGTTTGATCTACATTGAAACATTCCAAATTATTTGCCAACTCAATTATTAAAGTATCGTCATTAATTTTATTTGAACATAATGAATTATTTGACTGCAAACTCCGATCTATTGCTTTTTGTTTATTGGTTTGTTTCCAATTTATAATTTTATAATTTATTGGATGAACAAATCGTTTTATTAATTCATATTTATCTTGTATTTCAGGTGTATTTCCAAGATTCATTTTATTTATAAACTCTGATCCAAATATAATAAAAAGAACGTCTTCTATTTTATTTGATCCAAAATTAGATATTATAACTGATATTTTATCAACAATATGTTGTAATTGTATAATTAAATTATCAATATTTATATCTTCTGATTCATTCGAAATATTTAAATTATATAATGTTTTAGTTTTAATATATATTTCATTTAATGTTGTTAAACATAAAATTACATCACTACTATTATAAATATTGTGTTTTTTGTATAATTGTATTGATATAATTGTATTTTGTATAATTTCTTGAATATTTCGTATTTTTTTACGAACAATAGTTTCCATTGAGGGATTTATATTATTATTTAAAATGACATTTTTAATATCTGATTTTATTTCAATATTATTTTGTATTTTTTCACTTTTTTTATTCATTTAAGTGAATTAGAATATATTTACTATATACAATAAATATATGTTATTCACTAACTAAATATAACTAAATACATATAAAGATAATTAGTTGTATTATTATAGTTAAATATTTACATTTATGGGTATACCGAGTTATTTTTCACATATTATAAAATCTTTTCCAAATATTGTAAAAAGTTTGTATTCATTGAAATCAAAGAATACAAAATTTCATAGCATGTATATGGATTGTAATTCAATTATATATGATGCTTTTCATTTAATTGATAAATTACCCGAACAACCGTCCAATATTAGTATTAGTCATAGTTATAATTACAATCAAGACCATTATACAAATATTAATTATTTTAATAATAAAGTAATTGACAATGTAATTAGTAATATTGAGGATTATATTAAATTAATTGAACCAAATAAAATAATATATATTGCATTTGATGGGGTTGCGCCTTTTGCAAAAATGAATCAACAACGATCCCGTCGATATAAAACATCATTTATGTCAAAAATTAGTTTTGGTATGGAAATCCCTAAATCTAATCATAATAGTGCAATGATTACACCTGGCACTGATTTCATGGTTTTATTATCAAGTCGAATTTCGCATCATTTTAAACATAGTGAATTAAAATATAAAGTTGAAAAAATTATTGTATCTGCGGCAGATGTTCCAGGTGAGGGTGAGCATAAATTGTTTCAATATATGCGTGATAATCCAATAAATGAAACCGTAGCTGTTTATGGACTGGATTCCGATTTAATTATGTTATCTTTATTTCATTGTCAACAATTTGAAAATATTTTTATATTTCGTGAGGCTCCTGAATTTATGAAAAGTTCAATACCAATTAAACTATCTGAAAATAATAAAAACGAACCTTATTTTTTAGATATTGGGTTATTATCTGGTGCAATTTTGACTCAGATGGAATGTGCATATTTACCACAGAATAGTAAATCACGAATATATGATTATATATTTTTATGTTTTTTTTTAGGTAATGATTTCTTACCACATTTTCCAGCACTAAATATTCGAACTCATGGGATAAATGTATTATTAGATACATATAGGAAATTTATTGGAAAATATCCGGATCGTAGTTTTATAAATACATCAAATAATTCAACAGATCTCAAAATCAACTGGCGATGGATATCCTTATTTATATCAGAACTCGCCAAATTCGAGCATCAATTAATTTTAGAAGAACATGTTGCCCGAGACAAATTCGGAAAACGTGTATATCCTGATACAACACCAAAAGATAAAGAAACCGCATTTAATAATATACCTATTATTTACAGAGCAGAAGAACAATATATCTATCCTCAAGAAAAATGTTGGGAAGAGCGGTATTATAAAATTATTTTTAAAATAAATAAAGGATCTGATAACGGATCTGATAACGATATTCGTAATTTATGTTTGAATTATTTAGAAGGGTTAGAATGGGTTTTTAAATATTATACAAAAGGATGTCCTGATTGGAGATGGAAATATAATTATAGTTATCCTCCATTATTAACCGATTTGAAAAATTTTGTTCCGCATTTTGAAACGGATTTTATTAAAACAAATATGAATAAACCATTTTTACCAAAAGTGCAATTAGCATATGTTTTACCAAGAGAACAATTGTATTTGTTAAATTTGAAAAATGAACAATTATTACATGCTACATATTCACATCTTTATCCTCAAATTATTGAATTTCAATGGACTTTTTGTCGATATTTTTGGGAGGCACATGTTAAATTGCCGGAAATTACCAATACAACATTAGATCGATGGACACAATTATTATGTGATGATCCAAAAAAAAATAATATTTAACTTGTAAATATAAAGTCTATTTCATATTAAGTATAATGAATAACCAAGATTCAAACTTACCATCAGTATCAATTATAACTATAACACAATATAGTCGTATTGAATCCATTTATATTTTATTTGAAATAATTAAATCCCAAACATACCAAAATATTATACAATGGACTATTGTAGAAGGTAGTAAAACAGTTGTAGATTCTGAAAAAAATATGGATTTACTTCTCAAATTATCTGAAATTAATAAAAATAATGCAAAATTTGAAATAACTATTTTTCAATTACCAACTAAACCATTGGGAGAACTTAGAAACTATGGTAATAGTAAATGTATAAGTGATATTATTGTATGTATGGATGATGACGATTATTATCCTCCAGAACGTGTATCACATTCAGTGGAATACCTTACACAACCAACAAATATTGGATTTATTGCGGGATCATCCGTTTTATATATTTACGATTTTTTCTTGGATAAATTATATAAATATGATAGTTTTAATGCATTTGGTCAATATCATTCAACTAATAATTGTATGGCATTTACACGTGAATATTTAAAAGATAACCAACATGATAATACTGCATTAACTGGTGAAGAACCCAGTTTTACCAAGAATTTTACAAATAAAATGGTTAAATTGGATCCTAAAAAAACAATTATATGCATTAGTCATAGCTCAAATACATTTAACAAACGTAATCTTTGTATAGGCGGCAGTCTGGGTATTTTTAAATTTATGAAAGAAGTAGATGAACCAATTACAAACTATATTCCTCAATATATATATAATAAAATGCAATTAGTGTATTATAAAAATGCAGGTGATGGACCATTCACAATAAGTCATTTACTAAAAACAAATGATAAAAATATTCATTTCTTGGAAAAATATGTAAAAGACGACTTTGAATTAAAATGTCGTATTAGAAATATGATACAAAATGAATAATAAATTATTATACACAATAATATGAATAATACGGTAGTTGACCAAAATATTATGTATCAAGAATAAACTTTATTTAGTCAAATATTAAATAAGGTTTTAATGCTCAACCATGAGCTGATCGTATTGCTTTACGTAAATAAAATACGCTAATAATTATTTATTGTAAATAATATATCATTTACATAAACTAAATCCTCAATAGTATTAATATTTGTAACTTGATACGATTCTGCCATTGGTAATTCATAATAATGTAATTTAATTTTTTTTGATACAGCTAACTCAACAAAATCTGTTAAATAATATTCAGATGATTTATTTTTATTTTTAATAAATGGTATTGTATCAAAAAATGTTTGAACTGTAATATTATAAATACCGCAATTTATATAGGGTATTAGTTGTTCTAATTCAGAACAATCTTTTTCTTCTACAATTTTTACAATTTTGTCATCTTCAAATATAATACGACCATTACCAAATGGATTTGCTAATTTTGTAATTAATAATGAATCTGGATTTTTTAATATTTCTTCTAATGTTTTTTGTTTAATTAACGGAACATCACCAGATAATATTAATATATTATCAGTTTTAGTAATTTCATGATTTATTAAATTCGTTGTAATATATTTATTACAACATTGAATTGCATGACCAGTTCCATTTGGCGATTCTTGATATATATATTCAATTTCAGTTGCATTTGGAAAATATTTTTCAACGCATTCTTTAATCATACTTTTATATTTACCAACTACAATTAGTATTTTAGTAGATCCCAAACGCATTGCCATAAGTATAGAGTAATATATCATTGGATAGTCATTTATTATATGTAACACTTTTGGTAATATTGATTTCATTCTACTTCCAAGTCCTCCTGCTAAAATTATAGTTATCATTATAATAATTAGTTTATAATGATAATTTTATATACATATAAATTATAATTGTTATATGTCTAATTTAAATATACCAAAAACATCTGCATTGGATTCTACTTTACCATCATTATCATTGGATTCTACTTTACCATCATCACAAAAATCAGATAATATTTTTACATCAATTGAACCTGTAATACCATTACCATTATACCAATCAAATAATTATCCAATAATAACCATAGATAATGATAATATTATATTAAAAATAAAAAATACAAATAAATTAAATTTAAAAAATATTTATAATTTAATATATTTTAAAACAGTTGAATTAGAATTAATTAAAATTATGACTGGTGGATGGTATCAAAAATATAACGATTTAACAATACCGTTTAAATATTTTATATGGATGTTTGATAAACAAAATGAATCTGACGATAAACCAAATGAATCTGAAGATAAACCAAATGAATCTGAAGATAAACCAAATGAATCTGACGATAAACAAAATACTAATAATTATTTATCATTTTTTAAAAAAATACAAAATTTTATACAGCCAAATAACTCTATAAAATCAAATAACAAATCACATGATTCAAAAAATGATTTTTTTAATTCAATAAAAACAATTGTTGAATCAATCAAACCAGATGAATCGACCGAACAAGATGAATCGACCGAACAAGATGACGAAAATGTTATTACAATAAAATTTAAAATAGAAAAAAATATTGAAAATAACAGTAAATGTTTAAAAGATATTTTAAAAGAATGTAAAAGTGCACCAAGAACAATAGAAACTATAGATGAATCTGGTATTACATATTTATTATTAGACAGAATTATATTTGATATATATTCACAAATTACATATTTAATTGAACATTTAAAAATTATATATTCTGAATTTAGAGAAGATTATATTTATAATATTAATGGACGTTATATTATTATAGATTCTGATAAATTAATGCAAATTGATAATACTAAACCTGAATTAATTAAAGAAAATAATAAATTATTTGCGGAATTTATACAAAAACTAAAATTTGGAGAATTAATATTATTTCAATCATCAAATGATACTATTATAGAAAATACAAATGTTGAAAAACTTAGACATTTATTATTACATAGGTAACTATTATATACCGTCGAAGAATTAGACCGTTGAAGATTTAAACCTTTGTTTTATTTCTATATGTAAAATTGAAAGAAAAATATTATGAATAAATTATAATATTATTTTTACATACAATGAATCATTTGTCAACACTTTGTCCATCACCAATTAAACGTCATATAATTCAACAAAAATTATGCTCATGTTGTAACGAATCTGGACATAATATTAAAAAATGTAATGATTTACGTATTGCAACATTTATAAAAAATACATATTATATGACATATAATGCCTCAGAAAAAATGTATTTAGATTATTTACATACAATTGACAATAATTTGTTAAATGCATTATGTATAAAATTAAAATTAGCTCCAACAATGTATGAATTGAAAGATAAAAATAGTGCAATTAATTATTTATTAAAATATTTTATTAAAGAAAAGCAAATTGTTCGACCAATAATATAATTAATTATTATGACATTTTTTTTATTTTATTAAAATTGTAAAGAGTATGGAGGGCATATAGGAATTGTAGGTTCCCATAATTATTGTAAAGAGTAGGGAGGGCATATATGAATTATAAAGAGTAGGGAGGGCATATGGGAACCGTAGGTTCCCATAATTAAATAATAGAAAGGTCAAAATCGTGATCGTGATCGTGATTGTGATCGATAGAGTGGTTAGAGGGTGTGTTAGAAAGGTTAGAGGAAGTAGAGAATAGGTTAAAAGAATCAGATAGTT
>Ga0114971_10000180_pt1 | contig 38848 bp, 40 predicted proteins | sample M_140625_MF_Meta_FD_87320 | JGI IMG/M metagenome (GOLD analysis project Ga0114971, IMG submission 87320) | Freshwater microbial communities from Lake Montjoie, Canada to study carbon cycling - M_140625_MF_MetaG | ecosystem: Environmental > Aquatic > Freshwater > Lake | place: Lake Montjoie... | reverse complement strand
TAAATAAAAAAAAAGAACAAAAAAAAGAAGAGGAAAAAAAGAAACATAGGATACCAAAAAAAAAAAAATGTAAAAAAAAAAGTATATGAATAAAAAAAAAAATTGAGATGTAAAAAAAGTAAAAAGTAAAAAGTAATAATAAGTAATATGTCAATGTCAATGTTAATGTCAAAAGATTTGGTTCCAGCTTTGTCAAAGGTTGAAAAGGTTGTAGTATCAAATCCGGTAAAAAAAGCAATAAAAAAGTTAAGTGAAAAGTATAATTTTGAAGTAGAAGAAGCTTTAAGATGGTTAAGTGAAGGAGTAAAACCAGAAAAGCCTTTGTCAAAGGTGGAAAAGGCTAAATACCCAATGCCATTTGACGGTTTAAAGAAAGAAAACTGCTGCAACGGAATCGTAAAAAACCACGGTTTATACACCCAATGCCCGAAAAAAGCAAGCTGTCAAAAAGATGGATATTTGTGCAAAGGTTGTGTAGATGAGCCGTATGGAAACATAGACGATCGTGTAAAAGTAGGTTTGTACGAATACAAAGACCCAAAAGGAAAAGGTCCAAAAAGATATACAGAAGTACTAAAAAAATTAAAACTTTCAAAAGAAACAGTAGAAGAAGAGGCAAAAAGATTGAACATAGAAATAAACGCATGTCACTTTGAAGAAGTAGTACAAGAAAATGTAAAAAGAGGAAGACCAAAATCGGAAAAAAAAGTAAAAGAAGTAAGTAGTAAAAAAGGTCGTCCAAAGAAGGAAACAAAAACGGTAGAATTAAGTAAAGACGTTGAAGAAGAAGATTTATTTGCAACACTAATAGCAAAGGCGAATGGTCAACATCAACCTTTAGATCAACCTTTAGAAAAGGTTGAGCCAAATCCAATGCCTTTAGATCAACCTTTAGAAAATCAACCTTTAGAAAAGGTTGAGCCAAATCCAGTAGAAGATGTGATTGTAGAGGAGTCAAAAGATTTGGCTCCACCTTTATCAAAGGTGGAAAAGAAGTCAAAGAAAGTAAAGGAATCCGACCCAACAAAAGAAGCCGAGAAACTGAAGAAAGCTGAAGAAAAGGCTGCAAAGGAAGCGGAGAAACTGAAGAAAGCTGAAGAAAAGGCCGCAAAGGAAGCCGAGAAACTGAAGAAATCTGAAGAAAAGGCTGCAAAGGAAGCCGAGAAACTGAAGAAATCTGAAGAAAAGGCTGCAAAGGTAGATAAAAAGAAGTCAAAAGATTTGGCTCCACCTTTGGAAAAGGTGGAAGAAGAAGCCGACGTAGTAAATAAGTTTGAATTTCAAGGCAAGCCATATTATAAATCAAAGAAGAGTGGCGTAATTTATAATATGGAACACGAATTAGTAGGTAAATGGAATGAAGATAGAAAAGAGATAGACTTTGAAGAAGAAGAGGAAGAAGAAGAGTACGACGACTAAATCCACCTTTAGAAATCCACCTTTAGAAAAGGTGGAGCCAAAATAGTGCAAAAATAGTAGATAGTGTAATTTGTTGTAATATATTTGGCGCAACCTTTCTCAAAGGTTGCATTGTAATTTTGTTTAAATAAATAAAAAGACCTGAATGGTTTTTTTTCGCACGATTAAGGTGTATATTTTTGTCACCGATTTCTCAATTTGTCACCCATTTCTTGATTCCCTATATATAGCCCCTTTTGCATAGTACCCAAATCCGGCGGAACATTCGCGGAACATTCTTTGGCCCAGGGTCGTGCGAACCCTGGGCGCAGGAGGTTGTCACTGTATATGGTGCGAAGCTGGTGATAGAGTTCCACCTTTTGAAAGGTGGAGCCAAATAAAGATTACATCCTATCATTTTCTCTCTTTCATATTAACCAAAGAGAGAAAATGGTGCAAAAAGTTTGGCTCCACCTTTTTGAAAGGTGGATTTGTTTATTGTTACCACCATGATTAGGAGTTTTTTGCTCACCCGTTTGGGTGAGCAAGATTTTATAATCTTTATCAAGAATGAACGATTTATTTAATAATTCTTTTGCTTTATGTTTAGAACTAAACCCTAACCATTTCCATACATTATCCAAATCAATAACAAAGTCGTTTTTTTTATCGCAATTCAAATAACAAAAAAAACTTGCGACAAACATTTGTTGTTGACTATCATTAAATGTTTCTTTAATTTTGGTAATTAATTTGTTATGGTAATCCCCTGACAATTTTGTAATAGGATTTTGTTCAATTAAACTGACAATATCAAAATTAGACATATGTAAATTATATATATAGTTTACATATTTTATTTAAGTATTTTTATCACTGATATCTATTTTTCCATACTCATTTATTTGATTCGCTTTCTGTTTATATAAATGAAATGCTTGTTCGGCGGAACATTCGCGGAACATTCTTCGGCGAATATAACGGTCGTTCCCGGTCGCGGGAGGATGTCACTATATAGACTGCGAAGCTGGTGATAGAGTGTGAGATGGGTGCGTGAAAGTATATAACTAAATCGCTTTCCCTTGAGGGAAAGCTATGATTACACCCTATCATTTTCTCTCTTTTCAACGCTATAAACCCTTTTATTAATTAGTACACTTGTTCTTATTCCATTTGCACTTGGCATTAGTACACAAACCTTGGGTTTTGTGTTTACTGCAATTTTTGTGAGGAACAGGCCCCCCTTCAACAATTTTTCTAAAAAACATGGTATAAACAATCCAAATCAAAAAAATAACGAACAAAATTTTGAATGTCTTTTTCAAAGTAAACTTCATAATTATAATTTAAAGAGAGAAAGAAACTTTATCAATGCCGACATGTTTGGAAATTTTATGAATAATCTTAGTATCTTTCGCAGCTTCATCATCTCCTTTGCCTCCCATAGATTCATACACTATGGTATTAAACACACTACTTTTTTTAGATTCACCCCTGTCACAATCAGGGTATTTCTCTCTAAACTTCTTAAACATACATATATTTTTATGAGCAATTGCTTTTATCATCTTTCTCAACTTTGGATTGTTATCTTCTTCCTTTTCCCATTTATTTTCGTCTTTAACGTAGATAACTTCCCTTTTGTTATCTGTACAATGAATGGGTCTTTTTTCCATTTCTAATGCATTTAAATTTTTGATGATAATACTAGAAATGCCTTCAATATAACCGCTTTTGCCGACTTTTTCTAAATCGGATAACTCCAATTGAACGGAATCAATAAAATCTTTGATGTTCATCGCATCTTTGCACGTCTCATTTAAAAAGAATTGTAAATTGAATGTTTTGTTATTAGAATGGTTCATATTCGTATTGCCAATAGTATTAGTATTAGTATTAGTAATACTCCCAGGCTGAATTTGCTTGCAAACTTCTATAATCATATTTTTTAATTCTTTGTTTTCGTTCATTAAATATTTAACTAAAACCCCTTCATCGTTATCTGTCTTATGATTATTTAAATTACATATTTTAGTGTGTTTCCATAATCCAGTTCTCTCTTTAAAATTTGCATTACAGTTTAAACAAATAAATTGTTTGTGGCTACTTTCGGCTACTTTTTCGGCTACTTTTGTTGATTCTGTTGAATTCAAATGTTTCAATGTCCCTAAATGTTTGTCATAATTACTTTTCTTATTTGTATAGTATTGACAAATACCGCAACAATATTTTCGGCTACTTTCGGCTACTTTTTCGGCTACTTTTGTTGAAAATGTTGACATAATCTATCAACAGAAAAAAATTGCAGAAAAATTAACAAATAAATTTCAAAAATTATGCTAACAAATATACAATTATTTTTTTGGTGACCACATGCTAATTTTGCATTTCAGTCACAAATGTTGTTTTTCCCAAACTATTTCGCCCCTTTTCATTTTTGGACATTTTTTTTGTCCATTTTTGAAAACCCAAAATACTTTTGGGAAATTTTTTTCTTTAACATTTGAGAGAAAGATATTATAAAATATATAATATTCTTTAATAAATTCGCAGCATATATGCTGTATAAAACATGAGCGATATCTCGTTTTGTTACCCATTTCTTGATCCCCTATATAGCCCCCGTTCATAGGAGGGGGCAATCCACGGAACATTCGCGGAACATTCTCCTGGGCAAGGGTCGGGCGAACCCTAGCACCGTCACCCCGGGTGCACGAGTTGCCACTGTATACAGTGCGAAGCGGATGATAGAGTGTGAGATGGGTGCTAGATTGTATAGTATTATTCAAACACACATTTTCTCTCTTTAACATTAATCAAAGAGAGAAAAAGAACCACTAAAAAAGGTTAGTTAGTTACAAATACAAAATACAAAACATTTGGCTCCACCTTTTCTAAAGGTGGATTAGTACATATCCATAACGGTATTATGACGAACACTAGGAAACTCAATCGGTTCAGGGAACTGTGCATACTGAATATCTGAATCATCTTCAGATTCATCATCGTCGCTATCATCATCAGAGTCAGACCAATCATCACACTCATCGTCGTCGTCAGTATCATGACCAACAGGCCACCCACCCTCGCCATAAACCTTACTAGTCTGAAACAAATCATCACGGCAAATAGGACAAGGTAATACGCTAGGAGCTTGAGTTTCACGTTTTTTTTTGATACTGCTCCAGCATGCAACACATAATTTATGACCACATGGTGTCGTTGTTTTAGTCGTATCTAAACAAACGGAACACTCTTCTGGATGTTCCTCATCGCAAGGAATATTTATTAGCTCTCGGTTACCACCAACATGAGGTGCCTGTTTAGGATGCTCAATTTCAGGTGTTGTTAATACACCATTCAACTTGTCAAACTTCATGGCACTAATATCTATACGAATATGCTTTAAAACACTCTCATAATCTCTCAACGTATACTTTGTTAGTTTTTTAACATATGTTTTTCTGAAGAGAAGTTGTTTAATTTGAATGCCGACTTTATGTTTCCACTTGATAGTGGTACCATTACGACCGTTAGTTTCATTGGTGTGAGCATACATTTTTAAATTATCGGAATGTATTGTAACAGACATACCATTCTCATTGACGCGTAGTTTACAATGAACCTTCAAGGTATCAATAGTTTCAATTGGTAAAACTACGCTACCACCAGTACCGAAATATTTATTTTCTTCCATATCTTTCTCAATGGCCTGTTTAATGGATACTGGTAGCTCTTTGCTGGCAATAGGCACGCATCTGCAACCAGCCTCCTGGCAGGCAACTTGGACAACGTTATCGGCATTGACATTGATTGACATTCTGCTTATTAATTCTGCTTGTTATTAGGTTCGTTACACTTTTAATACAATTAATTGCGTATCCAAGAATGCTTGAAAAGTATCTCAATTTTATTTTATCCACCTTTGAGAAAGGTGGAGCCAAATATTTTGCACCACTTTTTTGAAAAGTGGTAAGTTGAAGTTGAAGTTGAAGTTGAATAAAAAAAATGTCAAACGGTTTGGCTCCACCTTTCTCAAAGGTGGAAAAAGGTGGAAGAAAAAAAAATTGAGATACTTTTCAACAAATATTGGTAAGACATATAATTAACTAACAAGTGTCGCGAACCTAATAACAAGCAGAATAACAACAATGACAACAACCATGCCATCAACAATCCCATCATCAATGACCCCTGAAATGCATGAGATACTCTTTAATGCTAGCTCAAAACCACCGACTTCTCAAGAAGATAGAGTCAAATACCTTGTGGCTTCTTTAACAAGAACCGTGGTAAAACACGCTGATTATTTCAAGTACTTCTTCTTTAACGACATTGAGGATTTCAAGACACTCGCAAACTGGGTGGACAGAAAGACAAAAGGAGAACCTTTTACAGATGGTGAGATGCTCGGGTTGAAGGCTTTAAATAGTGCGCAAATTAAATACTTTGGATTAGTCATTTTCAAAGAGCTTGCATTAGGCATATTTGATCAAGACCAATTCTACGAAGATTGTGGTGTTCCTGAGAACGCAAGACGTCAACGAAAACAACCAAAGGATATCCCTCAAATGGGATCTAATAAAACAATAAACATTTATACCTGTAATTTTAACTAAAGTTAAGGCCCCAAATAGGGGTCTTTTTTTGTCACCGATTTCTCGTTTTGTCACTCATTTCTTGATCCCATATATAGGAAGCTTAAATAGGATGCAAAATAGGGGCGCTCATATATCAGTCCAACCTCGGCGGGCCGCGGTGGCCAAGGATGAGTCCAACCCTATGGTGCGAGTCTACTACAGTGCTACAGTGCTACTCTACTTTTCAAAAAAGTAGAGCAAAACATTTAACCCCATCTTTTTGAAAGGTAGAAAAACAAAAAATATGTCAAACCTTTGGCTCCACCTTTTTAATAGAAAAATAAAAAAAAAATTGAAATCCTTTTTCTCTCTATTCTTTAATTTATTAAAACAATTTACTAACAGCTATCAAACTAACTTAATACTAACTAACCTTACTAACCTTACTACCTTACTAACCAAAATGCAGCTAAGATCAGGACGCACTACCACTTTAACAAGAGCCGCCGCCCCAGCAGCCCCAGCAGCAAGAAGAGCCTCCCGCAACTACGAAGAATTTAACGAAAGAAGAAAATACCAAAAAGAACAAAAACAAGTTGAAGATTCCATCTACGAAGAAGAAGATTTCCAAACTCCAGGAAACAAAAAATGGAAGCATATCTCAAAAAGAATCAAACACTTAATATATTTAAGCGAATGCCAAAGAAAACAAAAGTGTACTTTCACTGAAAGAGTCAAAACAATCAAAGAAATCTACGAATTCATATTGTACAATATGGACGATTTGATTGAGCTATTCAATGGTGAAATGAAACACAGACAAGATTTCCCTGAAATGCTTTACACTAAAGGCAATGAACTCCGTAGAGATATCACCCGAGCAAATAAGAAAACAAGAGGCGAACAACAATTAGCCTGGGAATGTAACGACGTTATCAATCATGCTAGTCAAATAATCTACCGTCATATCCTATCAACCTTTTAAAAAGGTTGAGCCAAATCTTTCAACCTTTCAACCTTTCAACCTTTAAAAAAGGTTGAGCCAAATATTAAACCTTTAGAAAGGGTTTTGCTGTACTTTTTATAAAAGTAGATACATAACAAAATGCGAAAAAGAAAATTAATAAAAAATGACAAAAACCGCCAAAAAGAAAAAAAGGAACCAAAAAAAGCACCAAAACTCTAACCACAAATACCTTCAAATTACCAACCTTCTACTCATCATATCCTTTTTTTGCGCAACTTTTTAAAACGTTGCTATCACCTATAATACAACAAATATTTTGCGCAACTTTTTAAAACGTTGCTATCACCTAATACAACAAATATTTTGCGCAACTTTTTTAAAAAGTTGCTATATATTAAATGAAAACCAAAAACAAAAGATCAATCCTAGTCAAACGCAAAAATATAACCAGAAAATTATATGGTGGTGACATAGATAAACATAATATATTTAGAAAGATATTGAGTATCGGTTATGAATTAGAAACAATGAGTTTAGCAAAATTTACGCTTATTACAAGTGACAATGAAAATGAACCAATATTGTTAAATACTGATACAAATTCAAAAGATTATGAAAAAATGATGAAACTGCAAAATGGTAACAACAACAACAACAACAACAAAGAAGATGAAGTTGATGAGGATGAAGACGATTACGATTATTATGCAAATCGTCTAGAAGAAACGCTTGAAATAGATGCGTATACCACGGAAAGTTTGAATAAACTAGACAAGCAAAAGCAAAAGCAAAAGCAAAAGCAAACGCAAAAGCAAACGCAAAAGCAAACGCAAAAGCAAACACAAAAGCAAACGCAAAAGCAAACACCATTAGTGAAAGCAAACGATACTACATTTTTGGTGGCAAACGATATGGCAGTAACCCCATTCACAAAATACCTGAATGTTTTTTGCAATATAAATGACGGCACAAACAAGACAAACAATAATACAAAAACAGACGCCGATCTTATTGATAAAAATGACCTTTACACGTTTGAAACAGATGATAATGATAAAAAATACAAACTTAATTTTGAAACATGGAGCAAAAAAGATTGTGGAATGTTTTCCGATGTGGAATGGATTATGACTTATTACAACCCACAACAGAATAAAAATATCATTCTAAATACTTTTATTAATGTTGCCAAAAATCTGATTTTTCATTTAAATCAATTAGAAAAGCAAACCGGAAGACTCATTATGAATTTCAGTGAAGACGATAAAGAAATTATGAAAAAATCAGAAATACGTAATTTATATCATTTACCCAATACAAATTTATATTATCTACAAACTCATTTAATTGATAAACAACTAGATATTGATGACATTTGTTTTGTACCTCAAATGACGTTTTCCTGTCACGTTAAAGATCTCGTTGATGTTTTCAAAGAACTAGCAAAGGACTCTATAAATAACTTTGAAAATTACAAAAGAATTGCAGATGAACGCATCTCAGTGATTGGAAACATTGAAAAATGCATTAATAAGTTATTTGAAAATTATAATAAATCAAGTCCAACAATCAAACTCAAACTAGTTGAATCTAGAAATAAAACCCTCATAAAATCAATTAAAAATTATTTATTTTTATTTTTATTCAAACTGCAGCGATACTTCAACTTTTATCTAACAGATGAAAAAGTGAAAAACAAATCCAAAACAGCCAAATATTTGAAAGACACTCTTTTTTTTAATTCACGTCATACTAATTATGAAATATATAAAGCTATTAAACAGTTAATAGCTGAATATTTTTCACATGATACAACTCAACACATAAAATTATCAAACAATGAAATAGCAACGATCATACAAAAACTTGTAATTCAACAATCGGTTTTGGAAGAATTTTTACTAAACGACCAAAAAAACATTCGTAAAAATGCATTTCTTATTACAAATAAATTGGATAAGACACACAAAAGCTACGGTAATCCTTATTATTCACTAGTTTCTTATTTTGATTTTTTTGAAAACCCAATTGATGATACAACAAGGCGCAATGATAAGAATGAATTGTTTCATGATTGGTTACAATATGACGGCGTTGATAATTATTCTAGCACAACTGATATTAAAAACAACATCGTTTTGACGGAGATTCGCTCTTTTGCGCGTATGTTAGCTTCATATATATATAGTGTGGCAAATGATGAATTAAAAAATAATATGACTAATGGTATTTGTAATCAAATGCAAAAAAAATTTCAACCAGACACCAATGGTGTTTCTTTAATTGTTTTGAAACAATTTTTAAATCTGTATGAAGAAAAGAATAGAAAATAAGAAACTTCGCACCATATAAAAATGTATAAAAATGTATAAAAATGTATAAAAATTTAAAATATAATTGATATCAATATTAATACTCTTATTGATATTAATAGTACTACAAACAAATAAATAACTAGATGAACTTTTATTCTGATGTTATTATTAACGATATAATTGACAATCAACCGCTAGATACTGTATTAGAATCAATTGAAACTTTTGGCGAAGAATGTTTTAATGCAATTGCAAAATACTCGCATCATAATATTCACCCAAAATATATATTTAATGTTTTAAGTAATGCAAAGAACATAATTGCATTTCATTGCATAGACAATGACAGTAAATTTTCATTGAAGAATTGTCCTTCCATGTTGGTTTATCGTAAGTGCAAAATAAAATGCAATGATACAGAAAAGGTAGAAATAAGATACTATGTTTTAATTGCATGTACAAAGCGCAAATTTAGAAATCAGGGTTACGCCTCCAAACTGTTAGATGGATTTATTCAAAGAATTAAAAAAGAAAACGAATGCAACCAACCCGAAGCCCAACCTCAAGATCATCCCCCAACTATAAAAATAATACTGAGCTCAGTTGAAGAATCAGTATTATTTTATGAATCATATGGTTTCAAATGGACGAGGGAATCAATAACTGATCACCCAATGTTAATGCGATTTGAACGATACGAACCAAAAAAAGAGTATTTTATAATGGTAATCCACATCCACCTTTAGAAATCCACCTTTAGAAAAGGTGGAGCCAAACACTTTTGCTCTACTTTTAATAAAAGTAGATAGGTGGAGCCAAACCGTCAACCTTTAAAAAAGGTTGAGCCAAACCGTCAACCTTTTGGTTTTACCTTTTTCTAAAAGGTAAATGTAGACTTTTGGTTTTACCTTTTTCTAAAAGGTAAATATAGACTTTTGGTTTTACCTTTTTCTAAAAGGTAAATATAGACTTTTGGTTTTACCTTTTTCTAAAAGGTAAATGTAGACTTTTGGTTTTACCTTTTTCTAAAAGGTAAATGTAGACTTTTGGTTTTACCTTTTTCTAAAAGGTAAATGTCTGTATAGGTATATCATAAATATAACTATTCCATAAAACAAAATTAGATGTCCATTCATAATAGCTATAGCAATAAATTTTTTTGGCTCTTGTCACAAGAAAGAAGTCCACAAAAATATTAATATCATCAACTTCATTTGTATATGCTGTATGACTTGGTTTATTCAAAAAAACAATCGTATTATTGTTATTGTACATTTCATAAATTTTTTTCTTAAAATTTAATGAGTCACTTAATATCACCGCCGCATAATTTTCATTTTGTTTTGATAATTCACTATCATAATAATGAATAACTGGATCATAATTAGTGTTATGATCATTAGAATTAGTGTAACGATAAACTATGGGATTATCGTGAAACATAAAATCTCCAAAACGGTAATGATAAAGAATAAAGTCCTTGGGTATTTGATCTAAATAACCGTTAAACACACTTTCAAAATATTCATTGAATTTGAAAATATCTTTAACGAATGCTTTGATATCTTCATTTATATCATCAATGTGTGGAAATAAATTTGAATTGATGAAAATTGTTGTTATCTGTGTTTCTAACAAATAGTTTATTACATCATCATGAGAGCCTTTATCGTACGGGTCTTCTTTGCAATAAAAATATTTCATTTCTACAAGTTCGGCGTTTTCAGCGCTTTCAATCGTTCCCATTGTGTTTTTTAATTGTAACAAACTATCCGATAATTTATGCGATAAAAATTTACTTATGTGGGACTCGGAAAAATCAACGTGAAATTGAATTTCTCTCTGCGTTCCTATTTTTTTCACTATTTGCAATATAGCAATTAAACCTCTAAGATTATCTCCTATTCCTTGAGTATTTTTGAAAGTGTATATAATATTCATTAATAATGGTTTATTATTTTTATTATTACTACTATATTTTTAAGTATTTTCTACAACGTACAACGTACAATTTACAAGTTTTAAGAAAAAGCGAAAATATTATATTCTTATTTTAAATTATTATATATATATATATTATATAAACAAGTAAAAATATGAATTCTGTAAAAGGTGTTGCAAATAACATAATATCTATCGCTAAAAGTGATGATAATGATAATTATAAGATTGAACGTATTAAAACAGTAGTAAAATCAAACAGTAAAACTTTTTATGAAATGACAGAATATTTTGAGAATTTAATAGAAAGTGGATATGGAGAAGAACTAGATAATAATGTTAACAGGAGAATGTTTATAGGTCCACAAACAACCCAGGTTTTTAACAAAATTGGAATTAATACACCAGACCAACGTTCTTACGTTTCTAATATAAATATTAGTAGAGAGTGTTTGCGTTTATTAGAATTAGCAAGCAAAGATTATTGTATTAAGTTGAACCCTAGTTGTGGTGGAAGCAAATCCAGATACAGCAAAAGAAAAACATCCCGAAAAAGAAATCAAAAAAACCAACAAAAAAAAGTAAAGAAAACAAGAAAATCACGTAAAATTAGACGATAAACCTAGTCTTTTAAGAAAAAAAACATTATTTACAAATAAACAATAAAATACATACTCTACTACTACATCAACCTTCCCAACGGCTCTTTGGCTCCATCATCTAATCTAATCTTTTCAAAAGTAGAGCAAAATTACCTTTTTATAAAAGGTAAAACCAAAAATCCCAACAGTTGTTTGGCTCCACCTATCTACTTTTAATAAAAGTAGAGCAAATTTACCTTTTTATAAAAGGTAAAACCAAAAATCCCAACAGTTGTTTGGCTCCACCTATCTACTTTTAATAAAAGTAGAGCAAAATTACCTTTTTATAAAAGGTAAAACCAAAAGGTTGAAGGTTTGGCTCCACCTTTTCTAAAGGTGGAATTGTTTAACAATATCCCTTTTAACATTTTGAATATCAAACACATATTCCTCCAAATTTTTTGTTCTTCTCTCACAAACATTATCATTGTCGCCATCGTCATCACTATCACCGTGGCCGCCAGAATTAAAGTTATCCATTTCAAACCTCCATACAAATACAGGCTTCTTCTGTCCAATGCGATGACATCTTGCAATAGCTTGATCTTCAACATATGGATTCCAATGTGGACTAACAAAGTATATCTCACTATAGTTATCCTGCAAATTCAAACCTTCACACCCAGTTTGAATTTGCAATATCAATACATCCTTTTTCTCATTTAATAAAATTTTACGAGCACCCTTAGTTATTTTACCATCTAATATTCCAACATTCAAACCATCGCAACGTAATCTCTTTGCAATCTCATTTATCTCTTCTTTGAAGTGACAGAATACTAATTTACCATTACCGTTATCTTTGCGGTCCAAAATAGCCCCAACTACGGAATCCAGTTTACTAGTAGTACTATCAATGCGATTTACACCAAAATCACCAGGACCCGCAGGTATCTTTATCATTTTCGGATATATACAACTTTGTCTAGCTTTTAATAATAGAGACAATAAACTACTACTACCGCCGCTACTACCAGTACTATCTACACAACCATTATTATCATTCAATTTGACATTCGTAAATGCAATCAATGAATGAATTTCCTCAGAGAATTTCTGCTCAGCTGGACTTTTCCAACGAACCATTTTTTTACTATGCAATGCATCAACTAAATCAATACCAAGCTCTTTTTTTGTTCTCTTGAGAATAAATGCATGCCCAATTTCAGACAAGTTATCAACGTCAGTATAATATGACGCGGGCAAATTAATTAGAGAACATAGAGCATAAAAATCCTGTTTTTTATTCTGAATAGGAGTACCAGTAACAAACCACTTAATTTCAGCATTCAATAATTTAGCCCCAACGTATCTACGTGTATTTTTATTGCGTAAATGATGCGCCTCATCAAATATCACACGACCCCATTTAACACGATGTAACAATGAATCCTCAACCCTTTTTTTTATTTTTTTATTTTCAGAACCGCCATGTTTGTTTTGCTTATTCTTACCACTGTTTTCTTTGAATACAGAAATCGCGTCGTAACTACATAAGACAATAACTGCCCCAGCAAAGGCCGCATCCGCTTCTACGCCAGATCCCACACGATTGTCAATGTTCTTTTTCTTTGACCCGTGATATACAAGACACTTGTGACCAGTTGTTTTATATATTTGGGCGAACCATTGATCAATTAACACAGGAGGCAAAACAATAAGGGTTTTACGATTATGCATAAAATTAGCAAGACATAAACCGATCATCATGATGGTTTTACCCAGACCCATTTCATCAGCAACTAAACCACCTCGTGCACCAGATGGTAAATCACAAGACAATTCATTTTGGATCAACCACTTGACACCATCATACTGATAAGATTTTTTATCCATACCACTTCTTTCAATGAACTTATTAAACATCTCCATTTTAGCATCAATATCAAGATTAACATTGACACTAGAATAGGTAGTTTGATTCATTTTCAAAATTCACTTAAATATCAAATGCAGGTTTAAACTTCAACTTCAACTTCACTATATGCCGATACTCAAAATCTCAAAAAAGTATCTCAATTTTTTTTTCCACCTTTTCCACCTTTCAAAAAGGTGGAGCCAAACCCCGTTGGGTAAAGGCTGTGGAAAAGGCTGTGGAAAAGGCTGTGGAAAAGATAGAAGGATTATTTGGCTCAACCTTTTGAAAGGTTGAAGGTTTGGCTCAACCTTTTTGAAAGGTTGAAGGTTTGGCTCAACCTTTTTGAAAGGTTGAAGGTTTGGCTCAACCTATCTACTTTTATTAAAAGTAGAGCAAAAGTGTTTGGCTCCACCTTTTTGAAAGGTGGAAAAGGTGGAAAAGGTGGAATAATAAAAATGAAACCAAATACATAACAAATATAAAATCAAAATATATAAATATATGACAATTCAAAATCATTCACAAATTAAGACTCTTTGTATACCAAGAATCTTATCAAATGTCACAAAAGAATATATACGTGATACAATTAATAATTTCAATCTCGGAACCATAGAACACATAGATATTATCAAAAATAAAAATTTGTCAAATAAAGCATTCATCCATTTTAGCAAATGGAATAGCGGAGGTAACGCGGATATAGCAAAAGAAAGATTATTAAATGGCAAAGATATTAAGATCATACATAATGAACCTTGGTTTTGGAAAATCGTAACATTTCGTGAAACAACAAAATAAAGTATTCAATATTTTATTATATTATTTTATATAAAATAAAATTATGATGAAAAAATACAAAAGTGATTGTTCAAGTGATGCTTATAGTACAAGTAGTAGTACTAGTAGTTGTAATGATTGTCCGAACAATAATGACCAAAGTATTATCAGTATCACTAATAGCAGCAGAAGCATCAGTAGCGGCAGTAGCAGCAGTGGCAAGATGAGCAACATCAGCAACAATAGCTTCAAAACTAGTAACACCAGCAGTAGCGGCGACGTCAGCACATGCAGTAGCAACGACTTGATCACCTGCAGTAGCGCCAACACACACAATAATAATTACGCAATCCAGAAAACCAAGAACAACGGCAACAGCATCATTAGCAACTCAGTCAACTCCGTCAACTCAGTCAACTCCGTCAACGCCAGCAACAGTAGCAGCATAAACAGCAGTTTATTTTCTAAATTTAATAATAGCAATATCAGTAACAACAGTAACAACAGTAACAACGGTATAAATAGTCGTAATCATATATCAATTTGTAACAAAATAACTATTGACGTAGCAGTTTTATGTCAGGAATATACTACAATTGAAAAAATGTGTCACGATCATATTATAAATTTAGACGAAATAGAAATAACAAAAGAGCTTTTCCAGTGTATTTTTTATCCTTATCATGAAAATTTTGGTATAAATAAAAACATCGTATGTAATAATTCTTCATACACAGAATATATTTCATTTTTACCTGAATATAGAACAGTAAATGGGAAAAAATTTTATTTGCTTGAAGAAATCATTTCAAATATAGAAAGTGATTTGAATATTTCTAGAAATTGTTTTACAGTGGAATCACTTGTAGAATTAACAAATGAAATTATTAGTATTAATTCTTTTTGCGATTTAAATTGCTGTAGTATTTTATCATCATTATCATGGTGTAATATATTAGAAATAGTTAAAAATTATAGTATCATAAATGACAATTGTGATTGTGGACCAAATTCCAATTCCATAAACACGAAACAACCCATAATACCAATTTGCGTAATAAGTGTTATTTTTAAGACGCCCACACCTGGTGTCAAAAACACAATTGTAAGATTCAATTACAGAATTACCGATTTATAAAATAATAAAATTATATTATTATTATTAAAATATAATAATAAAATAAGATAAAATTCAATGAGTTCCATAACCGATTTTGATTTGAACATAAACAACTATAATTTTAATGAAATGTTAAATTTATTCAAAATACATGACATTGGTTCAGACGATAAGAAATATTACAAACACAAAATGGATGAAAAACTAGCAGGTATAAAAGAGAAATATACAAAGGATATATATGATTTTTTTTGCAAATCTAAAATGATCATTTTATCCATCTTCAATCTTCTTCATAATAATATTATTAAAGATAACAATGAAATTGAAGGCTATGTAAACTATTTAAAAAACATGAAAACTTTAAATATTTATTTAGATAAGGAAGATGATTTATACAATAAAATAGTAAGTGAAAATCAATATAAAATTAAAATACTAGACTCGGATCAAAATACAGTTTCCAATTCCGTTTTTAATTTAAATTTAAATACACCTTATAAAAATACACATAGTGGAAGAGTAGATCCAACTCTAAACGATAAAAACAATACAAATTTTATTGTGAACTCACAAATCAATGATATATCACCAGGAGATTTGAATTCGGTAAAAAGAATCACACAACTTTTGAATTTAAATTTAAATAGTTGTTTTCGTAACAATTATTATCAAAGCAACCCATGTGATTTTTTATATATTATTCCTTCAGAAATTAAAAATGTGACAGCAATGCGTGTTGCATCTATTGAAATTCCAAACTCTTGGTATCTTTTTTCAAACATTAAAAAAAATAATGTATTTGAAATAGTTTTCAATGTTCCCGCAAATTATGATAATAATGGCACCAAAACAAATACCTCTTGCAGTTATATAATAGAAATACCCGAAGGAAACTATGATAGCGAAAAACTACAAGATTTTCTCAACTCAACCTATTTTTATGAAGCTCCTTCAGGGTCACAATATAAAAAAACATATTTGAAATATATAAAATTCTCCATTAATAAATCTAATTTAAAATCTACATTTGAATTAATAAATTTATTGTCATCATCGTCATCATTATCCTCAACCTCGTCAAATAATAACAATGACGATGACATCCTGAGTGAAAAAGAACGCCTTAGGTTCTCTCTAAAATTCACTCAAGGTATTAATCAGAATATAATGAATACTTTTGGATGGATAATAGGTTTTAGATCAGGTAACTATATTAATATTGACGAGGCAATAACATCAGAAGCTCTTTTTGATGGAGGCGGTGATAGATATATATATGTTTGTATAAATGATTTCCAATATAATACCAACCCACTGAATATGGTATGTTTTGATAAAAGTGTATTCAATGAAGATGTAATAGCAAAAATACCAATGGTCAATGGTAAATTATCATTAATAATAAATGATAATAACAATCCATTAGTAAAAGTTAGACGTTACAATGGTCCAGTAAATTTATCAAGATTACAAATTAAAATAGTAGACCACTTTGGAACAATTATAGATTTAAATAATATGGATTTCAGTTTGACACTTGAATTGCAATTATTATATGAAAATTTTAATTTCAAAAATGTAAGTTATTAGATTTATTAGATTTATTAGACTAAGACATATTCTATGTAGTAACATATTCTTTTATTTTTCTATAAGTAATATCATCTTCTTTCAACAACTCTTTAATTGTTTTAATGACATCGTCGTCATATTTTTCACTCAACTCTCTTTTAGGCTTACCAAAAATACTGTCGTAAATCTCGTACTCAGGTAAAAGTTTGATCATAGAAGTTTTAAATACCATTGTCATGATCTCATTTGAATCGCGATTACCATTCATATTTTTATCATAATCCTCCAATAATTTTTGTTTTTCAATCAAAACCTTAAATATATTTAACATATCATTATATGCAACAAGCTGATCAGTTTTATAAATATCACTGTAATATTTTATTTTGTGTTGTATTTCATCAATAAAATATATATTTTCTTTTAAAACATTCCATTGTTTGGAAACAAGAGGTATTAAATAATTATTTAATATTCGTTCTTTTAATTTTTTTATTTTTGAATTTGTTAAATAATTATTATTATTATAGCTAGTATGACTACCTAATAAATTCAAGGTGTTTCCATAAAAAACACTCCCAGATAAATTCATTATTTTAATAGAATATAATTACAATATAATTAGAATATAATTTAAAATTACAAAATTAAACATAAAAAAGTGGTTTCGCATTCTTACATAACCCATCTTTACACTTTTTTTTACAGCAACATCTTTTAGGTCCTGTAGGTCCAATGGGCGCGCCACCACAACATTCGTTCCCGTTCATACATCCATTAAAACCGTCAATATTAATATTAATACATTTTGAGTTATAAATTTTATTGTAATCAACATTAAATTTTCCTGGACACCAATTGTCCATATTCAAATTAAAATGTAAATAAGGTGCATTACTATTATTGGTATTTTTAGAATAATGAATGCTTTCAGGATATAAAACTGGTAACTCTTGGCCACATTGATTGTATATTTTAGATTTACCACATTTACTATCGCACACGCTAATGCTATTAAAATTATTATCAAACCCATCACCACGATGATCCAAATTATTCACAAAACTAATATTTGAATCATATAAATTTGTTGTAGCTTGTAAATTATAATTATTCACACTAGCATTTGCATTTGCATAATTATGATACGCCTTTGTATAATTGATTAAATCACTGTGATTCACGTATTTATTAATAACCACAAATTGTTTATTTTGTTTAATATTTTTTAATATTTCAACGCTATTTTTATTTTTAATATAATCATTATAATTTATTTCAGATGAATGCGAAAACACTCTTTGTTTTGATGACATATATTAATAATATGAGTATTGATATTAATATATGTTATTATTATTATTGTTTACACTTTTGCACATTCAAAACGCCAACAACGTGGGCAGTTATGAGTGAGCGATGGTGTAATTACCATTGAGATGAAACAACACTTTCAGCAGTGTCATTAATTATTTTTGCTATTTCTGACATAGCATTGCTATTGATTGAATTTGAATTAGAAACTACAGAATATTCGTCATTATTTTTTGATTCAAAATCTGAAAAAACTGACATGTTATCATTTAAATCAAAGTTGCTTCTATCGTAGACTTTATTGTCGTTACTGTATGGATTACAATCAGTGCTAAATGGAACAGTGTTCTTGTAACATGGAATGTTGGTGACATAAGAAAAGGTAGTCAATAAAGTAATATCTAAAGGTTCAAAATAATATTGGTAATTAACTAAAAATACAACAGTAGCAGCATCTTCTGAACTGCCAACAGCGATTTCACCTGTTCCAAGCAATGAAGATAATGCTTCATCATAACTTAAACCTACAAAATCGCCAGAGACAGATCCTAAACTTTTTGTTAAAAATGATTGTCTTTCTAATTCAATATTAACCTTGGATGAAATAGAAGATTCAGGCTTACTATTTTTTTTGGACCATGCCTTTTTAATTTGATCAGCTAAATTGAATAGAACATTTTTATTGTATGTAGTCTCATAAGTTTGATAGTTGAAACTTACGGCACTAACATTACTATTAGAAGGACTAATATAAAAAGCACCACTTGGACTCTTGAAAAAAAGTGTGCTAAAATCTGTCCAACTTAAAAAAATTGTATTCAAATTAATATTAACATCAGGAGTTTTGTCCAACGTGCAGTTAGACAATGATGCTAAATTTAAAGATGGTGAAGTGGTAATTTGGTTGCTTGTGATATTTCTAAAATATCCTTGGTCATTATTAAAAATACCGTCATTGCAGTTTTCATTAGGCAAGTTTATCTTAATATCCATTATATATTTCATATATATTTTTATTTAAATATTTAGAAATTAAAAATTTTAATAGTACAACTAATAATTTTTAATTATTGGTTTAATACTTATAATAAAGTATTTACAAAAATAATAAATATAAAATATAATTTTATATATATATTATAAAAATAAAAATATGAATTCTCTTATAATTGATGCAATTAAAAATTATAAAGTAAAAGTTATAAATATTACTCAAAGTAGTAATAAGACAAATACAAAAAAAAATATAAAACCACATAACGAAGAACCACGCAACGAAGAACCACGCAACGAAGAACCACGCAACGAAGAATCACGCAACGAAGAACCACGCAACGAAGAATCACGACGCAACGAAGAACCACGCAACGAAGATACAACCAGTGAAGAAACAACCAGCGAAGAATCAATCAACGTAACAAATGATAAAAAAGAACAAAAAATAAATGATAAAATTAAAAAAATTTATGTAATCAACATGATAGATGATGAAATAAAACGTAACTACATTGTGACATTAATGAAAAAATACAAAATAAATTTTACTTTAGTAATAGTAGAGAAAGTTTCTACAGAAGTATACAAATCATTATCTAACGATTCAACAACATTTATATCAAAGGGTGAATTGGGATGTTGTTTAAGTCATTTATGGTGTTTATCTCAAGCAATTAGAAAAAACTATGAAAATGTAATCATTTTTGAAGACGACATTATTTTACACAAAAACTTTGAAAATGAGTTTTTGAGTATATATAATAATTGCACAACAAATAATAATAAATTGGATTTTATGCTTTTAGGTGCACACGATTTTAATTTTTCAAAAAAAAATTATAAATACGTAAAAAATAAATTATATCGTCCAGATGAAACAGCAAATAACTTATTATACGGCGCACACGCCAATTATTACTCGTTAAAGGGTGCAAAAGCAATGTTTAAAATTAGAACATCCGAAATTTCTTTTTTTGATAAAGAATACATGCTAATGTTCAATTATTTCAATAATTCATCATATATATGTTATCCAAATCTGGCTGTTTCTAACGTTACCACGAGCACATTAAATCATAAACGTGAAATACTAAGTCAAATGGAGTATGAATATTATAATAAATGTTTCATAAATTTTAATTTTAATAATTATAATTTTATTTATGTAAATTTACTGGATAAAAATTTGTTTAAATTTGATGAAAATAATAATAATTATGAATCCTTTATAGATAATTGTTTGTACCATTATTTCTATGATTTAAATAAAATAAATATGGTAAAAAAAAGATTAGTAATGAATTTTTTTAACATACATGATATTAAATTAATATTTAATTTATAAAGTTATGCAGTTATGCAGTTATGCAGTTATGCAGTTATGCAGTTATATTGATAACACCAAACAACCTTTCCAAAAAATGATTAGGAGAGAAATCTTTATTTATTGAGTTGTTTTCATACAAATTATTCAATAAAAAACTTCTATAATTATTATTTTTTACAAAATCCAATACGCTATCAAAAACAATAGATGATGTATAAAATATAGTTCCTCCTATAAAATTTTTGTTACTATCTATTTTTGACAAATGTTTTTGTTTCAACACGTCATTAAAATAATCTATTTGTAAATTAATATAATAATTCGGATCGCCAATGCAGTTAGACGTAAATAATTGATATTCGTTTTGATTCAATAAATCAATTAAAGGTTTAGATATTAAAAAATTAGTTAAATTTAAATAAAGACTACTAATAGTTTTTGTATGAAATTTAAATATATGCTTGAACTTGTGCGTTTTAATAATATCATCGTACATCAAAAGAGTAGGAATGATGTCAGACCCCAATTCTTTTGATTTGTAAATAGCATAAAAATCAAAATGATTTGTTATTAATTGCTTTATTACTTCAAAATTTTTTATCGTATTATCATTAAAACAAAATGCAACATTAAAGTTACTTTGAATTTCCTTGTAATTTATAATACGTTTAATTAAGTCAATGCCAATTTGTTCATCCCCTATAAAAACTAAAAGTAAAATATCATAATTATCGTTTAAACAACTATATTTTTTATTGATTAATAAATTACCTAATATACCAAAAGTTGAATTATATAAATTTTTATTTACAAATTGATAAAGCGGCATTACATTAAAATCATTGATAACATAAATATTATCTGAAAAAGTGTAAAATAATATATTTGGATAAATATTCAATAATTGTTTTGGATGATAAATGAAACCGTCAAGTGCTATTTTCTTTATATAATTAAGCGCATTTGTATCGTTCGTATATTCAATATTATTTGCTTTACAAAAAAAATATAAATCAATATCAAACGCATTCTCTTTTTGTTCATTTAAATTAAAAGATAGCGATTGTTTGTTAAATATGAGTAATTTATTAATACTGCTTTTTGGTTTATAAAATTTAAAATTAAAAATTTTTTTAATATGCGGTTTCCACGCATCATTAGAAACCCAAAATTTATGGGCTCCAAAACTATTATTATTAAAAACACTTTCAGAAGAAAATTCGTGCGCAGCTTCCCAATTTGCAACTATACCTATAATTTGGTCTTGCATACATTTAGAAAAGTAAACATCTTCAGGCGGAAATTCTAATTTAACGTTATTCATGTAGTCAAGAGTTGAACTATTATATTTATAGTCTTTTGCTGAGAATTTGTTAATAATTTCAATCATTATTGATTTACTTCTTAAACTTAAGCCTCCATTACCAACACAATTTGGTGTATCATTGCTAGTTTTTAAAAAAGGTGCACCTACAAAATCGTAATCTAAAAAATCTTGAATATTGTTTTTAAAAATAATAGAATCTTCTTGATATATCAAAATTTTTTCACCCTTTAATAAATTCCAGAAATCCATGGTTGTTAAAAACTTGCTATATTCGGTTTGAGTCATATTATCAACGTCAATCTTAATAATATTTATTTTTGATGATATTGACTTACAAATATTTACAAATGAATCGTAATTTGAATTTCCGCAAATAATTGTATGAGACCATTTAGATCCTAATTTAAATATTGCATTGCGAATAAGAAATTCAACGTGAGGAAAATCTCTAAATTCAATTAAAACCGCTTCATACAAACTATTACTTTTAATTTTTGGTAAAATAGTATATTTCATAAAGTAAGACATTTTGAAACACAGTAACCTGAAACTGCAAGATGGGTCACTCATAGCAAAATTTTTAGTTACGTTGTATTTTTTACAGAACGTGTCCAAAATATAGTAATTAAATAGTTTGTCTCTTTTATCTAGTTTGTTAGTTTTCATGATAATATTATTCGTATTATTGTTTCTTTTATATAGAATCAAATAATAATTATAATAAAATAACGATAATAAAGATAAATTAAATATTTATAAAGAAATATAAGTTAATGATGAAAATTTTAGTATATGGCTCAAAAGGATGGATCGGAGGACAATTTATAAATATTTTGGAAAACTTGAAAAAGACGCAACAAAACAGTGAATTCGTTTATGTAGAAGGAAAAAGTCGTATAGACAATGAAAAACAATTGACAGAAGAAATTATCAACATTTGTCCTACACATATCATTTCGTTTATTGGACGTACACATGGAAAAATAAATAGTAAAATATATTCTACAATTGATTATTTAGAACAAGACGGAAAATTACTAGAAAATATGAGAGATAACCTATTTTCACCTTTATTATTAGCTGATATATGTAAAAAGAAAAACATTCATTATACTTATTTAGGTACGGGGTGTATTTTCAAATTTGATGAAGACCATCCATTTGGTAAAGAAGAAAATGGTTTTACAGAAGACGCTGCTCCAAATTTTTTCGGTTCTTCCTATTCCATTGTAAAAGGTTTTACAGATAGATTGATGCACTTATATGAAGATAACGTTTTAAATTTACGTATCCGTATGCCAATCACTGGAGAAAAAAACCCAAGGAATTTTATTACTAAAATAGTCAATTATGAAAAAATTTGCTCAGTTCCAAATTCAATGACAGTACTACCTGAATTGCTTCCTTATGTTTTAGATATGATGAAAAACAAAACTACAGGTACAATTAATTTGACCAACCCAGGATTAATAAGTCATAATGAAATTTTACAAATGTATAAAGAAATAGTAGATAAAGATTTTAAATGGAATAATTTTTCTCAAGAGGAACAAAGAAAAATTTTAGCGGCAGATAGATCAAATAATTATTTGGATACACAAAAATTAGAATCATTATATCCAAAAATAAAACATATACGCACTAGTATAAGAGAGTCTCTAATTCAATACAAGTCAACATTAAAAGAAGAAGTCAACTTATTGGTAACAGGAGGATGTGGATTTATAGGAAGCAATTTTATTAATTATTACTTTCCAAAACAAAAAATAAATAAGTTGATAAACTTGGATGCAATGTATTATTGTGCTGATAAAAATAATATTGATGAATCCATAAGAAAAAGTGCAAATTATATTTTGGTAGAAGGAAATTTATGTGACGAAAATTTAATAAAACAAACACTGACTCAATATCAAATAACACACATAATACATTTTGCGGCACAATCACACGTGCAAAATTCTTTTGAAGATTCGCTTATTTTTACAAAAGATAATGTACTTGGAACACATATATTACTAGAATGCGTAAGAAAATACAATAAAGTATTAAAATTCATCCATGTTTCTACAGATGAAGTTTATGGCGAATCCATGAATACTGTTGATGAAACACATAAAACAGAACATTCTATTTTATGCCCAACAAATCCTTATGCTGCCACAAAGGCTGGTGCTGAATTAATAGCACAATCATACAGTCATTCTTATAAAATGCCGATTATTATCACAAGAGGAAACAATGTTTATGGACCCAATCAGTATCCTGAAAAATTAATACCACGATTTATCAAGTTGTTAAAAGAAAATAAAAGGGTTACGATTCAAGGTAAAGGAACCAGTGTAAGGGCCTTTCTACATGCATATGACACCGCAAAAGCATTTGAATGTGTTTTAGAAAAAGGATCAATCGGTGAAATATACAACATTGGTTGCGATGAAGGGATGGAATATTCTGTAATGGATATTGCCAAAATTTTGATTAAAATAATTAAAAATACAGAGGATTGTGAAGAATGGATAGAACATGTTGAAGACAGACCTTTTAATGATCAACGTTACTATATAAGTAATCAAAAATTAAAGGATTTAGGTTGGAATATAGAAATTGATTTAATGAATGGAATAGAAACAATAATATAAATTATATAAATTATAAATTTCAAAAGAATTTCAAAAGTATTAGTATTAGTCAAATATACTAGATTATTTTATATAAATATTATTAATGAATAAAAATACAAATAGATTACCATTACCACATGATTTTAATTGGAAAACATATATAAAATTGAATAGTGATTTGAAGATATTTGTAAATAAAAAAGAAGCTGTAAAACATTATTTAGATCATGGTGTATATGAAAAAAGAGAATATAAAATTAAACTACCTAGCGATTTTGATTGGAAAACATATATTGCATTAAATAACGATTTATTAGAAATTACAAATGAAAAGGATGCAATAAAACATTATAAAAACTTTGGATTTTATGAAAATAGAAAATACAAAAAAGATTCTGAAGTAATTTTATACGATTTAATGATTAACAAAAAAATAAATAAGAATGACAATTTATTTTTAGTTTTAAATAAAATTATAAAAAAAAATATTGTAAATGTTGATACTTTTGTGACACCTAATAAAAAAAAATTTTATAAAAATAATAAATTACTATTTCCAGATATTAATTACAATAAGATTATTGAAAATGAAAGTAAATATGATGATTCATTAGTTTTTTCTTCTTTTAATATACCTGTAGATAGTGGAAAAAATTTACAAAACAACGTCTTTTATTATGATCATAAATTTTCAAGATTTTCAAACATATATGACTCTTTTATTTTAATATTAGATTTACCTGATAATTTTTACGGAGGTACAAAATTTTTTATTAATTCCATAATAGAAAAATATAAAAATAATCAAAATTTTTTGATTTTGCGTTCTACAAAAAATGAACTAATTAAAATTAATATAAATAATAATATTTGTTTTAATTTTGAGTACGATACAAATATTGTAAAAAAAATATTAGAAAAAATTCAAGGCAAAATTAAAAAAATTTTTGTTAATCATACATATGGATTTTCAAAAGAATTAGTTAATTTTATATTCAAATTGAATAAAAAAATTTCAGTTATTACTCATGACCATTATTTATTCAATAATAATAATAAAACACAATTGATGTACTATGAAATAAATAATTATATTTATAAAAAGAAATCAGTAAATTATGATTTCAATTTATGTGAAAATATTATAACTCAAAATGAAAACAATTTGTATTTATTTTATAAATTTCCCCAACTTAAAAATATAGTGGTTTCTGAATTACCTGATTTCAAAAGAAGTGATGAAATCATAAATACTAATAATAAGAATACAGTTATTGGAATAATAGGAAATGTATCAACTATAAAAGGGCTTGAATTTATAAAATTTTTAATTGAATACTTTAAAGATAGCAAAATAAAAATTGTAATATTTGGTAAAATGTGTGATTCAAATTATGAACATTGTTATCCTTATGATAACATAAATGATTTAAATAATTTGTTAAAAATTTATAAACCAAATATGTTATTAGAGTGTAGTTTATGGCCCGAAACCTATAGTTATACGTTAACATTATCAATCTTGACAGAATTACCTATTTTAATATTAAAAAAACCTTTTGCAAGTGTTATTGATAAGAGAATTGAAAATTATGATAAAAAACATTATTTTAGTAACTTAGATGAAGTTTTAGATTTGATAACAAATAATAAACAAAATTATTTGAAAACAATAAAACCAACTCTATATTTTAATAAATTTTGGGACAATTATTTTACATCGCCGTCTCATAACTATGACATGTATATAAAAAACAATAAAAATAAAATAGAACAAACAATTGATAAAAATATTGTTTTAATTACATCAAAAATTTATGTTTCAAACAAAAAATTAAGCTATTCAAAAAAAAGAAGTTTATATACTGTTGAAGAACGCTTCAAACAAACATTGAGAACAATTACATCAATTAAACAAAAAATTCCTGATAGTTTCATAGTGCTCTTTGATAATTCTAATTTTACAGAAAAAGAATTGGAAATATTAAATGAAAATGCGGATTGTTTTATCAATATACCAAACAACAAGTTGTTAAATTATTACACCGACAAATGCGAATACAAATATCTAGCCGAATTACATCAACAACTAAATAGTTATTATTATTTTTTAAAATTCATTGATTATACAAAGATTAAAAATTTTTTTAAGATAAGTGGAAGATATTATTTAAATGATAAATTTGATTATAATATTTACAATAATAATCTAAATTGCAATATTTTTAAAAAAAATAACAATATAAAAAATAGAGACTATTATTATACCAGTTTCTTTAAAATTTCTAGTAGTTTTTTCCCTGAATATTTTTTAAAATTAATTAATATTTTTGAAAACAAAAGTGAATATTTTGATTTAGATTTAGAAGTAATTTACGGTAAGATTTTTTCAGAAAATATGACACTTATTGATAATTTAGGTCTAACACAAGTATTATCTTGTTGGTCTGAAATAAGTAATATATAAATAATAATAAATAATAATAAATAGATAGATAAACAGATAAATAAATAAAGCAAATAAAATATAATTTAATATGCCCTCCGAGGTACATTCTGATATGAATAACGCTATTTATTCAACAAATGAATTTGATATTTATCAAGATGATAGAAAAAGGACATTATTTACCATTACTAATAAAGATAATAGCACCCTATCAAATACTAATTTATTCAATTCTATCATAGAAACAAATATAATTAACAATCCAACCATTTTATACAATAATTCAAATAATAAGGGTACAACAACAACCACCACAACCACCACAACCACCACAACAATGGTTTTTAAGGCCTTGAGTGTTGAATCATTTGACCAGTTTAAAGAGAGAAATGCTAATACAACAGGTTCTAATAAATTACATTATGAAATAGTTTTGAATATTATTTATTCATTGTCAAGACAAATAGATTATCTATTAAAAAAAGAATCAAAATGCTTTTATAGATTGGACCCTTCAAATATTTTGGTAATTGATGGGTGTAAATTTCTTTATTTATCATGCGAAGATTTGAAAGATGTAAAAAAAAACGACATCCACATTTATACACCAATTTCAAAAACACAAGGTTATTTATCTCCTGAATTGAAAACAGCTAGTTCAATTCCGATTTTAGTTAATTTTAAAACGATCTTTTATAGTTTAGGATTATTGATTTCAGATAATATGGATGATTTACTTTGGATTAAGGATACAAAACTATATCATTTTTTAAAAAGATGTTTATCTAATGAAGCTAATAAACGATTTTTGTTGTATGTGTAAACAATAAGACAATATATATAACATATTATCTCATAATATGTTATAATGTCACTTGCCACTTTTAAAAAAAAAACAATTAACAAATATTCAAGCGCAACAAAAATTTCAGGTAAACCACCAGGGGGAATATTTTTACCCCAGGGACCATTTGGTAGTTCAACTAATTTTTTATCTATTGCATTAAACTATCCAGGAACAGAAGGTTTCTCTTTAAATGGGTCTCATAGAAACGTCGGGTACATTGGAAAAACATATAAATTTTCAAAAAACGGAACCCCTTTTAGAGGAGTTTTTGCAAGGGGAAGTGGGTCACAATTAGGCAGTAAAAGAGGCGCACTTGAATACAATAGACCAACGCAACCAGTTTTTAATGTGAACGAAGTAATTGTATTAGGAGACCAATCTCTTTATGTAAAACCGACGGTTCTTTCTAATTTTGCAATGTTGAGAAAAAAATACAAATGGGCATACTATGGACAATATCCAAACTATTGGGTTCAGCCTAATTATGGTCAAACAACACAATCCGATACAAAGAGTCAAGGTAATTATTTACATGACTTAACTGTTGCAAATATGTGTCACGAGGATGTAAATAAGGTTGACAAATATGTAGGATTTATTAAGAATGGTGGTGGTACAACGTGTCATACAACACCTACTTTATTCAAATACAATGATGTAGCAAGAAATTCACTTTATACAAAACGTTTGTATCAGCCATTAGATGCAAGTGAACAAACAATGAGAGTTCAACGTAAATGTGCACATCCAACTGGCAAACAAAAACCTTTCCCATATGCAACAAATGGAGATACTTGTAATAACCTGAATACATATTATGTTGCACCACCTGCATGGTATACAAGCGACAAGTATAGTAATAATGCATCCATCGTTTAATCCACCCTTTTCCACCTTTTCCACCTTTAGAAAAGGTGGAGCCAAAACCCAAAAAATTTGGTCAACCTTTTCCACCTTTCCCACCTTTTCCACCTTTAGAAAAGGTGGAGCCAAAACCCAAAAAATTTGGTCAACATTTCCAAAACCCAAAAAATTTGGTCAACATTTCCAAAACCGGTTTTTTGGCTCAACCTTTTCCTAAAAGGTTGAATAAAGGACTTAAAAATATACTATCATATACAATTATATTTTTTACAATTGTATATGTCAAAAATTATACAAAATCATATCCAAAACCAAATTCAAACAAACAAAATTTTAACACAACTACTAAAAAAATACGATAAAGTTATGTACTTGAAAATATTTGTAGCGGGTTCCAACAATCTTAAAAATATGTACTACGCCGCAGTTGATAATCATAATAATAAACTATTAAATAACAAATTCATTGATGCAGGCTTTGATTTATTTTTACCTGAAAATGAGGATCCTAATGAAATAGATAACTGGGGCGAAACAATTCGTTTCTTTGGAACGGGTTGGAACAAAACTCCTGTAAATAAAGTTGACTTTAAAATTAAGTGTTCAGCGCAAATGATGTGCGATGCAGGCAAAATTTTCAGCACAGGTTATTACATGTATCCAAGGTCTAGTTTATCAAAAACAAATTTACGTTTAGCAAATAGCACTGGCATTATTGATGCTGGTTACCGTGGAAATCTTATTGGAATGTTTGATGTAGTAAATATTGAAGACGACAGAACCAAAGACAAAGTCAATAGTAATGACGCGGATTATTTTGCAAAAGTAAACGACAGATTACTTCAAATTTGTGCACCAGGATTAGTTCCTATTTACGTAGAAATCGTGAATTCTCTAGACGAACTAGGAAATGAAACAGAACGTGGAACGGGAGGATTTGGTTCTACTGGATTTTAATTACTAATCTATAAAATATAACAATAATAAGTTATTATTATATTTTAAAATATATATATAAATACGAATAATTATAATGTCTTTCAATAAAATTATTAATAAAATAAAGCAGTTAAATAGCAAAGATAACGAATCATTAATAATAGGTTTAATATTTATTCTAACAATTTGTTGGTTAATATTGTATGTTATACCAGAAATTTTTGTTAATTTATTTAATACATTTTTAGGTAAAGCTATACTAATATTATTCATAGTATTAGTAACTTTTAAAAATTTATATTACGGTATGATATTATTAACCATTTTTGTTATTATTTATAGATTTTTAACTATATCAATAGAATCAAATATAAAAACCAAAACCAAAGAAGGATTTACTTGGAATCAATCGTCCACAAACAAATTTTTAGAAATACAAAAGACAATCAATCCAGAAATTGTATTCAACACACCTGAAATTCAAAAACAAGCGACACAAGAAGAAGTAGATTATTTTAATCAACATGGGCGCTGGCCTTGGTCAGAGAAAGTAAAAAATTTATATACAGAATCTCTAGATAATAATCCTTATGTGCGAACAAGTTCAGAAGATGCTATCAAAACAATAAGTACAATTTATAATGAAAAAGCCATATTACAAATAATATCACATCAAACAAAAGAAGGTAAATTTTTATTAAATGGCGTGAGCATAAACACTGGTAAAAGCAATCCATATGAAGATTTACCAAGTGGATGGGGTGATTATGCATACAATTCTAAACAAATATCAAAAAAAAATAATGTCATTAAATGTGGTTACAATAATAATGACGAATTATCATTACAAGAAATAAATTACAAAGGAAACGACGGTATACTTTATAATCATGTTAAAGAAACAAAAAACATAGATTACAATGAATTAGAGGAAAAAATACCAGGGTTTTCTTTTTTAAAAGGTCCTTGCGATCCTTGTAAATCAATCAATAATCCACCAGATTACAATTGTCCATTTGAGTTAAATGTACGTGGAGTAGAAAAAGGAGTCACTCCAGTTTGGAAATATTTATGGAGTTTAGTTTAACATAATTTTTATCCCAATACAATATCATCACTATTTTCGTTATTAGTACTGCACGAACGCATTAAATCCAATATAGACAGTGTTGAATATGGATTGTCAACCTGATCTGATAATTTATATCCATCATTTACATCTTCGTCTTCGTGTTCACATTCATATTCATCAAGATGTTTTCTATAAAACGGTTTATTAAAATTATCATTATTTAATTCATCGTCGTAACAATCATTTTTATAATTTACCGCATACGATCTTTTAATCATAGGAGTTCCAAAATCAGGAATGTCAAAAACATGATGGTTCTGCTCGTTGTTATTATGAGCTTTTGGAGTACAAGTAGCACTATACGCTCTTTGTGAACCCTGAGAGGTTTGGCGAGCACATGAGTACATAGCACCATGTTTCGTATCAAATGTTTGCAAACATACATAGATATCATCACATAAAAGCTTAATAAAACTAGCATCCGATTTAGGCTCGTCTTTTTCCAAAAATTGCTGCATTTCTTTTAATAAATTTGTCATTTTATTTTTTAATAATTTGTCTTTTTCTTTTAATAAATTATAATTATCAACATTAGAATCATGAATATTATTCGTAATTTTATCAAAATTGTGAGTATTAACTTCAGATAAAAGTTGTTGGGTTTTTTGTCTGTACTTATAGTTAGTAAGATTAATAAAACCATCATTACCAACGAATTCATTATTTGTATCGTAAATTTTTTTGATCGTATTCTGAATAGATACTTCACAAGTTTCTTTTGAAAGACAATCAGAACATTGTACTATGCATGAAAACTCACTTGGGTTATCAGACAAAACATGGAATATTTTGTTACATTCACTAATCAAATCTCCAATATCAATTCTATCAACCCATTTATTTTTCTTCCAATCATATACTAAACCATTAACAACACGAATATTTGTATTTTCTAAAACTCTGTAAATAATAGAATGTAAAACTTCGCCATAAACCAATCCAGCTTTTTCAAGTGCATCAACAAAATAATAGTTATTTTTACTATTAACCACAGCTAATTCTTTCAATAAATATGCATTATGATCAATTCCAAAACCTATGAAAATATTGGAAATTAGAGGACTAACAAGTTTGTTTAATTCATTTGGTTTTTCACAACCTATTGTAGCATCACCGTCGGTCATAAAAATATGAGTAATATATACATCATTGTTATTACTATTATAATCCATAATATACCGATCAGAGTTTATTAACGCTTTTTCAATATTTGTCATATCTCTTGGTCTAATTTTTTTTATATTTTGAATAAGTTTATCTAAATTATCTTGTGTCACCTCTTGATTTTCAATAATAGTATAAATAGAATCATCAAATGCAAACACCGTTATTGAAACATTTAGTTCAATATGATCAGCAAAATAAGTAATCATATTTATTAATGTATGATTACTATGGTCCATTTTTGTTCTACCGTCTTTACATAAATCACTCATTGAACCAGAACAATCAACACTAAAAACAAAATGACGTTTTTGAGCAATAGGGTCTTTTTTATTTATTTTTAAATTAATAATACCAAAATTAGTGTTTTGTAAATCCAGTGTATTTGGTTTAGAACCTTCTTCTGGAATAATGTTAGTCGCGTGAACATTTATAAAATCAAAATCATGATGAAGAAATTCTTTATCAAATTGTATTCTAGTACCAGTTTCACAGATAGCATTCAACATTTTATATATTCTTTTGTTTTTACTGTAAAAATGTTATTATTATTTCATTTTTTTTTAAAAAGGTTTAAAAATAAAATAACAAGTATATAAATTATGGTAACTCCAGAAGAAGTAGAAACCGCAAAAGTAGAAGCAGCATCGGAAACAACGCAGACACAACCACAAAAGACGGATATACGTTTAGTTGATATTCAAATTAATGACGAAAATACGGCTTTAAACGTAATGGTAGGTTTTTTAAATGTGGCACATAAAAGAGGAGTATTTACTATTGATGAATCTGCAAAAATTTGGGAATGCATTTCAAAATTTCAAAAACCTAATGTTTAGATTTAATTCTCAAAACGTATAAATTATTTTATAACCTATTATTATAAGAATGCCTCGTTCAATAAAAACACCATGTCGTGGTAGAAAAGCTCGTAAATGTAAAAGCGCAACTAGATCATGCTCTTATGCAACTGGTACAAAAAGGCGTTTTTGTAGAAAAAGAAAAAATACTACTCGCAAAAGATAAATACAAAAAAATAATAAATATAATTAAAAATTAGTAATATACAAATTTACTAATTTTTACATAATTATCCAACTCGCTTTGTATAGGGTTTGAACCTATGACCTTAAGGTTAACAGCCTTACGCTCTACCAACTGAGCTAACAAAGCATATAATAATTTATACCGGTGAAGTACTAGTCACCGTTATAAACTATAATGATATTTTTAAGTAGTTTTACAGCATAATTTACATTTTTTAACGATATTTATAATTGAGTCAAACAAAGAGACACACCAATTTCTAATGTTGTTATCATTATTGTGATCGTATTCATCATCGTCAATAAAAGTTAAATTCATATTTAATAAAGCTATAGAAGAATCAATAATATTGAATAAAGCTTCTTTTTTTACATTGGAATCCAAAATGAGTATTTCAGAATCTAAAATAACCGTTATTGTATACGTTATAAAAACAAACATATGGGATTCATCATAAGTTTCAAGTTTGGAAGCTGCCAAAAAATAGGTATCTGCAATTATTTTGATAACAGTTGGAATATCAAATATTTGAATATTATTATTTTCTGTAATAGTTTGTAAATCTGTATCAAGATTTATGAAGGTTTCGGGTGACACATTCATAAACATGTATATCCACTTTTTTTCATCTTCATTTAAATTATATTCCGCGTAATCAATATTGTCCAATAAAACACCAATCAATCTATTATTATTCTGATTGAATATCATTACTAAATATATAATAAATAAATATAATAAAACAAATTATAACGCTAGACATCTAGCATCTAGCATTTAGCATCTAAAAGCAAATGCAAGAATACCAACCGCGATTATTCCTAAAACCAGTCCAGAATGATAATATACCGACATAGTCCTATACATTTGTAACCACAATTTGGTTTGTTCTGGATTATTTATATGATTCAACATCCAATCACTTTTTGGCGACAACATATAGTAAAAATAATTTGTCACAAAACATGTTGCAATAACGATACATATTAATGACATATTACTGAATTTTCCTCTCTTCAATCGTAAATTATACAAAATGATACATATTGAAAGGATAAACCCAATAACATAACCATATATTGAAATAAACAAACGTTCGTTCGCTAATTTATCGTATAATTGTTTCAAATTTGTAGGTAGTTTCTCTCTATAATGTTGAACAACCTTGCTATTTTGTGTGGCATTATAAAAATATATTTGCCCGACAATAAACGCGGCGGCTATGGAACAGGTAACTGAACATACCATTGTATAATATATATATATATATATATCAACCTTTTAAAAAAGGTTAAGACAAAATCCTTTAAAAAATTGGAAATAGTATCATTTGGCTGCACCTTACCACTTTTTGCAAAAGTTGTGCAAATTTACTTTTTTTAGAAAAAAAGGTAAATCAAAAATTATCATCATTTGGCTCCACCTTTTTGAAAGGTGGAAAAGGTGGAAAAGGCTGCTTTGAATTGTTTATTGCATTTTTTACATTGTCTAAAAGAACCATCTTGATTTAAAGGAAGTGACTCGCTGCAAGAACAAAAAATACATATAGGAGTGAAAGTAGGAACTTTCATATTCTTAATAAATTCGCTATGCGTGTTAAATTTATAGGCAACATTAACAGGCGTTTCAACTAAATTGTTGTTAAAAATATTTGAAAAACTCATTGTATAAAATAACAATTTATAAAATTTATATATAAATACTCAGCAATTAAAAATATTATATGAAAAAAGTTATAAGCTTTTCATTATGGGGTGATAATCCAACATATAACATAGGAGCTATAAAAAATGCAGAGATGGCATTAACATTTTATCCAGATTTTGAATGTTGGTTTTATATTCACACTGAATCTGTACCGAAAAATACAATTGAAACATTAAAAACAATTCCAAATACAAAAATTATATGTAAAGAAGGCGAGTTACTACATGAAAATTGTAAACCAAGAACGTGGAGATTTGAACCAATTGACGATCTGGAAGTTGAAATTATGATATCAAGAGATACAGATACAAGAATCACTTTGAGAGAAAAGCTAGCTGTAGATGAATGGTTATCATCAGATAAAGTATTTCATATAATGCGAGATCACCCACATCATAGTTTTTGGATTTTAGCTGGAATGTTTGGAACAAAAAAAATATCACAAATATCAAGCTGGAGAGATATAATGGATAAATACAATAAATCCGATAATAGGATGTATGACCAAGATTTTTTAAGAGATCATATTTATCCACTAGTGAAAGATAATTCAATTATTCACGCGAGTTTTCATAAATATGAAGATCATGCAACAGATTTTCCAATCAATTACGACGACGATTTAAGATTTGTTGGTGAATATGTGTATCACGATGAAACAAGATCACAACTACACATAGATATTTTGAAGTATTATTTATGCAGGTGAATTTATATATCAAAAATAAATTATTATCAACATACATAATAATGTACAACGTTTTTGTTTTTTGTGGAGGGAAATGTGGAGGTACAACAATTTCGGAAACTTTTAATAAAAATGGTTACAACTCAATCCATTTACATGACTTTAATTGTAATGGCTTTAATAACCCAAATACCGATATAACAAATATTTATGATATTTTAGAGAATTCGTGTAAAAATGATGAAAATGTTTATATTATTGATAGTTACAGGACACCAATAGAGAGAAAAATCTCTAGTTTTTTTGAAGGTATAAATACACATTTACCAAATTATAAAAACTTATCTATACAAGAAATTATTGATTTTTTCAATAACCAATTATTGGACAAAATAGAAAATTATCATTCAATGAATAATATTTTAAATTATTATAATATTCCGTTGTTTAAAAAATTTGATTTTAAAAATGGTTACAATTTACATAAGCATAATAATAATATGATATTTATTAAAATATTGTTTAAGGATATAAAAAATTGGGATAAAATTTTAAGCGAAATAGTTGAAAAAAACATTTTAATTTATCCAAAAAATTTGACGTCAAATAAAGAAATTAATAAAATATACGAAGAATTTAAAAAAAATTATAGGGTTCCAAAATCTTATATAGAAAATGAATTATCAAAAGACAGTGAATTTCAAATATATAATACTCAAAAAGAACAAGATGAATATATAAAAAAATGGTTGGAAAAATCATTTTAGAATAAATATATACACTATATTTATAAAGACAACTACCCAATTATAAATGACATTTTTTGATTTTTTTATATATTTTTTATTTTTTCTTAGATTTTCTTCAATATTTTTTGGTATACTAATATCTTACCATAAAAAAGTTGGTCCAACCGATATAACAAGTACAAATATAAAAGAAAATGAATATCATAAAAAAAACACGGTAAGAAATAGTGAAATTAAAAAATTTATTGATTTTCTATTTAGTTTTTTAATTGCTATTTTGATTTTTATGTTGTTTAGACCAAGTGATAAAAAAGGGGTTGTTTTAGATTTTAAAACAAATATATTATTAAAGATAGCCGCAATTACAATGATGATAAACGCTGATTGGGATAGTTTTTATTTATTCATACATCCACACGTAAAAGTATTTGAAAAATATACTAATCACGCCGACGCAAATTTTACACTGTTAAATATTTTTTGAAATTATAATATAACTCAAAAACAAACCAAAGAAATTTTTTGCAAATAAATCTAAAATATTATAAAAAGTATTCTTCAGGTAGTATGGTAACACTGCAGCTACTCCATAGAGAGACCAGAAAAAGAAAAAATACAAACATAATTTCCAACCAGTGGCTGTTTGGCGTACATAATTTATATATATTATATAAAAATATATCAAAAATGGTATAAATCCTAGAAGTACACCTGTCAATGTATTGATTATTTTAGTTTCGCCCAAATAACCAAATATTAACATTAACCAATCTAGGTATAATACATAAGACATAACACCTGAATTTTCAGTTAATAAATTAAATAATTCTAATTTTGACGTATCCAATCCATTCTCTTCGTATTTTAAATAAATTAAATATAAAATTAATGAAATTAACATAATTGGAGTTGTAATAAACCAATCGGCATAACGTTTTGGTGTCACATTTGGTATTTCTTTATAATTGTAAACTAACCATAAATAAAATAAACCTTGTATTAATTGGACAAATACTTCTAATCCTAATATTTGTTTCAGTATAGAATACGCTGGATCAATCTTTACAAAAAGAGCGCCTATATCAATTAGACCACTTAAAATTTGTATAATAAATGAAAAAATTAGTGTATTGTAAAAATAATATTTATTCATATATAAATATTATTATTTTAATATATAATTTTACAAAATGGAAACAGATTTATCATATAATGTCATTAATGATGCCTGTAAAAAAGAAAACGCGCAATTATACAAAGAACATAATGTTTTATTATATTCATCATTAATTTTTATTACAAACGTGGTAACTGCAATTTTTAATCAACATTACTTATATTCGTTGTTATTTTTTATTCTTACTATAACATCACTTGTAGTTCATTATAACGACAATGTCTATACAAATATTATTGATAAAATTGTTATTTTATCAATTGTCTTGTATGGAGGATATGTGTTCTACAAGAAAATAAATACAAACAAATGGTTGATTTGTTTAATAATCATCCTTACGTTCATATATTGTTTATTTGTATATATTTATGGTTTTATTGTGAAAGAATATTGTTTTTGTGATAAAAAATGTATATCTCAAAAGTACCATTTTATTATGCATATTATAGGTTCAATAGGTCACCATTTTATAATATTTTTATAACCAAATCGCAATAATTTTTGGTTTTCCACCTTTAGAAAAGGTGGAGCCAAACCAATCAACCTTTTCTAAAGGTGGATTGCTAGAGTCGTCTTCTCTGAGCCAAATATCCTGCAGATGTTCTGCCGACCATACCGTAATCATTGTGTGGTTTGTAAATAAATGTCCCTTTACTTTGAGTATAACATAATGTATTTTTGCAATTATCATACATCTTATTATAAGGTAAAACAGTTGTATCACCCAAAGTTTTAAAATTATTACTTTTATGTAGCGACGTAGATGGATATGCTTTTACATTGCTAAAATAAGCATTATTGCGGTTATTAAAAATTAACGATGACATAATATCAATATTTAAACTATATTATATTGATATTATTTACCTTACAACTTTTCAAAAAAGTTGTGCAAATTTACCTTTTAGAAAAAGGTAAAACCAAAAATTATTGCGATTTGGCTCAACCTTTTTTAAAGGTTGATTGGTTTGGCTCCACCTTTCTAAAAGGTGGAATGGTTTGGCTCAACCTTTTTTAAAGGTTGATTGGTTTGGCTCAACCTTTTTTAAAGGTTGAATGGTTTGGCTCCACCTTTCTAAAAGGTGGAATTATTTTCCACAAGAACCACACCCAGGTCTTACATTGTGAATGCGAGCAACCATGGAACCATTTAAAGCAGATGGTGCCTTTCTTTGTTGTTCTTGTTGAGTTTTTACTAAATTTGCAAGCATTGATTGTCTATAAATATTGGAGGTTGAATTAGAATTTACATCCATTCTAATAGATACTGATGGTCTATATGGCATTGATTATAAATAATACAAATATTTTAATTCTAATTT
>Ga0114971_10000177_pt1 | contig 39355 bp, 29 predicted proteins | sample M_140625_MF_Meta_FD_87320 | JGI IMG/M metagenome (GOLD analysis project Ga0114971, IMG submission 87320) | Freshwater microbial communities from Lake Montjoie, Canada to study carbon cycling - M_140625_MF_MetaG | ecosystem: Environmental > Aquatic > Freshwater > Lake | place: Lake Montjoie... | reverse complement strand
ATGGTTTGGGTTGAAGTGGGTTGGGTTGTAAGCACAGGATCAGGTGCAATAATTACCGCAGCGGTGTTCGAGGTTATACTGGCACATCCGCCTCCCGCTAGGGTGATGATCGCGTAATAATAAGTCGTTCCAGCAGTTGTGGAAGGAGGTGTGTAACAATTTGAAGTAGCTCCGCCGATCGATGAACCTCCTGTGGTATTGTTGCTCGCATTGCTATACCATTGATAAGCAGGGTTACCTGTACCGTTGGCATAGGTAACACACATTGGGTTAGTCGTACCTCCAACACACACCGTACTCGTTACTGGTTGGGTTGTGAAATTCGGAGCTTGAGTAACAATTACTGCAGCTGTCGCACTTGTTACCGAACAACCCGAAACGGCAGTTGTAACAATACAGTAATAATACATTGTACCTACGGCTGCAGTTGGCGGAGAGTAGGTGCTAGCTGTGGCTCCTGAAATTAAGGTTCCTGAAGTATTGTTGTTTGCGACATTGCTATACCATTGGTAAAGGAATGTTCCTGTTCCGCCTGTTGCTGTTACGGTTAGTGGGGCAGGTGCTGCAGTTTGACAAAGTGTTTGAGTTGCTAAAGGAGCAGAAACTGTCGGATCAACAACAACAACAACAGTTGCTACTTGTGAAGTTACTGTTCCACAACCGTTACCCGCGTCAGTCACCACACAATAATAATAGAATGTACCAGCCGTGCTGAAAACAGGAGGGGTATATGTTGCAGCTGTTGCATTAAGAATACTTGAGCCTCCAGAATTCGTCGCTGATGTATTTAAATACCATTGATAGGTGAATGCACCAATACCTGTTGAAGCTTGCAATGCTACTGTTAGAGCTGAAGAACTTCCTCCAACACAAATGGTTTGGGTTGAAGTGGGTTGGGTAGACAGGACTGGATCTGGAGTAATTACTACGGCAGCGGTGTTCGAAGTAATAACTGAGCACCCACCTCCGGTAAGGGAGATAATGGCATAGTAATATGTGGTTCCTGCAGCAGTAGCCGGTGGAGTGTAGCAATTTGAAGTAGCTCCGCTGATCGATGAGCCTCCTGTGGTATTGTTATTCGTATTGCTGTACCACTGATAGGAAGGAGTCCCTGTTCCGTTAATGTATGTAACACACATTGGAGTTGGAGTACCTCCTACACAGACGTTACTTGCAGTGGGCTGGGTTGTGAATGTTGGGGCAGGAATAACAATCACAGTGCTTGCAGCACTGGTTACGGAACAACCTGAAACAGGAGTTGTAACTACACAGTAATAATACAATGTTCCCACAGCAGAGGTGGGTGGAGTATACGTGTTATTTGTTGCACCCGTGATAAGCGTTCCAGAAGTTGTATTGTTTGCGGTATTGCTGTACCATTGGTATTGCAATGTGCCCGATCCGCCTGAAGCTGTTACGGTTAAAACAGTAGCAGTTGCATTTTGACACAGCGTTTGAGTTGCCAATGGAACCGTGATTGTAGGGTCGGCAACAACCACAACAGCAATCTGTGCAGAGGTGCTGGCGGTACAGCCACTTCCAGATGTATTTATCGTTACGGTATAATTGAAAGATCCAGCTGAAGCGGAAGCTGGTGGAGTGTATGTCGATGCTGTTGCACCAGCAATTGCTGTTGTCGGAGTGCCTACTAGGTTCCACTGGTAACTTGGTGTTCCAACACCATTGGTATAAGCGCCCGTTAATGGATTTGGCACTGTACCACCCACGCAAATGGTTTGCGTTGCCGGAGTGGCAGTAGCGACGGGGTCAGGGACCACAATTGCTGGTACATTGTTCGAAATTATTTGATTGCAATTCGTGTTGTTTGGAAAGGTCACTACACAGTAATAGTAAATGGTTCCAACCGCAGTTGCAGGTGGGACATAACTTGCTGAGGTTGCTCCTAGTATTAAAATCCCACCAGAACTAGTAGGATTTATATTGGAATACCATTGATAGGAAGGTAACCCTGGGCATAAATAACTAACAGTAACGCTCAATGCATTGAATGTTCCATCGAGACATACAGTGGCTGGCTGAACAGGTTGCGTAATAAAAGAAGGTTGTGGACATACTGTTACGGTTTGATTGCATGTGGAAGAGCAATTGGGAACCGGGGTTGTAGTGCCCTCAATTAAAGGGTTGACGAGCACGGTAATTGGGAAGGTAAGGACGGCAAGATTTGGTGCTACAGTATTGTTGTTAAGCGTAATAGTAGGGTTAACAGAAGAAGCTGTCGTGTTAATGGAAGAAGTGCCATTGGCAGGATTAGCCACGGTCCATTGATAAGTTAAAGCGAGAGGAGTATTTCCGCAAGACGGACCTGTAGTGTTATTTGTAACGGCGGTTACAAGCGGGGTGCATGAGCTTGTGGGGTTTACTGTAAAGGCACAAGTTGGAGGAGCAACAACGCAAATTGTTTTTTGCAGAGTCGAGATACCACAACCATTTAAATAATACTGTGTTACTGTATATATTCCTGGTGTGTTAAAATTAACAGGAACTGAATTATTTGCGGCTTGAACATTTGCCCAATCGTCAGCAGTAAATCCAGGCTGACCAATAGATCCCGATGTTACCGTCCAGCCTGTTAAAGGAGAAATTGTGTAATAAAACGCACCCGAACCTGAGCAAGTAAATGGCGCTGCATTATTCACACCGGCAATTGCATTGCCTGAAATTCCCGAATTTGTGATTGTAGCAGAAGAATTTACGCATATTGTGGTTGCAGACAAGTTGAAATTTGCAGTAGGTGCCATACTCACTACAATTGGAGAAACGCTGCTTGAAGTAGTACCACATGCATTTGAAGCTACAATCGTTGCGTAGAAAGCATTTGCTGGAAATAATCCTACAGTGGCCTGACCACATGAAGAGGAGTTAAATGTATGGGATATTGTCAGATTGCCAGAAATGTCTATATTAACCACTGGACTTGAATTGTCGCTGATGGTTAAGGTGTAAGTGGTACCGGTTGCGTTAGGAGTATTTGTGCCAGGATTAACCGTCGAAATGGTTAAATCTACGACCTGTCCAGTGCATAGTCCAACAGAGTTGGATACCCCTCCTGCAACGTAAGGATTCGAACCAGCATAGATGTTAAATGTTCTTGTAACAACACAGCCATTTAATGTTGCCGTAATTGTGAAAAAGTTATTTCCAATACTTAATGTGACTGGAATTGTATTTAGTCCGGTTACTAACGATGTTGGAGCTTGATTTCCAATTGCAATTGTATATGAAGCATTATTGCTAGTTGCAATGCCGTAATTTATTTGAGCAGTATTTGCTCCAGATGAACTCCCACATAGTGTGTAAGTTAGGATACCGCCATATGTATTGCTAACCAAATTACCACCTGCAACCTGCACATTTACTGGGTTTGATACATTAACAGAGGATATGGCTATGGTTTGGGTATTAGCAGGAGATGTGCAACCTGTAGAAGAATTTGTTGCGGTTACTGAATAGTTGAAAGTGCCGCCGTTGTTAAAGGTTATTGATGGTGAAGCGGAGTTGCCATTGTTTACGGAAGGGCTCCAAGTGTAAGTCAAACCAGAAACAGGATTGAAACCAGTGATCGGAACAGTTGTGCCGGGACAACCAGTCGCAGGAATTGTAAATGTAGGAACTGCCGGGTTTGCATTAACAGTGACCTGAATTTGATCGGTATCGGTACATCCATTGACAGTTGCGGTTCCAGTAAAAGTATAGGTGCCAACCGGAAGATTATTGAAAGTTGGATTACTTGAAGACCCTGTTTGTGTTAATGTAATAGGGCTTCCAGTAGTTGTATTTACAGCAGTCCAGGAATATGTAACAGCAGGTGAAGAAGGCTGATTTGAAATTGTTGAAGAAATATTGAAAGGACTACCTTGACAAATGGACTGATCGTTACCAGCGTTTAGATTTAAATTGGTTACAGTAACATTGACCTGATCGTTATCGCTACAGCCATTGGCTGTAATTGTCCCTGTAATGGTATATGTGCCAGCGGAAAGGCCGCTCAAACTCGGTGAAGCATTTGTTGATGAAAGTCCTGCAGGATTACTTGTCCAAGAATAAGTAACTGTACCCCCTGCCGGAACATCAGAAACTGATGAGTTAATATTAGTTAAAGCTCCTTGGCAAATTGTAATATTACTTCCAGCATCTAAACTGAAATTGTTGTTATTATTATTACTTGGTTGGTCAACTTGTATTGGGTCGGAGGCGGTGCAGGTACTTCCGGCATATGTTACAGTTACAGTGTAAGTTCCGTCGAGTAAATCACTAAAGTTAGAGATGGTATAGATACTGCCAGTAGCCCCTTGGATTGTACTGTTTCCGACATTTCCGAACGGGTTAAACTCCCAAGTGTAAATTGGAGTTCCTACACCTGCGCCTGTTGGACCGCCTGAAATTACTGCCGTTAGAGTTATGCTTGTGCCATTGCAGTATTCAACGTTCGGCCCCAGTGAAACAGATAAACTGTTGCAAGGCGGTTGAGCCAATAATTCCAATCCACAAAAGGAGAAAAACACTAATGCAATGACGCCTTTTAAAACAGCGTTTAAATTCTTTCTCGCAGCTAAAACATTCAAGAAACTCAACATCGCAATTAATTTGTTACAAAGCTAATTGTTTCTTGCTGAACAGTTCATTTTTTTTAAATAAAAAAGGGAGCCCCTTAGGACTCCTTAAATTATTCAGAAACTTTATTATTTCTTTTTAAAATTCGGACATTTAAAATTCAATTGATCATTTCCAGCTTTTTTCATGCGCTTACTTCCCGCTCTTTGTGCCGAATGATTCCTCTTACTATGCGAAGAATAATTATACCCTTTCTGAGAACTCGAACAAGATGTTTGTGTAGTCACTACTGTTGCCGTTCCGAACAAGGCGAGAAGTAAATAGGAGAGTCTGAAAAAACGTTTCATTTTAATGTTGAATTAATACTTTTTTATTTGTTTTTCCTTTCGAAGTAGTTAGTCTGAAAACATAAAATCCATTCGGAAGATTTGAGACTTCCATTCGATTTACATTGAATTCAGTTTTTACCATTGCGCCAGTCATGTTGTAGACTTCAATTTGCTTCAAATCGTTGCTTGAGATAAATACATTCGATGAAGCCGGATTGGGATAAACCAAAAGGTCTTCTTCTTGAGCACTTAACTCTTCCGTTCCAACAGTTATTGTGCGGTAGGTGCAATCAAGTGGAATAGAACAAATATGATGCGTTAGAAAATTCGACATAATACTCATGGTGGTATCTAAAATTGCAGCGTTCGTCATGTGAGGAACGTGATCCAGTCCTTCATAAATCTCGAAGCAATGCTCCAATCCAATCTGATCCATTTTCTCGTTAATACTATTACTTCCGTCTACTTCAACAACAGGTGCTACACCGAATGCATATTGCATGGCAGATCCGTAAGGAACCGTTTGGTCATTCGTTCCATGAAACAACAAAGCTGGTTCGTCGCCAGCATGAATCCATGCCGTATCGCCAATGGCTCCGCAAATGTTTACAATCGCTTTGACATCTGACGGGTATCCTGGATTTCCACTTTCTCCTTCTAACTCTCCGGCTAGCCCTGGATTGCTTGTGTTGACATATGCAGGCAATTCAGCCATTTCATCTAAATAAGCCATGTGCAAGGCTATGTATCCACCGGCGCTAGATCCAGCAATGTAGATTTCGTTGGGGTCTATGTTATACGGATTTCCATCAACAGCAACTGTCTTACGAAGAAAACGCACTGCTGCTTTTCCATCTTGTACACCACGCATTACTGCCTCGGTCATTGGTCCAGCGAGGTTTGCAGTGATAGTCACACCCAATCTGTATTCCATAGAAATGGCTACATAGCCCATCTTAGCAAGTCTCTCGCAAATAGGAACTACATCGGCGCCAGTCTTCGATCCCGAAAGAAAGAATCCGCCGTGAGCAACAATCACAGCTGGTCTATTCATGACGTTATCACCAACAGGCTGGTAAACATCGCACAACAAGATTTGACTCGTTCCGTTGTTTTTTAAGTTTTGTCCGTAAGGAACATCAGACGTCACTTGAACATCGCTAAAAATGTAGTTCAAATATCTGTTTCCATCACATTGGGCTAGACAGTTCAAGCTAACGAGAACAGCAAAAAAGGATAATATTTTTTTCATTTTACAGAATTAAGGTTCGACAATTTAACATTAATTCTTTTTGAATCAGCAAAAAAACATTATTCCCCTTCAAATGTTAATGATTTTTATAAGATTGAGCGGTATGTCTGTTGAAAGGATTATTTTTGCTCGACTTCACACTTATGATTGAAACTGATATCCTTATTATTGGTGCGGGCCCATGTGGTTTGTTTACCGTTTTTGAAGCTGGACTTCTGAAATTACGTTGTCATTTGATAGATGCTCTGCCTCAGGCAGGCGGACAATTGACTGAAATTTATCCGAAGAAACCCATTTATGATATTCCTGGGTTCCCTGTAATTTTGGCTGGTGAGCTGATAGATAATTTAATGAAACAAGCCGAGCCGTTCAAGCCCGGATTTACCTTGGGAGAGCGCGCTGAGTCTTTTGAAAAAACAGAAGACGGAATGTTCATGGTGACGACTTCGCGCGGAACAAAACACAAGGCTCCAATTGTAGCAATTGCCGGTGGATTGGGGTGCTTCGAACCCCGTAAACCGCCTATTTCAAACATATCAGATTTTGAAGACAAGGGAATTGAATACATTGTTCGTGACCCCGAATTCTACAGAGGAAAGTCTGTGATTATAAGTGGAGGAGGAGACTCTGCTTTAGATTGGGCTGTCTTTTTAGCAAACGGTGTGGCTAAAGAAGTAACTCTTGTGCATAGAAGTAAAAGTTTTCGGGGTCATCCAGACTCAGTGCAAAAAGTGCTTGACATGGCGGCTTCAGGAAAAATTAATCTGCACACAGATGCAGAGGTTATTGAAGTATCCGGAGACGATGTTCTTCGCAACATTACCCTTCAACACAACGACGAAACAAAAACAGTATTGGCGACAGATCATTGGTTGCCTTTGTTTGGTTTAAGTCCAAAACTCGGCCCGTTGTCTGAGTGGGGGTTGAACATTGACAAGAACAGCATTGAAGTAAATACTCTCGATTACCAAACGAATGTCCCAGGGCTTTATGCAATAGGTGACATCAATTCTTATCCAGGTAAATTGAAGTTGATTCTTTGCGGTTTTCACGAAACTACGCTCATGGTTCAAAGTGCATTCAAACGGATTTATCCAGATAAGAATTATGTGTTGAAATACACGACAGTTAACGGTATTAATGGATTTTAAAAATGGAGAATACAGTACAAATAACAGTTGTCGATCGAGAAGACAAGGAGCACGTTTTAGACGCTCCTACCGACATGGGTATGAATATGATGGAGCTGTGCAAGTCCTATGAGTTGCCTGTGGAAGGAACTTGCGGCGGAATGGCCATGTGCGCAAGTTGTCATATGTACATTATATCCGATCACGATTTGGGAGAAAGAAACGACGATGAAGAGGGAATGTTAGATCAAGCCTTTTTTGTAAAAGGAAATAGCAGATTGGGATGTCAGTTGCACATTGCTGCGAACTTCGACGGACTGAAAGTGAAATTGGCGGAAGTAGGAGGGTAGGCTTATCGCGTAAGCTGCTCAACAGCGAGCACGTATGAGTCAAAACCAAATCCAGATATTGTCCCCAAACAATGTTGTGCAAGGAGCGATGTATGTCGCTCCTTTTCTCTTGCCATAACATTGCTCAAGTGAACTTCGATGACTCTTGGCTTCACTGCTGCTAGTGCGTCTGCTATTGCAACGCTCGTGTGCGTATATCCTCCCGCATTGAATACAATAGCGTCGTATTTTTCTGAATCTTGTATCGCATCTATAAGCACTCCTTCGTGGTTTGATTGAAGGTGAGAAAAAATGACATTGGAAAATTTTTCGGTCAAGTGATGCATGAGCGTCTCTAAATTATCTGAGCCGTAAATAGAAGGCTCGCGCGTTCCGAGTAAATTTAAGTTGGGACCGTTAAGTATAAGAATGCGCATCACTTACGAATTGTTGTGTCTAACGACCATTGATCCTCAGTAATGCTGATATCGTTCTTGAAAAAGTACGTTCCCGTTTTTGAAATTACTTTTTGGTAGACATCTACCTTTGCCCCAATCTTCACTGTTCTTTCAATAACCTTTTGGCTGGGACGACTGGTCTCATATGATTTTTCTGTTACTCCTTCGGCAAGTGTTTCAGTCCCTGGTTTTGGATTTAACAAAGACGGATCTTTGGGTCCAGTTGGATATTCAGGACGGATTTTAGAAGAATCGTTTTTACTCTTCTCCGCTTTTTCTTTATCGTCTAAAATTTTAGTTTCAAGAACATGCGCATTGGCATTTACCTCCATGCGTTGTTTTTCCAATAGGTTCGGACTGTCGTCATTTATTTCCTCTTGGATTGTTTTGCTTTTTTCAATCTCTTTACCATGGGTAATGATTCCCGATTGTCCAGCTGTTTTTGTGCTAGCATCAACTTCTGCGAAGTGTTTTTTCTCTCCTTGAAGATCAGCTATTTCAGCGGTAAGATCTTCGTTTCCTTTTACGACTAATTCAGAATTCACGTCTTTCTCTTCGGCAATTCGGTTTCTGTTTTGATTACGCCCTCGCTTCGAACGTTCGGTGTATTCAGTCGTTTGACCGTTCCTTTCTTCGTATGTAGAATTAATTTCTCGTTCATTCTTTTTGCGCTCTCTGTCGTTCTTCGAAAATTCAGTGATCTGATTTTTATCGTCGTCCTTGAATTCTGAAGCTTTTTCAATATATCTTCTTTGGCGACGTGTATAATTTTCTTTCCGCGTTTCGACATCATTTTTAGCTGAATCAATCGCCGTTCCATTAGCCGTTAAATAAGGTTCAGACTGACGTGTTATTTCTGTCAACTGATTTTGCTTGATGTCAATTTCAGCTTCGGCTTCTTCTATTTTTTCGCGGTGCTTTGATCGGAACCTGGCTTGACTAGTGCTATCTTGAGATTTGTCTTGGAAGATGTCAAGCATCTTTCTTTTTTCTGCTTTTTTCTGGGCGTCTCGATAGAAATCATCAACCGCTTTTTCTGCATCGGCATCTACATCGCTCCTTCTATTTCTAGTCCGATTTCTTTTTTTGTTTTCTTCTTCCAAGAGATTTACCTCGGCTTCTTCGTTTTCACGAATACGAGTCAGTCTATTTTCTTCGGCATCTTTTTCTTTCTGACGACGAATTTCCTCGAATTCCTGTTCCTGCTTTATTCGCTTTTCTTTCCAGTCAATATCGGCTTGGCTTTCTGTGCTATGCAGTTCAAGAATAGCCGCGTCGAGGGTTTCAATTTGTTTGATTGGGTAACGTTCTCCAAATTTAATGTTCAGCGCAGCGACATATTTTATTTTAGCCGCAGTCATTTTTTGCTCGTCGGTGAGCGTACTTTCTTCAAAAAGTTTATCTCCTTCTGCAATCAGTCGTTTGTATTCGTTGAGCTGCGGGTCTTCCGTTGGAGTGGTGTTGCGCACAACGGTATTTGCTGCTTCTAAGACTTTCTTAGCCTTGTCTATTTGTGCGATGGGATAATTCTCTTCCGGTTTAACATCGGAAGCACTTTCATACTTATTAATCGCCTCTTGATATTGTTTTTCCGCGAAAAGATCGTCAGCAGATGCGATTAGAGCTTTGTATCGTCTTTCTATTTCTTCTTGCTTGTTCTTGTCATTTGCAATCGCATCTATTGCTGCTTGCGCAATGTCTATTTGCTTTTTCGGATAGACTTCGTCTGATTTTAATTTTAAAGCTTCTTTGTATGTGGAAATACAAGTGGCATAATTCTCTTCGTTGAACTCACCGTCTGCCTGAGCAATCAGAGCTTTGTATTTTTTCTCTTGTTCTAACCCATCTAATTTGCGTTGAATTTCTTCAAGTTGCGCAGCAGGGTATGGTGCATTCGATTTTATTGAAAGAGCTTCGGTGAATTTAGATTGTGCAGCCTCCCACGATTGGTTTTTAAATTGAGCATCTCCGTCTTTGATTAATTGAGCGTAACGCGCCTCGTTATTCTTGTTTGCTTGTTGCTCGCGAAATTTACGCTCGGCCTCATCGTATTTATCTTGAGCAGGTTTGTCTGAAGGAAATAATCCCAACGCAGCATTGTACTTCGTCATGGCCTCCTCGAACTTCGTTCCTGCCATGCGGTCATCACCTTCCAACATAAGCTTTTCATAGTCCTTTCTGACCTTATCTCCGTTCTTCGCTAAGTCTGCCAATCGTTTGAATTCAGCATCAATTTTCTTGTTCATTTCGGCTGTATATTCGAAATCGAATGTCACATAATTCGTTTGAGAATTGAATGCGGCTTTCCCCATTGGTTCTTTTAAAATATCTGTGTTGAAGCCGTCGACATATTTGAAAAGTGAAGATTCAAATTCCATTAAGAATCCACCAGCACGATCTTCCGCAGGAATATTTCGGGTGTCTACTCGAATTATTTTGGTAACATAATCTGCACGTGAGAATTTTAAATCGTAGGAATATCCCAGAGGCAGAGTGAAATCGAATTTACCCGATGTGCCTGCCTCAAATACTCTTTCTTGAGCGCCATTTTTAAATACAATAATTTGAACGCCGTCTAACTTCTTGTCAGAGTCTTTATCAATGATTGCTCCTTGACTTTTAATTCGAATCTCTTCGTTTTGTCCTGATACAGAATAGCTTGATACAAGAAGACCGAGGAAGGACGCCCAAAGTATAAGTACGCGAATAGCATTCATAGTAGATTAAATAAGATTCCTAAATCACACGTAAAGATAATCGGAAATACAATAAATTGAAAGAAAAATAACTCCCCGAGGGGAGTTAGATTTGAATGGTCATTTGGCTTAAAGCTTTGCCCGTGCTGCTTTCGGCTGCAAGGGAATAGTTTCCGCGGCTAAATCCGCTTACGTCTAAATCAACAGGTAGATTCAATTGTCCGGCTTTCTGACCGTGAATGAGTTCCACGAATTTCACAATTTCACCCTGTTCATCGCGAAGAACAACACGAACGTCTTCTTGATTCTCCAGTATAAATTGAAGGTTACTTTCCACACGGTTGGGTTTACCAGAGAAAGCAAGTCCGCTGTTTTCTTGAGCCTCTTCATAATCTACTTGATACCTTGGAATAGGCACACGCTTGTGTTTAGCTGCAATAATTTGAAGTTCATTTGCTTTCATTTTTCCACCGTCATAAGTGACAATAGATGCAACACTGTGGTCGTTGGTGAATGCCCAAACCAACTGTTGAATAGCAGGGCAATTGCCTAAACGTTTGGCTTCAACTTCTTCAAGCGCTGCAACAAGATCGGCATTAGCCATTTCAGTTTTCCCAAGGTCGTGGAAGCCGTCAGAAGTGGACATGGCAGAAGCATTGCCGCAAGCCGTGTTCAGAAGAGTGCTTTTCTCTTCGCCTGGTGCAAGGAAGATCTCCCGAGATCGCAACACAACGAAAGGTTGGTAGTCGTTGGTTGCCGTGTAGAATACTCTTCCCGTTTCCACATGCAAGGCCATTGAATCCTTGGTTGTGTTTTTTACTGTAAGTTGAAAATAGCCGTGGTTGCGAATGTGATTAACGATTCCGCTGAAAGAGATCTTTTTCTCTTTTTTTGCTTTCTCGAAATTGCAACGTTGGATTTCTTTTTGTGCCGTTGTTTCAAGTCCAAGAAACAAAAGGCCGATAATTAGAATTGTGTTTTTCATGGTGCTGGGGTTTGAGGGGTTGATGATCGATTGATTCTAGCTAAATCTTTTTTTGTAATGAAGACAACCGTGTGGTCGTTTTTAGTCGTTTTTCTTCGGCTACTTGGAATCTCTCCTAAACGGTAGCTGTACGTCGTGGTTTTGTTTTCTCGTTTGGAATAAACGTCCATTGAAATCCTGGAGAGTATGGAGACAGATCCGAACGGAATTTCAGTTGAGTGAGGTTTGTTATTGAGTTGCTTTTCGAAGTTTACTTTGACATTTTCCTGAGAGAATTCAATCCGAGAAAATCTTAGTGAGGGTGAAAGCACGAACTTGATTTCGCCGGTTGCTCGATCGTCATTGAATAGTCCGTATACCCCAGTCTCATTAACATGCACCAAATGATATTTCTTTCTATTGATGGTCTTGGTTCCGACTTTCTTTCCTTTCATCGAGTTCCATTTTTTCTCGGTGTAACTCCATTTCAATAAGATAAGTTTTTCGCCCCGAACATTGGACGCTTCAGGCACCAGTATGTCAATTCCATCCTCAGCGAATTTTCCTTCGGGAAGAAATACGTCGAAGGCAGAATGGCATTCGAGTATTTGACCTTTGGAATTCACCGTGTTGAAATTGGCAGCCAGCTCTTCAAAATTCAAGTATCGAACATCGGGAGCGTCTGATGCTTTTACTGCTAGCATTAAGCCAAACAGAAATAGGGTGGTGGTGATCTTTGTCATGGCTATTATTTGTTATTGAAGTATGCGTTAACTTTCTTTCTGCTTTTGAAAACACTTAAAATATTTTTCTTTGAAACCTTCGTTTCTTCGATCCACTCCGTTCCATTGGCATCTTTGCAAACCGACCGGATAATATAGTTTTCAATGTCGCGAGGAGCCTTGAACTTTGCTTCACGCTGGTTGTCGGAGATGTCACCTTCTATGCGAATGAAAGGCTCGGTAGAAATGATTTCAACATACGTAAGAGCAACATTCTTTGGGGCAATCGCTACTACGGGCGTCACACTAGTAGACTTATTTTCGACAAGTGCATAGATTCCAGACTCCTCAAGAACAGCAGCGTAGTAATATCCGCGAGCTCCTTTTGTCGGTTTTTTAGCGCTCACGACTTTCGTCCATTCTTTATTCATGTTATTCCATTGCAACAACATAAATTGTTTTTTTGCAAATTCAGACTTTTGCACAAGCGAAGCTGTAACAGGCCTTTGAGGCATTTTTCCTTCAGGGAAATCAATTTTCAATAATTCACGTATGACAATGATTTTATTTTCGAAGAAAGATGACACGTTGGAATTGTATAACTCTTCTTGGGACGAAAGTTTTTGAATAGACAGTTCGCTGGCTAATTCAAGGTCGTTGTATCCGCAGGTGATTGAAATATCGTTTTTGTTTGTGAAAGTGCTATCTGGACGGATAATTTCAGCAACTACAGCGTGTGGAACAATTTCAACTGAAATTACAGGAGCTTTCTTTTTCCCCTCTTGCTCATAATTAAATGATATGCGTTCGAAGTTTAAATGCTCTTCCTTGAAAAATTCTCTTAATTCTTTCTCTCTCTTGTAAAAGAGGGTCTGCTTTTTTGAATCGGCATTTCTGCTAGGTTCTTGCAAAGTGACCTTAATGCCCTTGGCTAAATAAAGTTCTTCGGCGTATACGGATAACGCGCGAATGGTGGCTTCGTTGAATTTCTCAGAGTCCTTTTCAAATTCAATGACAATAGTTGAATTTGCTTGAGCGGCGAGGAAGTAGCCAGCGCAAAATAAAACAGCAATTATTTTTTTCATAGCGATGGAGTTTTTGAGGTTCTTCATTCGAAACGAGATTTGTTTTTTAATAATTGTCTTTCAGCAAATTATTTTTTATTGTGTGACCTGCGATTTTTTTTGCAGATTTGTTGTATGAATATGAGTTATTGGGAAAGAGAGACGTTTTTAGCGGGCTATGATGTGCTGGTTGTAGGTGCAGGAATTGCAGGCCTTTCAACGGCTATAGAATTGAAGAATAAAAATCCCGATTTAAAAATAGGAGTGTTAGAACGAGGTTGGTTAAGCGATGGAGCCAGTTCAAAGAATGCCGGATTTGCTTGCTTTGGAAGCGTTTCTGAATTTGTCGATGACATGAAAGACATGTCGTTTGAGGAAGTTGTAAGCCTCGGGATTAAACGATTCCGAGGGATTGAAAAATTGGTGAGTGATTATTCTGAAGATGTATTGAAGCTTGAATGGAACGGTGGACACGAATTATTTTTTGAAGAAGATTCAGTGAGTTTTAATAAGTGTTGCATTCACGTTGGCCAGTTCAATGAAGCCTTTGAAAGCGCTTTGGGAATACGTCCCTACACTGTTCTTAACGTCAATGAATTTCAAGGAATAAGAAATTTAATTGGTGTTATTTCAAATAAATACGAAGGCGGATTAGACACCGGTGCAAGACTTCGTGCTATGCGTGAAAGAGCCTTAAACATAGGTGTTCAGCTTTATAATGGAGTTGAAGTTATGGGGTTTCATTCGAGTGGAAGTGAAATGCAAGTGAATACTACTGTTGGAAATTGGATGGCGATGAGACTGGCATTTTGCACAAGTTCTTTTCATGCTAATTTGTTTGTAGAGCTTCAGATGACAGCAAAGCGAAATCAAGTAATAGTTACGAAACCCATTCCCGATTTAAAATTAGACGGAACTTTTCATCATCAAGAAGGATTCAATTATTTTCGGAATATAGATGGAAGAATCTTAATGGGCGGAATGCGTCATTTATTTCCAAATACAGAGTCCACAAGCCTTCAAGGCAACACGGAAGAAGTTGTAAGTGCTTTAACAAATTTCCTTCAACATAAAATACACACGACTTCTAAAATAGAAATTGATTTGGCTTGGAGTGGTATTTTAGGGGTGGGGAAAGATGAGCGTCCTGTTGTAAGGGAAGTGGAAAAAAATGTATTTGTCGGCACCTGCCTTGGAGGAATAGGAGTGGCCATTGGTTCGCTTATTGGCGAAGAATTAGCCGGACTTATAGATTCTTCTCTTTCAAAATAAATTCTGAAATAGCATCTGCACAGCGCTCTCCGTCTATTGCAGCAGATACAATTCCGCCTGCATAACCTGCACCTTCACCGCAAGGAAATAGATTTTTTATTTCAGGATGATTAAACAACTCTTTGTCGCGAGGAATTCTCACTGGAGAAGATGTACGTGTTTCAGGAGCCAATAACAACGCATTCGGTCCCGCGAAATTCGGCATCTTAGTATTGAAATGTTGAAGCGCCCCGATTAAACATTCCGAAATAAACTTCGGGAATAAATCACGAAGGTTTACCGCTGTTATTCCAGGACTGTAAGAAGTGTCTGGAAGAGTGGTGCTTTTCTTATTGTAGATAAAATCTGTCGCGCGTTGTGCAGGCGCAAATTGATTGGAGCCACCGAGTTCATAGGCCTTTTTTTCTATGTCTTGTTGAAGATGCATTCCAGCAAGAGGCCCGCTGTAATTTAAGTTTTCGAGGTCGCTCAATTTCACTTCAACCACAATACCTGAGTTAGCCCATGGGTTGTTGCGCTTGCTTGGCGACCATCCGTTCGTTACAATTTCTTCCTGCGAAGTGGCGCACGGTGCAACGATTCCTCCGGGACACATACAGAAGGAATACACCCCGCGATCGTTTACTTGTGTGACAATGGAATAACTAGCAGGAGGAAGAAATTCACCGCGATCGTCGCACTTGTATTGAAGTTTATCAATTGTTCGTTGGTCGTGTTCAATTCGAACACCTATGGCAAAAGGCTTTGCTTCAAGTGCAATGTTTTTCGCGTGAAGCAGTTCGAAGATATCCCGCGCGCTGTGTCCGGTTGCCAATAAAACAGAATCTGCTAGAAGGGAATTTCCCTTCGCTGTTTTGACTTCGTGAATGGCATCGCTGCTCAAATTAAAATCAACCACTCTTTCTTCAAAATGAATTTCTCCTCCATTCGCCAAGATGCTATCACGCATGTTGGCAATAATTTGTGGAAGTTTATTTGTCCCTACATGCGGATGACTTTCAGTCAGAATATTTTCGTTAGCTCCAAATTGAACCAGTGTTTCTAAGATGCGAACCACGCTTCCTTTTTTTGTGCTTCGCGTATATAGCTTGCCGTCGCTATACGTTCCAGCCCCGCCTTCCCCGTAGCAATAATTGGAATCTTCGTGAACAATTCCGTTTCGTGTAATTTCAACGAGATCCCGTCTTCGTGCACGAACATCTTTTCCGCGTTCAAGAATAATGGGCTTAACTCCCAATTCAAGCAGTCGCAGTGCCGCAAACAATCCAGCTGGACCCGCCCCGATAATGATTGCCGAGCCTTTTATTTCATGTTGAAACTGACGTTGATGAACAGCTGGGAATTCTTCATTCGCGGCAATGACCGAAATTCGAAGAAGGACAATTGTGTTGCGCTTTCGGGCGTCGATAGATTTTTTGTCGATGCGCCATTTAAATGAAAGAGGAGATAAATTCAAATTAATTTGAATTTTCTCCTCTAAATAATTGAAGTCGGCCGATTGGGCAGGACTTACTTGAAGTTCAATGGTGTTCATGCTGTTGGTCTATTCAACCAAAAAAGATGATTAAAAAATATTATTATGCTTTCACAGCTTTCACAGCTTTCGCAGTCTTAGCAACTTTAGCCTTTACAGAACCAGGCTTTCTTCCGCGCTTTTTCAAAACTTTTGGAGCCGCGGATACCGTCGTTGCAGTTGGTGTAACTGAAGCTGTCTCTTTTTTCGGACCGGTTTTCTTAGCACCCGGCTTGTTCTTAGAACCTTTTGGACGACCACGACCGTCTTTTGCAGAAGTCGATTTTGGACTTCCAGCTTTGCCTAAAATAGAGGCTATTCTAGCAGTTATTTTAACTTTGCGCCCTCTTCCAGTTTGAAGTGTAGCAATAATATTAGCTGCGTCCACAAGGGCATTAAGTTCTTTCTCACGACGAGCAATCTCTTGTTTAATTTCGTTTAACAGTTTCATAAAAATAAATTTGTATTTATAAATTTGCGCAAAAATATCGCGCTAATTTAATTTTAAATCCTAAGAGAATGTTAAAAAATGTGAAGAAAATTTAATCGTTACCTCATTCGGATTACTTTAGCGGCTCAATTTGAGCAATATGAAATTCAATAAAAAGAACATTTCGAGGGAAGAATTATTGGCATTGTACGAAGCAATTAAATTGCCTCGTTTGATAGAGGATAAGATGCTAAGCCAATTGCGTTTGGGAATGATATCGAAATGGTTTTCTTCATACGGACAAGAAGCGATTTCTGTGGGTGTTGGAATGGGTATGCAAGAGGATGAGTTTATTTTGCCCATGCACAGAAATTTGGGAATCTTCACTTCCAGAAATTTAGACCTAAAACAATTATTCCTGCAATTTCAAGGAAAGAAAGACGGATTCACAAAAGGTCGCGATCGCTCGTTTCATTTCGGAACGAAGGAGCACCATGTTGTGGGAATGATTTCTCACTTGGGCCCACAATTGGGCATTGCAGACGGAATAGCTTTAGCAAATAAACTAGAAGGTTCTCCCAAGGCAACAATAGTATTTAGTGGAGATGGTGGTGCAAGTGAAGGCGACTTTCATGAGGCGTTAAATGTGGCAACAGTGTGGGATTTGCCTGTGATTTTTTGTATTGAAAACAACGCATGGGGATTGTCAACTCCAAGTCGTGAGCAATTTCGCTGCGAACAGTTTATAGATAAGGCCATTGGTTATGGAATGCCTGCAGAGGATGCCATTCAAATCGACGGGAATAATATTCTAGAGGTTTATTCAACTGTAAAAGAAATAGCATCAAGTATTCGCAAGAATCCTCGACCTATTATTTTAGAGTGCATGACTTTCCGTGTTCGTGGACACGAAGAGGCGAGTGGAACGAAATATTATCCAGACGGAATGATAGACGAGTGGTCGAAGAAAGATCCCGTTGCGATGTATGAGCAGTTTTTATTGGAAGAGCAATTAATTACTCCAGCCGATGTAGAGGAAATGAATTTAAAGTTGAAAAATAAAATCAACACGAATTTAAAAGCGGCTTACGCAGAACCAGATATCGAAGTGAATGAGGAGGAAGAATTTGAAGACTTGTTCGCACCGTTTTCAAACGTTGAAATAGCTCCTTCTTCCACCAAAAAGAAAATGCGTTTCATAGATGCCATTCAAGACGGACTGCGCGAAAGCATGCGCAAGCACGATCGCTTGGTTCTCATGGGACAAGACATTGCTGAATACGGAGGCGTATTTAAAGTAACTGAAGGATTCCTTGAAGAATTCGGAAAAGGCCGCGTTCGAAATACACCCTTGTGCGAATCTGCTATTGTGGGTGCAGGACTCGGATTAAGCATGAAAGGTCACAAGGCCATGGTGGAAATGCAATTCGCAGATTTTGTGACTTGCGGATTCAATCAGATTGTAAATAACTTGGCGAAGCTGCATTACCGTTGGGCGGAAAACGCAGACGTTGTCGTGCGCATGCCAACAGGCGGTGGCGCTGCAGCGGGACCGTTCCACAGTCAAAGTAATGAAGCTTGGTTCTTCCATACTCCTGGATTGAAAATTGCTTATCCAGCTTTTCCTTCCGACGCGAAAGGATTGTTGTGTCAATCGTTTGAAGACCCGAATCCTGTTCTATTCTTCGAACACAAGATGCTTTATAGAAGTATTGAAGAAGAGGTTCCAGAAGGATATTACACGCTTCCATTCGGAAAGGCACGCATAGTTTCAACCGGAGAGAAATTAACATTAGTAACCTATGGCCTCGGCGTTCATTGGGGAATGGAAGTGTTGAAGGAAGAGAAATACGCAGGCATTGAATTGATTGACTTGCGCACATTAGCGCCTTTGGATTACGAAACAGTGATGACCTCAGTGAAGAAAACAGGACGCGTTGTCGTGTTGCATGAAGATTCTCTAACTGGTGGAATAGGCGGGGAGTTGGCTTCACGCATTACTGAAGAGTGTTTTGAATATCTTGATGCTCCTGTTACGCGATGTGCGAGTTTAGACACTCCTATTCCATTCAATGCGGGATTGGAGGTCAATTTCATGGCTAACAATCGATTGAGAACAACATTGGACAAAGTTCTTTCGTATTAAGTTTTCCTACTCTAAATTTATCGTCAATGAAAAGGCGGTTGAATATACTGAAGACGTTGCAAGCTCTTGCTTTTGCATTGCTTTATTATTCCTCAAGTGCACAAATTTCATTGGTTGCAGACTACACTGCTCATTACGGAATTATTGACGGAACAGATCTCACGGGGTATGTCACTTACGATGTCTACGTTTCCTTTCCAACTTCGAATTACAGATTAACTTCTATTGGTGGAGGATTGCAGAGCAATCCGAACTTCATCGTTCAGATTTCTTCCGACTGTGATTTCTTTCAACATGTAAATGGAAGTTATTTTTCACAAGGAATAAATTGTGCCGATTACGCTGCAAGTCCTGCGTTGGAATGGGACAGTCGTTTTGCTCTTGGAAGCGAATGCAACAACACAAGCTCTTCCCTTTATAACGTTTCTTCTGAAATGAACGCTTTGAACATTTGGGAAAATGGCAGTTCAACACTTTCGCTTTCGAATACGTTGTTCTTCCGCATGCCGAATGACCCTTCAGTTTTATTGAGTAGCGGAAATAAAATTTTAGTTGGAAGGTTCACCACATGTGGAAACCTTTGTGTGAAAATGGGTGTTCAGTATTTTGAAAATTATTCCGGTGCAGGTTCGGCTTTTCAAACCGAAGTGGTTGAAGGATGTTTTAACAATCCATGTATCACGAATCCCTTCGCACAAACGGCAACTGTAACACAATCTGGATGTACAACAGAATCTCAAGAAATTAATTTGAATGCTGGTGGAAATGTTCCTGTGACCTACGAATTATGGAACACTTCATTGAATGCGCTAGTCGCAACTTCAAACTCAATTGACGGGAGTTGTTCGTTCAACGCGCCAAGCGCAGGTTCGTTTGTCATTCATTCAACCGATAACTTTGGTTGTCGAGATACCACCAGTGTTTTTTCAATTTTAGAATTTATTCCGCCGAGTGTTCAGTTGATTGGAAATAATCTCACGTGTTTTCAAGATGCTTCTGGAAGTATTGAAATTTCAGGTTCAGGCGGAACAGGTGCTTTAACAGAACTTTCCACAAACTCGCTCCTTCCATTTACTTTAATGAATTTAGATGCGGGAATTTTGAATGTTCAAGTTATTGATGAAAACGGATGTTTGGCCTCGAGCAGCGTTCTGTTGGAAGAGCCGACTGCACTGCAAGCATTACTCACTCAACAAGCAGATCTTATCTGCGCGACGCAGTGCACAGGTTCAATTTCGTATTCTTCAAACGGAGGAGTAGGGAATTATACCTTCGAACTACTTTCGAACGGAGCTTCTGGATTGGCCTCTGGAAGTTTATCGAATTTATGCGGAGGAGCAGACACACTTATTATTTCAGATGGAAATGGTTGTTCGTTTCAACTTCCATTCGAATTGAATTACCCTGACTCGCTTCAAATTCTGAGTACGATTACCGAACCTTTGTGTTACGAATATGAAGACGGCAGCGCGAACCTCGTTTTTTCAGGAGGAACGGGTTCTTTGCTCATAAACATCGGAAATGGAAATTTCGAAGTTCTACCGCAATCGGTCGTTGAATATCAATTGGCGAATCTTGGAGTAGGAACAATTTCTATTCATGTGGAAGACGATGCGGGATGTTCAATCGATGAAGTCATTACCGTTGAATCTACATTTCCTTCCAACTTGAATTTCAATACGACGTCAACGGAAGAGTCGTGCTTTAATAATTTGGATGGTACCGCTGGAGCTCTTCTTCAAGGTGGAAATGGACCGTTTAGTTTTTTATGGAATGACCTTCAAGCGCAGCAAACGCCCTTGGCAACCGGACTTGTAGGGAATCGAAACTATCGCGTGCAAGTCACCGATGTGAATAATTGTGTTTATACGCGCACCGTGTTTGTTCCGCTGAAAGACGGATGTATTTTCATTGCAAACGCCATTACACCGAATGGAGATGGTTCGAACGACACTTGGGTAATTGGTGGATTGGAGGGATTTGCGGACGCTCGTGTTCAAGTGGTGAATAGATATGGACAAGTTGTTTTTGAATCGAATGGCTATTCGAATCCGTGGAGAGGAACATTAAACAACGAACCGCTTCCGCCAGCCGATTATTATTACGTGGTGAGTTATGACAAGAGCAAAGAACCTTTAACCGGAGTGGTTTCCATCAAGTATGAATAGATTCATCTTACATGCCCTTGCGCAGCATCTTTCGAAGAATCTTACGAAGTATCTTACGAAGTATCTTGCCTTTGGCATCTTGCTTTGTGCATTTACATCTCAAGCACAACAATATCCTCGTCGCACATTATTCATGGTTAATCCTTACGCGGTGAACCCCGCAGCAGCGGGAGTGAACAGAGACATTCCGCTCTACACAACTTACCGCTCGCAGTGGAACGGAACAAATACGCATCCGAAGACTTTTTTCTTAACAGCGAACAAGCAACTACCAAACGGATTCGCAATTGGAAGTGTTTTGTTTCAAGATAAGACGGGTGCTTACTCAACCACGTCATTCGAATTTAGTGGAGCCTCACACATTGCGATCAATCGCAAGCAGTCACTTGCTTTTGGAATCAGCGGTATAGGGACACAATATGTTTTCGATTTGAGCAACGCTGTTGTGCAAGATCCGAATGATCTTGCCTTGGGAGGCGGAGTGCAACAGTCTTCCTTTTCATTGAATGCGAATGCCGGAATGATGCTGTACGGACAGAATTATTTTTTCGGGGTGAGCGTGCCGTATATCCTTCAACCTAAATTAAATTTTGGAAGTGGAAACATCAATGAGCGAGTGATTCGACATTACCAATTGATGGGTTCTTATGAGTTTAGCTTGACAAAAGATTGGGGACTTTCAACAAGCGTCTTCACCAGATTTACCGAGGTGACGCCTATTCAAGTAGATCTGAACACCATGTTGAATTACAACCACGATTTGTGTTTCGGATTAACCTATCGTCCGAAAGCCGCATGGGCTGCTATGTTCGGATGGAAGTTCGAAGGCTATTCGCTTTGGTATTCGTATGAAATGAATACAGGAATTGCACAAGCTTTGGGTTTTAGCTCGCATGAATTCACCTTGGGATATACCATTAAAGCTCCAAGAGGATTTCGTCAAAAAACATTGACGCAAAAACGCGGACTTTTAACGTTGTAATTCCTATATTCGTAGCTATGAAAAAAATAGCATTGTTCTTCTCTCTTATTTGTGCCATTCAAATGAATGCACAAACATGGCAAGTTGGAAACACCACCCTTACTGAAAGTGACCTGGTTACAGGTTTAAGCCTTCCTTGGGAAATGGTTTGGGGACCAGATGATTTCATTTGGAGCACCACGCGCGTTGGAAAAGTATTGCGTATAGATCCTTCAACAGGAACGTACACTTCAATCTTAGATAAAACAGCTTTAATTCCTTATAGCGGTGGCAGTGAGCCAGGAATGTTGGGCATGGCTTTGCATCCAGATTTCTTGAATACACCGAAAGTTTTCATCGTTTACAATTACACCCAAGGGAACAATGTAAAAGAGCGTTTGTCTGTGTTCGATTGGGACGGAACAGCCTTGGTGAACGAAGTTCAGCTGATCAATGCGATTGGTGGAAATTCAATCCACAACGGTTCACGTTTGGTGATTACTGCTGATCAGAAAATCTTAATGTCAACTGGAGATACAGGAGACGGCGGAGTAAGTTCACAAAACTTAAGCGCTTTAAACGGAAAGATTCTTCGAATCAATTTAGATGGAAGCATTCCTGCTGACAACCCAGATCCAACAACGTATGTTTGGTCTTATGGACACCGCAATTGTCAAGGATTGGCAGTTGGTCCAACTGGAATTATTTATGCTTCTGAGCACGGACAAAACAACAGCGACGAGTTCAACATTATTGAGCCAGGAAGAAACTACGGTTGGCCAACAGTTGAAGGAGCGTGCAACACAACCGCTGAAATAGCATATTGCACAACGAACAACGTGAAAGAGCCCTTGATCGAATGGTCTCCTTGCCGCGCTGTAAACGGAATTGAATATTACAATCACCCTGCAATTCCAGAGTGGAACAACTGTATTTTAATGGCAGTTTTAGGCGGATTAAATAGTTCTTACGAGCGTATGACCGTGTTGCACTTAAGCGCAGATGGTTTATCGCTTACGACAGCAGATGTAAGTGGCTCAAACACCAACTCAGATGCGTTTTTCCAAAGTTTCAACAAGCGTCTTCGCGATATTTGTGTTAATCCACATGATGGTTCTGTATACGTTGCTTTGAACGGAGCACAGTATCCAGGTGCTGGTCCGAACACCATTAAGAAATTCCAAAACTTAGTTTGGGCGGGAGTTCAAAATGAGAGTTTGTCACAAAACTTGAACGTGTTCCCAAATCCAGCATCAGAAAGAGTAACCGTTGAATTCTCTTCGAATCAATTGGGTGGAAATTATTCTGTGTATTCTTTCTCAGGAGCATTAATGGCTGAAGGAAAAATTTCTACATTGAAGAACGAATTGAATGTGTCTGAATGGTCGAAAGGAAATTACTTCGTGGTATCTGAATCTTCAATCGGAACAACTTCAAAGACGTTTATCGTTCAATAATAAATGAATAATATTTTTATGTTGAAGACAGCAAAGTGGATTTCACTTTGCTGTTTTTTTTTAGTGAGTAACGTTCTGTTTGCTCAAATAGTTCAGAAGAATATTGGCTATGAAGTCCTTGAAGATTCTGCCTTTGTAACCATTGAAGTTTATGACAGCTATACCGGTTATCCAATTCAAGCGACTGCTCAGGTTGGAACGCAAACGTTTCAATGCAACGAGTTAGGTAGAGTTTCTGTTTACTGTAAAATCAGAAAGTGTGTCGATTTTGTAGCAGAGGGGTATTACGACAGAGGATATTGCTTGAGCAATGACGAAGTGTTCAAGAAGAATGAGGTGATTCGCCTTGACATGAGTCCCATTTCAAAGCAAATGGAGGCCCTTACTGTTGTTGGTTACAACAACAAGCGCAGCAACCTCACCACTCCGGCGAGCATTGGACTTGTGAAAGTTAATGCGCATTATGGCGATGGCTCTTCGTTACAAAACGCATTCAATTCGGTGAGCGGCGTGTCTTACGATTCTCGTGGTTACGGGGGAAGCACTCGCTTGAACATTCGCGGAAGTTTTTTCAGAGCGCCTACTACTATTCGAAATGTGAAGATGTATTGGAAAGGAATTGCATTGACAAGCGCAGACGGACAGTCACCTCTTGAGATTGTAGATCCTTCGAATGTTGCTAACGCGAATATTCTGAAAGGTCCAGGCAGTGGGGTGTGGGGAAATGGAACTGGAGGAGTTGTTCTCTTTACGCCTTTTTCATTGAACCAGTCGGTATTTGCAAAGGCGCAATTCGAGCACGGAGAATTCGGATACAATAAAACAGTTTATCAAGCTGGAGCAAGTAAGAACGGATTCAGTTTAATGGTGAGTCAAGTGAATCAGGAAACCAAAGGTTATCGCAATCAAGAAGCGAACAAAAAAGAACAAACCTTGCTCGAGTTTTCTGCAAACACAAAACGCTGGAAGCACTATCTCATGGCCATGCGTTACAAAGGGTATTGGGAATTGCCCGGAGCTATTTCAGCGGCTCAGATAGCTGTTGACCCGCGTCAGGCCAATGCGTTCAGCGTAGCGAATAACGCACACGTGGATCGCACGCGAGACATGCTCGGATATTCAGGTGAATATCTTTCGAAAAAGAATTTTTTGCTTGAGCTTTCAGCGAATCTCTTTCAAACCGAAAAAATAAATCCTTATGGGACATCAGTTGTTTCAAGCGGATACAAAGACGAGAATGCAAAAGGGAACGGAGAGCGAGCGGTCTTGTCGAAATCCTTCGACCTAAATAAAAATGGAAAATTTCCTGTTAAGTTGAAGTCATCACTGGGACAAGAGTTTCAATTTGAGAATTTCCAATTGAATGAATTCGGATTGTTGAACGGTGAATCGAACGGTGTTTCGAAATACAACTTCAATGTGGATTACATTACATCGAATTTTTTCTATCAGGTGGAAGCGGAAGTGGCGAAACGCTTGTTTGCAACGGCTTCTGTTGGGTGGAACAATACCCAAGCGGGCATAACAGGAACATCGAGAGATGCAGCGGATCAGTTGGTTCTGGTGGAAGCATATACCAACGCTAATCCGCAAGCAAGGCTTTATCCGAATGTTGGGATAAGTTATTCCTTAAAGAAAAGTGAAAAATCTGGAAGCTGGAACATCTTCGGAAATTACAGCACAGGCAGCAGTGCGCCCACAATCTTTGAGCAATACGATTATTCAAATCAATATTTGAATGAAAATTTGAAAAATGAATTCGCGCGTAATGTTGAAGTAGGAGTGAAGGGTGCTGGTAAAATGTGGTTCGTTGAAATGAGTATTTACAATCAGCAAATCACGGATGCGATTGTTCCGAAAGCTGGCTTGTATAATGGGTATTACGCAACCTATATTAACACAGGAAAGTTGGTTCAACAAGGCTTGGAAGTTTCAGCAAGGAAGGCGTGGGAATTTGAAAGGTCCACTTTAGAGGCTTGGACAAGTGGATCTTGGACGAACTATCAATTGGAAGGTGAAAGCGGAACCGGTCGCATGCCTGGAATGCCTATGGCGCAATGCAACGGGGGAGTGAATTTCAAAATAGATAAAGGATTCGGAATTGGTGCAACCAATCAATGGACAGACAAGGCTCCGCTGAATTCAGCGCATACCGATTGGTCTGCTGCTAGAAACGTTTTGAATTCTGAATTGACCTACGGACATTCATTTGTGAAGCGTGACGAAGTTGCTGGAGATTATGATTTAATTCAACGTATTCGATCTATTGGCTCTTTGAACATCAATGCCGGAGTGAACAATGTGTTAAATACAACGTACACGACATTCTATCAATTGAACGCGTCGTATGGAAAATTCTTCAATCCGATGGCGAGAAGAAATTTTTATTCGGGAATAACACTGCGATTCTTCTTGTAAATTTACCGCATGTTCAAAAAGATATTTTTCTTCGTTTTGCTTGTTGCATTTGGAATGGCAGGTTGCAAACCAACACCCATTGCAGAAGCAAATTTTGAATTCGATGAAAGTCTTCAATGGAAAAAGAGTGAGCCCGTTTCGTTGAAGTTGGACATTCGTGAAAACGCTGAGCCTTGCGAGTTGTATCTCGATGTTCGTTACACCACGCTTTTTCCATTCGATAAATTGGAATTGCACATAAAAGAAATTTCGCACCAAGGCGTTGTTGTTCCTCGCGATGTAACCATTGAAATTCGAGACAAAGATGGATTCGTAGGAGACATTAGCGGAGATCTGGGTGACATTGAGCATTTGCTAGATTCAAATAAGCAATACGAAGATCACGGCGTTTATACCTATGAGATTTCTTTCAATCATCCAGTTGATGTGTTATTGGGAATCATGGAGCTTCGATTAAGAGCAGTTCCAAAAGCGAAGAAGTCATGAGAGATTTTAAAACATTTTCATTTCATACGCTAGGTTGTAAACTGAACTTTTCGGAATCGAGCACGCTTGCCCGTGATTTTCAAGAACAAGGTTACGGAAGAGTAGAGTTGGAGGAGGGGCCAGATGTCTTGGTCATTAACACTTGCAGCGTTACCGATGAAGCCGATCAGAAATGTCGCTATACAGTGCGAAGAGCGAAGCGTTCGAATCCGGATGTATTCATTGCAGTCATTGGTTGCTACGCCCAATTAAAGCCAGAAGAAATTTCAAAGATTGAAGGTGTAAATGTGGTGTTGGGCGCGAATGAAAAATTTAATTTGATTGATCGCATTAAAGCATACGACGAATCGGAAGGAAAAATATTTGCTGGAGAGATTAAAGATGTGAAGGAATTCATTCCGTCTTTTTCATCTGGAGATAGAACGCGAACCTTCTTGAAGGTTCAAGACGGATGCAATTATTTCTGTGCGTTCTGCACCATTCCTTTAGCAAGAGGAAGATCGCGCAGCGCCAATGTTGAAGCAACATTGGAAGAGGCGAAGAAAGCCATTGCTGGTGGTGCGAAGGAGATTGTTTTAACCGGAGTAAACATTGGTGATTTTGGAACGGCTCACAACGAAACGTTATTGGACTTAATTCAGAAGCTCGATGAGTTGGAAGGAATAGAGCGATACAGAATCAGTAGCATTGAACCGAATTTATTGACGAATGAAATCATTTCATTCGTTTCAACTTCAAAACATTTCATGCCGCATTTTCATATTCCCTTACAAAGTGGAAGCGATGAAATATTGAAAGGCATGCGTCGCCGTTACCGAACAGATTTGTATCGCGAACGAATTGAAAGCATTAAGAAAGCCATGCCGCATGCGTGTGTTGGCGTAGATGTTATTGTTGGATTTCCTGGAGAAACGAACGAGCATTTCAATGAAACAGTTGAGTTCTTGAAAGATTTAGACGTTTCCTATTTGCATGTGTTTACTTATAGTGAGCGCGCGAATACGACCGCCTTACGCATTGAAGACATTGTCCCCATGGAAGTTCGTAATGAACGGAATAAAATTCTAAGGTTGTTGAGTGCAAAGAAGCGCGTCGCGTTTGATGCATCTTTTAAGGGACAAATTATGCCAGTGCTGTGGGAAAGCGTAGATGATGAAAACATGATTGCGGGTTTCACACCGAATTACATCAAAGTGCGAAAACACGCAAATCAGTTTGTTTCCAATGAAACGAGTCTTATAGAATTATAGTTTTCTGAACCAGGTGACGTAAGGCATTGGTATGGTTTGAACACTCAAATTAGCGCCTGCAACACACACTTGAAATGCCCTCCCATCGCCTTGATTAATTCGAAGTCCTGGCATAAATATAAAGAATGGATTCGATTGCTTTGTTTCAACTACAACGGCCGTTGAAGTTTGTGAACTTGGATCAAATAACCAATTTCCAACTGAATTAACTGTGTTCATAGACCCGAACATTGAGTCGAAAATGAAGCTTGTCTTTTCGCTTAGTCTGAGATTCATTCCAACAGATCCGATAACTCCTTTTGTCGCCGGTCTCTTTATATATTGGATAGAGGGGTATGGATTTCCAACAGTTGGGTAATAAGTACCTGGGCGATACATTTCTTGGTTGAAATCAAATACACCGTATCCAACACCTAATGTGAAGTTTCTGTCGCGGTCGCCATAAGTAACATTTCCAAAAGAAAGTGAAATCAGAGACTGAGGGTCAATGTATCCTCCATTGCCTGCAATTTCCCCGATAGAAAAATTGAGTTTCGGGTTCTTTGTTTGGAAACTGTATTTCGCGGTTAACGCAAACGGACTGCCGATCCATGAAGTCATAATGCCCACGTTGAAATTGTCGGCAACAGCGATGTGAAATTCGGGTCCCCAAAGATTGATCATATAATAATTCTCTCTTTTCTTAATCGGAAGAGCGTTAGTTGTGAAAGAGTAACGTGTGCTAAAAGGGTTGCTTTTAACTTTTTGATCATTGAGTATGACAAAATCATCTTCTTCAAAATTTGAAATAGATTTTATGTCGGTCTTTTTAATGTAAATCTTCCCCACAGTTTCAGTTTCAAAAAGCATCTCTCGGCCATCGTCGGAAATAATTGTTCCCGTATACTCATTGCCATTAGTGAGTAGAACAACCTTTTTATTGTTGTCGGTTTGAGCAAATGAAATAGACATAAAGGCAAACAACAACAGGAGTGTGCTAAATAAATGTTTCATAAGATAAGTTTTTGTTGATTCAAAGATAAGTTAAATCATTTGCATGAATGCATCTGATAATTTCTTTTTGGCAATGGTCTTATCTTCTTTATTCAATGGATCAGGCGGGCCATATGGAGTTTTGTTTACATCAATGATGTAGATCTTCTGATTCCCTTTGTGACGAAGGACATCGAACTCACAAAAATCTACTTTCATTGCTGCAGCGTATTTTTCTATCTGATCAATCTCTTCTGCAGAAAATAGTTCTTCAGGTGTATGGAGTGTGGCGCGATGCGCTTTGTTGGTGAAGCGGTGTTTTTTCGTTTTGAATTTCAAATACACCAAGGGGATTTTTCCTGCAATAACAGGAACACGGATGTCTACATATTCACCCGCTTCGTTCGTATTGTCTAAAACCTTCTGATAAACGGCATCTGTTTTAGGGAATGGCATTGGACACATGACTTCTTGTCCATCGTGAACCGCATTCTCATCGCTTTTTTCAACAGCAACTCCGATGTAGGTTTTCGGATTGAGATTCATGGAATAGCCGAGTGCTTCCAAATGAACCACGTGCACGCGCTCTTTGGAAATGTCTGGACAGTTCACGTTTATAATTCTTGCATTGGGATATTTTTTTCGCAATGCGCTGGCGCTGCCGTAGGTAGCGTTTTCAAAATAAATAATAACATCTGGATTGGCTACGAACTTATTGGTTAGCCGAACCTTATTCATTTTAGCAATTTTCGAAAGCGTTGTTTTCTTACTTGGATAGGTAGGAGCCGCTACCCAAACAGGTAGTTTTCCGCCATTTTGAATGAAGTAAATTCCTTCTCGAATAAGACAAGCGACATCTTTAACAATGACCTCGAAAAAGGGCATTCCTTGCCTGTAATTATTTCTTAATCCCATGAGTGATATAATTTAGGATTTAATGTCTTTGTTATGAAATCGTTTTGAAGATTTCCTCGTGCTGGAGAATATTCCCTTCCGTAAAAAATAATTTGAAGATGCAATTTGTTCCAGTTTTCTTCAGGAAACAATTTCTTCGCGTCGCGCTCAGTTTGCTCAACAGATTTTCCATTCGTTAATTTCCAACGAGTCATTAGTCTGTGAATGTGCGTATCAACAGGAAAGGCGGGTACGCCAAATGCTTGAGCCATAACAACGCTTGCGGTCTTGTGTCCCACACCAGGCAATGCTTCCAGCGATTCAAAGGACGCTGGCACTTCACCGTTGTGCTCGTTAATGAGAATATGGGAAAGGTTAAAGATGGCTTTGCTCTTTGCAGGTGAAAGTCCACACGGTTTAATGATCTCGCGAATTTCTTCAATACTCAATTTGATCATGTCGAACGGATTGTTCGCACGCTTGAATAAATGTGGGGTAATTGTATTCACCCGAGCGTCTGTGCATTGCGCTGAAAGAAGCACCGAAATTAACAAAGTGAATGCGTCAGTATGATCGAGAGGTATGGGAGTTTCAGGATATAGTTTTTCCAATTCAATTCTCGCGTAATCCGCAGCATCTCTCTTTTTCATTAGGGAATGAATTGAAATTGCGTTTTATCTTTAGTGAAATATTCACGCTTGGATAGTCCACTCCAACGTACCTCAACGATATTCTGTTGGTCGGAAAATAATTCCAAGAGAATTGTATTATTAACGACCACTTGATTTGGATCGAAGTAATTTCCTTCAATAAATAAAGTAGTCATGTCATTGTCTACGCTGTATCCAATAAAATTTAAAACGACATTTCTGCCTCCAACTTGAAGACTTAATTTTTCACCAATGTATTTTTTTACTAGTTCATATACCTCAGGGGTTTGCGGGTAGAGGGAATGGTATCTGTAACATTGGGCCTCAATGGCGTGCTCCAAATCATCTGTGAAAATCTTCGAAGTAATTTCAATAGCTCTAGTCTGAGCATTGAATTCAATGCTAGTATTGCTTAAATAGAATTTATGAGGCAATGGTGCAGATGCTTGAAGGCAAAGAGCCAAGAGCGCGAAGCAGAACAATAGAGCCGATTTCATTTCGCCAAATTACAACGAATTCTAGTTTACCCCTTACCTTTGAACCATGTTAAAATGCACATTGAATAGCGATGAGCTCGCAAAGGCCAAAGCAATAGTAGACGGTTCAAAGAATATAGTTATCTCAACGCACATCTCTCCAGATGGCGATGCCATTGGTTCTTCCTGCGCTATGGCGCAGATGTTAGTTAAAATGGGGAAGGAAGTGACAATTGTTCTTCCAGACCATGCTCCTGCTTATCTGAGTTGGTTGAGTGGAAATGAGTACGTAGTTGTTTGCAAAGACCAAGGAGAAGAAACAGCTAAGCGAATCCAAGAGGCAGATGCGATTTTTATTTTAGATTACAATCATCTAGGAAGAATTGGTGAAACAGTAAAGAAATTGCTAGAAGCGCAAATGGGTGTGAAGCCATTTATTCTAATCGACCATCACGAGCAACCCGCCACTTTTCCTGAAGTCGTTTATTCAGATACGAGTATTTGCAGCACATGTGAAATGGTTTTTCATTTTGCCGGAGCCTTGGGTTGGTTAGATTTAATAGATGTCGGTACCGCAGAATCTATTTATTGTGGAATGATGACCGACACCATGTCGTTCCGTTTTCCGAGTGTTACTGCAGAAACGCATGATATTGTTGCCTTCTTAATGCGTAAGGGGCTGAAGCCTCATGTTGTTCATGAGAATGTGCTTGACTCACAAAGACCCGATCGACTGCGTTTAACGGGTTTTGCACTTTCTGAATGTATGACAATCTTACCAGAATTTAAGGCTGCCTATATCGCTATTAAAAAATCGGAGTTAGATCGATTCAATCCGCAATCAGGTGACACAGAAGGATTGGTGAACATGGCGTTGAGTATTGAAGGAATTTCCATTGCAGCTTTTTTTAGAGAAGATGAGGGATGTGTTCGAATTAGTTTTAGAAGTAAAGGTCTGCGCGATGTGAATCAAATGGCTCGAGCACATTTCAACGGTGGTGGACATAAAAATGCCGCTGGGGCGCGCCTACACGAATCGTTAGATTTTTGCGTTGCTAAGTTTCAAGACTTACTTACTAAAGGAGAAATCTAATGAAATGCACCTATTGGCTTTTCGTGTTCGCTCTTATACTTATGAGTTGCGACAGTTGCAGGAACGATAAAAAAGTTGCGCAGCAATTGACGCAGACGCAAATAGATTCGATGCTCATTGCTCAGAACAGAAATTTTCATGTTCAAGAAAAAGAGAGTATTCAAAAATTTGTGTCAGAAAAGCAATGGCCAACAAAGGTAACAGGAACGGGTATTCATTACTGGGTATATGAAAACGGTACAGGTGAAACTGCAAAAACAGAGCAAGTTGCAATGGTGGAATACGAAGTTTCGTTGCTAGATGGTACTGTTGTATATAAGAGTCAACCTGGAGAAAAAGTACCGGTGAAAATTGGACACGACAATGTTGAGAGCGGATTGCACGAAGCCATTCAACTCCTACGTGCGGGAGATCGGGCGAAATTTGTTTTGCCTTCATTCAGAGCATTTGGTTTAACGGGAGAGGGTAAAATACCTATGAATGCTGCTGTGGTCTATGATATTCGTTTAGTGGAAATTCGCTAACTATAAAATTTTTCTTAAAATCTTTGCTAGCCACTCCTTGCCTTTGTAAGGTGGGTAAATCAGTGATGTGGAATTGAATATGCGACTAACGTGTACTTCCGATTTCAAATGACAAAATTCAAGGAAACCGTGGTAGCCGTGTGAGTAGCCTATTCCAGAAAAATTACTTCCGCCGAAAGGCATGCGTACATCACTAATGTGAAGGAAGACATCGTTAATGGTTACGCCACCAACCCACGTGTTTTGAGTGATGAATTTCCTTTCGTTTCTGTTATGAGAAAACACATATAGGGCCAATGGTTTCTCTTTATTTCGAATAAAGTCTACCGCTTCTTCCAATGATTCGTATTCGAAGATGGGAAGTATAGGTCCGAATATTTCTTCAGTAAAAACTCTTGATTCTTTCGAGACATTTCCAACAACGGTAAGACCGAATAATCGTTCGGTAGGCTTGTGGGCTCCTTCGAACAGAATCTTTCCTCCTGTATTTCGAACTTCCTCAACCATGGATGTAAGCCGCTCATAGTGTTTTTCAGAAATGATGCAAACCACTTCGTCCGAATTTAATTTTTCATTTAATGTATAATTGGAATGGTAAAACGTTTTTAATTGTTCTGCAAATTCCTTCGACTTTCCTTTGGGAAGTAAAACGTAATCTGGCGCAATACAGGTTTGTCCAGCATTGGTATATTTCCCCCAAAGAATTTTTTTCGCGGCGTCTTCTAAGTCGTAGTTTTCTCCAATCACAACCGGCGATTTCCCTCCAAGCTCGAGGGTAACGCTAGAAAGGTTTTTAGCCGCAGCGGCCATCACTAATTTTCCAACAGATGGAGAACCAGTAAAGAAAATATGATTGAAAGGAAGTTCTGTCAATTGCGCCGCAACGGCACCATCTCCAAGAACAACTGTTACTTCTTTTGGAAGTAAAGTGTCTTCAATAAATTCTTTTAGTGCCAGACTCACTGTTGGTGTGAGTTCGGAAGGTTTGATTACCGCGGTGTTTCCGGCAGCGAGGCATGAGATAAGAGGAGTAAGTGTCAGTTGAACGGGATAGTTCCAAGGAGAAAGAATGAGGCATACACCTTTCGATTCAACATGAATTTTATTTGAAGCGAATGGATTTGCGATGTTCATTCCTGGATACAAAATGGCCAACCACTGGCGCAGCTCTCTTCGTACTGTTTTCAATTCAGCGAAAATGAGTGAGAACTCCATGATAGAGGATTCGAATGCGTGTTTGTTGAGATCAGTTTTGAGCGCACGCGTGAGGTTCGCTTCGTGCTTGTGCAAACCTTTCTCGAATCTATTCAGCACATCAATCCTCTCTGAAGCTGAGCTGTTCTTTAAAAGCAAAGCATATTTCTTTTGCTGCTCTAAAATTTCTAAATTCAACATAGTAAATAATTATTCGTGTTCTCGGACCTTTTTCGTTTCGTGTTCTGTTGGCTCATCTGTCGTTTCCTCTTCCCTCAAATACCAGTCTCTTAAATTAGGTTGTCCAGCATCTGCCCATGCACTTAACCATAGACTTCCGAGGGAATAAACAGCAGAACGCATTCTTCGTTCAATCTGTCCGTTTAAAAGTGCGCTGTAAGCCTCGGAGAATTCTCTCGAATAGGTTCGCACTTCAATATTGTTTCGCACTTCAAATGCATATTTTTTGTCGGAAGGAAATTGCTCAGTGAGTTGCGCTTCAAACTTCAACACGGAATCTACTGCAGCATAACTTTCTTTGAGTCTCTCCCAAATGAAATGCTGTGGAGCGGAAATATATTCTGCTTGTCCAACAAAGAAATCGTATTCTGGAAATTGAATTTCAGGAACGCGACTTTCCCAGAAACCGTGAATACCTTTTTGATTGGTTTTTTGTCCGTTATAGTTGGAAGTAGAATGAAGAGGCACGTGCACATCTCCAACGTAATGACCGATTTCCGAGGAAAGTCGAAGAACACGATTCACATCTTTTTCTTTGAATGCAAGTACCAATTTTGAATAAACGAGATATAAATTCCAAGGGACAATGCCATGTGCGCGAAGGCTATCTTCTCCGTATTTGGTAACAGCGTCGTCCCACCGCTCAGGTAAATTCTCAAAAGGAGAAGAAGAATTTTCCGTTATATATCGATCAACATCGAGAAAGTGACATTCTGCTTCACCTTTCACACTGTATCTTCTTTTGTCTGGATCTACACTATGATCTATTAAATAGTTCATGTTGTATTTGTAGAATCCGAAAAGTTCCGGAGGCAACGTGTAAATAGCTAGCTCATTAATTTTCTTGTGTCCGAAGAATCCCCAATCGAGGGAGATTTGCGGTTTCGGTTCCTTAGAAAAAACTGACATTGGAAAACAAAGTACCAAGAGTAAGAGGGTCTTTGTTTTCATGTTGAAGGTACTATGCGTTGTCTATTTCCAGCTTCACCAACTTTCCATCGCGAAGAATGGGAATGCACGGCACCGAATCTAACGTTAAGCAATACTTTACGTCCTTTTGAATTTTCAATTTCATCAATCGTTTGCGATGAGAGCTAGCACGAAGAAAGCTGTAGAAATTATCGCGAGCCGAACGGTATAAAAATTTAGCCGAGATAGTGCTGTCTTCGTTCGAAACGAATTTACGACTTTCTAAAAGGATGTCGGCAATGGCACCTGCACAGATGGTGTCTTCTAAATTCATCTTCTCTTTCCAACCAGACGCCAGAACGAGAACGTTTTTATTTTGATTAATGAGCCAATTGCTGAGGTAAGTTAGGTTGTTCAAACAGCCAATAACCACCATGCTTTTGTCTTTTGTTACTTCAATGGCATTGGTTCCGTTGGTGGTGGTAAGAACAACTGTTTTTCCAACTAAATCTGGATTCATGAATGCATAAGGCGAATTTCCAAAGTCGAATCCTTCCACCACTTGTCCATCTCTTTCGGCAGCCGTGATGTATCCCTTCGCTTTGTAATCTATTGCTTTCTCAACAGAATTAACAGGAATGATTTCTTTTATTCCGCAATGAAGACCTGTGGTAATGGCGCTCGTAGCGCGAAGCACATCAATAACAACGACAATGTCAAATCCATTGTCATACAACGGGAAGTGACTTGGTGCGTAACAAACTTCAACAATCTTTCTTTCGCTTAGTGCTGGCATAGGGTAGGTTCTAAAAAGCTAAAATTAACAAAAGAAAAGGAAAGCGGCGAATTTGTTTATGCCATAACTAACTTCGCAACCTAATCAGAACCCATGCGTGTAAACAAATTCATAAGTGAATCGGGACTTTGTAGCCGAAGAGAAGCCGACAAGTTTATTGAACGCGGTCTTGTTACTATTAATGGAAAGAAGATTGGACTAGGTGCCGAAGTTAGACCAAGAGATGTGGTGAAAGTGAACGGTCGCGGTCTAAATAGAGAAGAGAAGCAAGATTTGGTTTTGGCTTTCAACAAGCCTATGGGCGTTGTTTCTACTACAGATAAAGTAGAGAAGAACAACATCATAGATTACATAAGCTACAGCGAACGGATTTTTCCAATCGGAAGATTAGATAAGGATTCTCAAGGACTTATTCTCTTGACGAATAATGGCGACCTAGTTAATAAGATTCTTCGTGCAGGAAACAAAAATGAAAAGGAATACATCGTAAGTGTGGACCGTCCTTTGTTTGCGGACTTCGCAGAGAAGATGAGTCAGGGTGTTCCTATTCTAGGCGTTCAAACACGTCGCTGCAAAGTAGTTGTTGAAACTCCGTTTGTATTTCGAATTACACTTATACAAGGACTGAATAGACAGATTCGAAGAATGTGTGAACACTTTGGATATACAGTCACGAAGTTAGAACGTTGTCGAATTATGCATATTGGCATACAAGGACTTCAGGTGGGTGAATTCAGACCTTTGGAGGAAGATGAGATGAGACTGTTGAATAAGTATCTTGAAAAATCGAAATCAGAAGCTCCGGAGAAGAAAGCTTCGAGCGATACAGACAAGCCTAAACCTAAACCCAAGCCGAAGCCAAGAACTAGTACTTCTGCATCCTCACCGTCATCATCGAAACCAAGATTTAAAGCAGGAAGTAAATCTCACGCCAAACCCGGTGAACGCACGTTTCGAAACGGACCGAGCAAGGGAAGTAGCAGTCGCGGTAATTCAGGAAAGAGTAGTCGAGGCGGAGCCAAAAGAACAAGCAGATAGAACTTAGTGTAAAAATTACAATAAGTAATTCGTTCGTCTTGTTTATCTTTGCTACAAATACAATTTTTTTTATGGCTAACATTGCTCACATTCATGCAAGACAAATTCTCGACTCGAGAGGTAATCCAACTATTGAAGTCGATGTAATAACAGATCAAGGCACTGTTGGTCGCGCTGCTGTTCCTTCAGGGGCAAGCACAGGAATGCACGAAGCGGTTGAGCTTCGCGATGGTGATCAAACTCAATACCTGGGCAAGGGCGTTATGCGTGCTGTTCAAAATGTCAATGAAGTTTTGAATAAGGAATTAGAGGGTGCCTCAGTTTTTGAACAGAATCTAATTGATATGGCCATGTGTGCGATTGATGGCACAGATAACAAAAGTGTTTTAGGAGCGAACGCAATACTAGGTGTTTCTTTAGCTGTGGCGAAAGCGGCGGCGGAAACTTCTGGATTAAGTCTATACAGATACATAGGTGGGGTGAGTGCAAACACACTTCCGGTTCCTATGATGAATATTATTAACGGTGGTGCGCATGCAGACAATAAAGTAGACGTTCAGGAATTCATGATTCTTCCGGTGGGTGCTGAAACATTTAGTCAAGCCTTGCGCATGGGAGCAGAAGTTTTTCATCACTTGAAAGCTGTTTTAAAAAAACAAGGTCACATGACGAACGTTGGCGACGAAGGTGGATTCGCTCCGAACTTTAACAGTAATGAGGAAGCGCTTCAGACTATTATGCAAGCGATTGAGGCATCTGGATATAAAGCAGGAGAAGATATAGTATTGGGATTGGATTGCGCATCGACTGAATTTTACAATCCAGAAACGAAGTTGTATCACTTGGAATCGACCGGAGAACATTTAACAAGTTCTCAAATGGTAGATTATTGGGCAGATTGGTGCAAGCGTTATCCTATTGTTTCGATTGAAGACGGATGTTCTGAAGATGATTGGGACGGATGGAAATTGATGACAGAGAAATTAGGCGATACTCAGCAGTTAGTAGGCGACGATTTATTCGTTACGAATGTAAATCGTCTTTCTCGTGGAATAGAGGAGGGTATTGCTAACAGTATTTTGGTAAAGGTGAATCAGATTGGTTCTTTAACGGAAACAATTGATGCTGTTAACATGGCTCACAGAGCGGGTTACACCTCTGTTATGTCTCACAGAAGTGGAGAAACAGAAGACACCACTATTGCAGATCTATCTGTTGCGCTCAATACTGGTCAGATCAAAACAGGCTCCGCTTCACGTTCAGATCGTGTTGCAAAATACAATCAGTTATTACGTATTGAAGAAGAGTTGGGGAAGATGGCTTATTTTCCAGGTAAGAGTATCTTACGTTAATTGCTATTTTGAGATATTTTGAAAGGAGAACTTCGGTTCTCCTTTTTTATTGATTCAATGCTGGGTAACGGTCTAAAAGATCGTCACGCTTCTTTTTCGAAGCGAGCATTGACCAAGAGAATCTCTTTTTGCCATCTTCATACCTTCTGTTCTCGTCTTTTACTGCTGTTAGAATTTCTAAGAACGCAGCATCCGAACTAATTACGGTAAGTATGTTCAATTTGTATTCGAACAAGTACCAAGTAGCGCCATCAATTTCCAAATACAAACGGAAAATATCACCGCTTCTACGTTTCTCAATTTCAATGAGTCCTTTGGTGTACTTGAAAATTTGTTTCTTGCCCATGCTGGCAATTCCCAATGGCCCGGAGGTGGAGAAGGTCTCTAAATCTTCGTTCCAAACCCAATTCAAATCTCCAAAATAGAAGAATTGCTGAAGTTCTTCAGGAAGTCTCTTCAATGTTCCGTCCAACGCCAAATCAGCAATGATCTTATCAGATTTTTCAATTCCTAAAAACTCAACCAAACTTTTTTCAAATTGCGTTTTGGTCAAATCTATTGGGTCTAAGTTGGCATTTGTAAATTTCTCAGCAATGTGCTTTTGAGCTCCTTCATCAAACGGAAAGTTCAACAGACTCGTGCTTTGTGCTGCCAACGAGGAGTCATTCGATTGGAAATGAACGGTTCCCACAGACTTCATAACCATCATGCCGTAATCTACATTGAAGTCCATAACGCCATCTCCTGTTAACTCGCAGGTGGTGGTGTTTAGACCAAGCAATTGGCCCGGCAGTTTCGGCTGACGAATTTTTTCTTTCGATCCGATGTAGTAGGTCTTTTTGCCTTTGTCGAAATACAAATAACCTGTTGATTCAATTAACCCGTGGTCTTTCTTGTTGGGCTTTGCGCTTAAGAAGCCGGGATAAATTTTCATCGGAGGTTCGTCTTTCACAATAACACCGACACCCAATTTCGACATGGTCATATCGCGCAAAGTGCTATCGACAGGTATATAGATTTCAAGCGGATTAATTTCCGATTTAAATTTGAAGAAGGTTCTCGCAATGCTGTTGCAGTTATGTAGAATGCGAACACCGCCATTGAAAGTTAAATTCGCATTGCTCGCGTACAATTCGAATTTCCCATAATATTCGAAGGCCGGTGAAAGGAAGAATTGATCAGTCTCTTTAATGTCACCGAAGGCAACTGTTTGGTAGGTTGAATCCAGTCTAAATGTGTTGATGTGAATCTTCTGCTCTTTTTTGTTTTCGTCTTTGTATATAATATCACCACTTCCCTCGTATTTCTTTCGGCCTTCAATCTTCAAACTCGCATTGAAAATTTTATGGTGCTGAGTTATGAAGTTACTTATCACCTGAGCGCGCTCCAGTCTGCGCATATTCGCCCATTTGTCAATAACGACATAGTTGCTGTCCGGTTGAACTTTTGAGTCGGCAACAATAATGTATTCAATCTTTTTGCAAGTTAGTCGGTTATTCTTCACATCGTATTTCGCATACGGAGATAGGAAGTTCAAACTATCTTGATTGGGATCGATAGAGTAAAAGTTACTTCGCTTCTTTTCTGCATCGGTGTCGAT
>Ga0114971_10000172_pt1 | contig 39891 bp, 35 predicted proteins | sample M_140625_MF_Meta_FD_87320 | JGI IMG/M metagenome (GOLD analysis project Ga0114971, IMG submission 87320) | Freshwater microbial communities from Lake Montjoie, Canada to study carbon cycling - M_140625_MF_MetaG | ecosystem: Environmental > Aquatic > Freshwater > Lake | place: Lake Montjoie... | reverse complement strand
CGTAGACTACGACGTTGATAGGACGGGTGTGGAAGCGTGGTAACACGTTAAGCTTACCGTTACTAATAGCTCAATTGGCTTGATTTATGCACTGAAAAAATTTTTAGATACAAATTACAATGTAATTTTTTCTTAATTAATTAGAGTTATAAAATAAATGAAGAATTTCCTTAAATGTGTTTATTTAATATTTTATAACATACTTAGATATCATGGCTTGATAAAAATCGATTACAGAGTAAATGCTAAAGTTGATTTTGGAAGTTATAGAGCAAATAGTTTTTTTTTAGAAAAATTAAAAAAATCTAATAATTATTTTGAATACGGATCAGGTAAATCTACTTTAGTAGCTAAAAAACTAAAAAAAAATTTTATTTCAATAGAAAGTGACCGTAGTTTTTTTAATTATCTAAAAACGTTTGATATTAGGAATTTTAAATTAATAGACTTTGGTTATGTATATTTTTTTTCAATCCCGATTTTTTTTTATTTAAAAAAAAAGAAGTTACGTAAAATTGCTAATAGCTATTCAGAATCAATATTTTTAGCACATAAAAAGATGCCTGACTTAATATTAATTGATGGAAGGTACAGAGTATTATGCGCTATAAAAGTTTATATTTTTTTAAAAAAATATAAACAAAATAGTGCAGTAATTATTTTGGATGATTTTAAAAATAGAGCAAAAGATTATGCTATTGTGAAAAAAATGTTTCATATTAAAATGGTAGATAGATTAGCAGTGATGTCAGTTAAAAAAAATTTTTCATGTACAAAAGGTTTAATTAATATTTATGATAAAATTTATATATAATTTCATATAAATTATTAGACAATTAAGAATCCAAACATATCCTTAAAGAAGATAGCCATTATCAATTGATAAATTTTTCTGTATAAAATTTATAAACACTTTTATTAATAATTTTTTTAGGTGTAGGTATTTTTTTATTTAAAAAATATTCAACCCACCAAAGACAGTCTGTAAAGCCCAGTTTGTGTCTTATCATTACGCTTGATGAAATTCTTGGATTAATTTCAAAAATTGCAATTCGATTCTTGTATATTTTTAATTGTATATTTATGCATCCTGTCAAATCAATTTTTCTTGCAATTGATTCTATAGTATTTTGTATTTCATTATTTTTAATTAATTCAGCATAATAAGTTAGTCCACCATTTAATTTTCTTTTAAGAATAATTGTTGAAATAAATTTTTCTATTTTGATTAATGCACAGGTATATTCGTCATATTTATAATTGAAATATTCTTGAGCCATCCATTCATTTTTTTTTAATTTAGATAATTTGTTAAATTTTTGTTTAGAATTTATGATTTGATAATTTCTGTTTCCGGAACCAAATATTTTTTTAAGAAAAAATGGTTTTGTATAGTTTTTGATTTTATTTAAGGGAAGACTAAATTTAGTTGGGTAAATATTATTTTTTTCTAAAAAATATTGCGTAGAAATTTTATTTAAAAAAATTTTAATAATACTTTTCTTATTAATCAAGATTGGAAAATTTTTTATCAAATATAAATTTTTTTTTTTAGAAAAATATTTTAATTCACCCTCAGTGGTGGGTATAATTAACCTATATTGATTTGCAATTCCTTTAAAAAAAATATTATATTTTTTTGTTGTCGGATTTGGAGATTTATAAACTTTATTAAACACAAAATCTCCTGGGCCGTCAGGCAGAACGTCCATTCCGTCAATAGAATATTTTTCTTTGTATTTTTCTTTAATTATTCTGTAAATTGACAATGCAATATCTCCATGAGCACCTGTAATTAAAATTTTTTTTTTCATAAGAAATATTTTAATAATCTTTTATTGTTAGGATCATATTTTTTAATTTGATTAATTAATTTTTTTTTATCATAGCTTGTTTGCATGAATTTAAAATTCATAGTTTCAACATTTAAAAGTAACCAACAAGCTTTTTTAGAGTTATTTCTTGGTTGACCAACAGAGCCTGGATTTAAAATTATTTTTTTATCATCTAAAATAATTTTCATAGGATAATGTGTGTGGCCAAAAATAAAAATATCTTTATTATACTTCTTAATTTTTTTTTTCCATTTACTTTTAACATTTTTATAAAAATAAAAATCTGACTTCCATGGAGCCCCATGAGCAATTAATATTTTTTTTTTATTAATTTTTACAATAAGTCTTTTTGGTAGGGATTTTAAATAATTAATGTGTTTTTTTTTTAAATTATCTAAATTTCTATAGATGCTGTTTCCATATTTTGAAGCTAAAAAATTTAATTTTTTTTTATTTTTAAAATACTTTATTAAAATATCATCATGATTTCCTTTAATGCACGTGGCTTTTTTTTTAATTAATAAATTTATACATTTTTCTGCGTCATAGTAATAGTTAACATAATCGCCCAAGCATATAATTTTTTTTATTTTTTTTTTTTCTAAGTATTTAATAATTGCTTCAAGGGCATCATAATTGCCATGTATATCTGATAAGAAAGCTATTTTCATTTAATATCATCAATTGCTTTAGAGAAAGCTCTTTTTTTAAATTGAATTGTATTTTTCACTATTTGGTCTAGATTTTTAGTACTATTCTCTTTAAATAAAATGTTTTTTTTGCCAAATTTTTTATTAATTATATTTAGCATTCGTTTAAAACTTATAATTTGACCTCCGGAATAGTAAATTCCATATTTTTTTAATTTCAAACATTTTGCTATATCTTTTGCAGCGTCTTTTACATATATATAATTTCTCATAGAATTTATACTGCCTGAAAATAAAATCCTTTTATTTGAATTTTTTTTATTTATTAATTTATTGATTCCTAAGTGCTTAGGTCCATTTTTTCCGAAAATTCCACCGTATCTAATAATTGTGTATTTGCAGTTACTTTGCACAATAAATTTTTCTCCTGATAATTTAGATTTTCCGTAATAATTAAAAGGCTTTAGTTTGCTTTGATGACTATACAAAGTATCAATGCCATTTACTAATATAGTTGATGCATGAATTAAATATTTATTATTTTTTTTACAATATTGCGCAAATATTTTAGGAACAAGAGTATTAATTGTGTACATTTTTTTTGTTTTTTTAGAAAAATTTATTTCTGCAGCTAAATTTATTATAATTTCAGGTTTTAAAACATTTAAAATAGATTTAACTTTTTTTATATTTTCTAAATTGCAAAAAAATTTTTTTTCTCTTTGCTGTCTTTTTCTTACAATTAATTGCAATTTATATTTACTATCTTTTATTTCTCGTATTAATGCCTGGCCTAAAAAACCTGTTGACCCTGTAATTAAAATATTCACTTATCTTATGTGATTTTTGTAAGTTTCTTTGCTAGTTTTGCAATCCTAGTATCGTCACTATAAATTTTAGACATTATTATTGACGCACGTTTAGGATCAACTTTAAATGCCAATTTAAGAAGATCCATCCAATTGGTATTGTTTTTTTTTCTTATTTTTTCTATTTTATTAATGATAATTTCATGTTTATTTTTCATGTTATTTTTTTAACACTATCTTTGAAGAAAAAATAGATAAATTTATTTAATAGTATATAATTTTTTTTGTGAAGTTTAGTATAAAAAAAAATAAATTTTCTTTTCTTGAGGCTTACCCAAAGCCTTCTAAAATTTTTTTAAAAAAATTTTACTCTAATATTTATTTTAAAAAAAAAGTTACAGCTTCTTATAGTCAAAGTTATAGTGGTGAAGAGATTAAAAATAGAATAAACCGGTCTTCTTTTTATATAAAAATAGCAAAGTCACTTCTTATCAAAAAGAGAAAAATTAATTTTTTAGAAGTTGGTTGTGGAGAGGGTTTTCTTTTAAAAGAGGCCCATAAAGAGTCTTTCAGTGTTACCGGTATAGATTATCAAGCAGATCAAATAAAAAATTTTAATTCAGACATGTTAAATTTTTTTGTAAAAACAGATCCAGAAGTTTTTCTTACTCAAAATCATATTAAATATGATGTTATTGCTGCTTTATTTGTTTTAGAACATGTTAGTAATCCAATAAATTTTATTAACACAATAAAAAAAAGATTAAATAAAAATGGTCTAATAATTATTTCAGTCCCAAACGATTTCAAGGATTTTCAAAAATTACTTTTAAAAAAAAAATTGATAAAAAAAAATTTCTGGTTTAGTCCACCACAACATTTAAATTATTTTAATAATAAAAATATTAATATATTTTTTAAAAAATTAAATTTAAAAATAAAGCAAGTTGTTGCTGATTTTCCGATAGAAATATTTTTAACTCTAGGAAAAAATAATTATATTGCTAATAAAAAGGAAGGAGCCAAAGCTCATAAATCAAGAATTTTAATTGATAATTTTATTTTAGATCAAGGACAAGATTCTTCATTAAATTTTTATAGAGCATGTCATGACATTGGCTTAGGTCGGGGTATGATTTTTTTTTTAAAAAAATAATGAATAAAAATATTATATATAAAAAAAAAAATAAGGTTATATTAATTGCAGAGATTTCTGCAAATCATAACGGTTTATGCTCTAATGCAAAAAAATTAATATATTCTGCAAAAAAGAATGGAGCAGATATTGTTAAATTACAAACCTATACAGCTGATACAATGACAATTGATAGTCAAAGAAATGAATTTAAAATTAAATCAGGATTATGGAAAGGAAGTACATTATGGGATTTATATAAAAAAGGTGAAACCCCATTAAGTTGGCACAAGACTCTTTTTGATTACGCTAAAAAAATAAAGATACCATGTATAAGCACACCATTTGATGTTGCGTCTGTTGACTTCTTACAAAATTTAAAATGTCCATTTTATAAGATTGCCTCAACAGAGATTACTCATGAGCCTCTTATTAAAAAAGTAGCTCAAACAAAAAAACCAATAATTATTTCAACTGGTATGGCTAATTTATATGAAGTTGAAAATGCATATAAAATAGCAATCAAAAATGGAGCTCCGGAAGTAATATTATTGTATTGTGTTAGTAATTATCCGTCAAAGTTTTCTGATTTTAACTTTTATAATATAAGAATTTTAAAAGAAAAATTTAAATGTCGCGTCGGATTTTCAGATCATTCTTTGGATAATAGAGCAGTAATTTCCGCCGTGTCAGCAGGAGCTGAATTTATAGAAAAACATATCGCATTAGAAAAACAAAAAAATGGTCTTGATATTTTATTTTCCCTTAAAGGCAAACAGCTGAAAACTTATAGAAATGATATTGATGCCGCTTATAAGATGAAAGGCAGTTCCTCTTTTTATGTTTCTAGTTTAGAAAGAAAAAATATAAAATTAAGACGATCAATATATTGCACATCTAGCATTCAAAAAGGGGAGAAATTCACTGATCAGAATATAAAAATAATAAGACCTGCAAATGGTTTGCAACCATTTTATTACGAAAAAATTTTAGGAAAAAAATCACCAATAAGCATAAAAAAATATTCGCCTTTAAAATTTAACTTGTTAAAAAGAATGAAAATTAAAATTATTAAATAAAAATTGCATTTTTTGAATACTGAAAATGATCTTTTCCATACTCCACAAGAACCGCAGTCCTAAAATTTTTTTCCACAGTTGAACCTTTGTGAATCCCGAAAGTATCTACAAAAAATAAACTGCCAGCCTTTCCAGTAAAAGTTTTTTTTCGATCATAACTTCTTTCTATGTCGTCATCACTAAACCTGTCGGTAACGTAATGGTTTGAATGCTTTTTTATATGTGTTCCGGGTATAAAAATATGAGCACCATCTAATTCAGATTCTACATCCGTAAAATAAATAATAATTTTAAAAAATTTTTTAAAGTCGACATCAAAATGATATGATTGGGCGGATTTGTTCTTAAGAGCTTTCCTTGAATCTTCAGTTAGTTTATTTTGGGCAGAATTATTCGTGGAAAATATTGAAGCTGATACAGTAATTTTTTTAGATCCAAAATAGTTTTGAGCAATGTTTAAAAAAAAATTATTTGTAAATAATTCTTTAAATTTTAAAAGATTATTAATTACTAATTCATTTTTCAACATATAAATATTGTTTTGTACTAAAAAATTTTCTAGCGATGGTAAATCAAAAAAATTTTGTTTATTTAATAATTTATTTTTACCATCAAAAAAAATAGCATTTGGGTATTGCATATTTAGCAAGGTTTCATTTTTAATATCTTCAAAATTATCGTCCTTTAATTTTAATACATATGAGCATCCATCATTTACTAATTCTTTTAAAATATTTTTAGAACTTTCAGGAGTTATAAATATTGATGACCATACTTCTTCATTGAATTTATTAGCTTTAATCAAATTTCTAATTTTTGTATTACCGAAAAAAAATCTTATTATAAATAATTGAAAAAAATATTTAAAATCAGATATTGAGTTGAGACCTTTGTTTGATTGATATTTGATTTTGATTGTAATAAAAGCATCTCTCAGTAATTTAAAGATAATTTTAGTCATTATTGTTATTTTTTTATAACATAAATTTTATAAATTAAAATTTATTAATAAAAGTTTATATTTTATTTATGATTTCTTTGGGTAATTTTTTTTATAGATATTTTTACATTAAGTTTAATAAGAGATTATTTTCAAATATTAAAAGCAAAAAAAAAATTTTAGTTGAATTTTTTGAATATCCACCAAGTATTGTGGCATTTTCAATTTTCGCTAACTTTTTATCTAACTTTCTAAAAGCAGAAATTCAATTATATATTCCCGTATCTATTAATTTTAAAATTTTTTTTAAAATTTTAATAAATAAATTTTTTTTCTTATCAAATTTGAAAATATATAATTCTTTTGGGGCGCATAATTTAATAATTCCTATATTTATTAAAAATGAGGAAGCGGATAACATTTATAATGATATAAAAAAAAAAATTTTAAAAAAAGAAGATATTTTAAAAATTAAAATAAAAAATATTCCTATTGGAGATTTGATTTATGATGAATATTTAAGAAGATACAATTTCCCAACAATAGATATTGATAATAAGTTATTTTTTATTTACCTTAAAAAAACAATAAGACTTTATTTATTTTGGTACAAAAAAATTGATAACAATGTAGAAGCTCTAATAATTAGTCATTCAGTTTATCATCTTGGGTTGCCGGCTAGAATTGCAATTTATAAAAATATAAAAGTCTATAATATCGGCATGAACTATATTTACTCTTTGAATAAAAAAAAGCAATTGCGACTTAGTGGATTTCAGGATTATAAAAAAATTTATAAAAAAATAAAAAAAAAATTTAATATAAATATTATAAACTTTTCTAAAAAAGAGATAATAACAAAGTTTGAAGGCAAAACAGATATAACGCAAATAGAAGCCACCTCTCAAGTAAATACTTTTAAAAAAGTACACTCAAATAATCATTTAATTAAAAATGATAATAAAAATATTGTTGTGGCCGCTCATTGTTTTTCTGATGCTGTTCATGCCTATGGAAAAAATATATTTTTAGATTTTTATGAATGGATTAAATTCTTAGGAGAATTTTCTTTAAAAAGTAAAGAAAAATATAACTGGCTTATAAAAATACATCCCGCCCATTATGAGAGAAATTATAAAATCTGGAAAAAAATTTTATATAAGTATCCTTCATTTGTTTTATTGCCAAAAAATTGTACACACCATGAAATATTAAAATTAAGTCCAGAGGTAGTTTTAACAGTATATGGCTCTGTTGGTTACGAATATCCTTTTTTTAAAATTCCGGTAATTAATGCCTGCAAATATGGACCTCATATTGCTTTTGATTTTAACTATAATCCACAAAATAAAAGAGATTATCTAAATCTTTTAGAGAATCTTCATAAATTAAAAGAAAAATCTAATTTTGAAAAAAATATTCAGGACGCTTCAAAGTTTTATTTTTTAAGATTTTTAACAAATTATGAGTTTATGAATAATTTAAATTCTTTAATAAAAAAATTGAAAGATAAATATGGAACAGATTATATTTACTACTCCTATATTAAGAAATTTAATGAAAAAGATTATAATAAAAAAATAGGATATTTTGAAAAATTTGTTAAATCAGGAAAATTTAGAATATATGCAGATAATACAAATAAAAAATTATCTAAACCAATTTTATTTTATTAGTTCCCCTCTTAATTATTTATGAATAAAAAATTTATATTTTTAACAGTTAGATCGAAATCTTTAAGATTGCCGTATAAATGCTTTTTACCTGTAGGAGGAACAGAAGCTATTTTGCTTTTGTTAAGTAGATTACAATCCAAGAAATATAAACTTATAGTTCTTACAACTTATGATAAAAGTGACGATTATTTATGCAAACTTTTAAAAAAAAATAATTTTTTTTTTTATAGAGGAAGCGTAAATAATGTTTATAGCAGATATATTGAATGCGCCAAAAAGTTTAACTTAAAAAAAAACGATATAATTGTAAGATTAACCGCCGATAATTTATTTTTAGATCGAAAGTTTGTTGTTCTATTAATAAAAGAATTTAAAAAAAGGAAGATTTCTTTTCTACGAATCGATAGAAAAAAATCAAAACTCCCCTACGGATTAGCCGCAGAAGTTTTCACTTTTGATTTAATCAATTCATTTAAACCAAAAAATATGAATGATGCCGAGCATGTGACTTTGCAAGTTAAGAGAAATAAAAAATTATGTTACAATGCGGTAATAAAGTCCCCAACAAACCTGTACAATAAAAGTTGTACTCTAGATACGATAGACGATTATATTAAAATTTATAACATTTTCAGCAATATTAAAGATCCAACATCTATTAGCTGGGAAATATTATGTAAAAAATTAAAAAATAGTGAAAAAAAATATTTTAAACCTCAAATGCCTAATACAGAAAGAATTATTCTTGGAGCTGCTCAGTTCGGTTTTAAATATGGAATTAATAATAATTCTAAAATTACTCAAAATGAAGTTGAAAAAATATTAGTATTTGCAAATAAAATTGGCATTAATAAGATTGATACATCTAGAAATTATTTGTTATCTGAAAAAAGAATATTTAAATCAATAAAAAAATATAAATTAAGTTTTAAAATATTTACAAAGATTTCTTCAAGCAAATCATTTGAAGATTTAAAAAGACAATTTGCAATTTCTATGAATACTCTGAAAAGGATTGATTACCTTTTATTGCATAATTTAGAAGATTATTTTAAATATAAAAAAGATCTTAAAGAGTATTTCAGTGCATTAACAAGAAAAAAAATTATAAAAAAAATTGGAGTTTCTGTAAATTATCCAGGCGAATTATCACAAGTAATTAACAGTAAGACGTTTAGTTTTTTTCAGATTCCTTTCAATATATTAGACAAAAGATGGGATAATTTTTTAACAAAAAAGAATATGCCTTTATTAATTATAAGAAGTATTTTTTTACAAGGTTTATTTTTTGCCAATAGAAAAAATATTTCTAAAAAAATATCTCCACATATTAAAAATATATCTGAAAAATTAAGATATCTTGCTGAATCTTTAGACAGGTATGATGTTAAGGATTTAATGTTAAGTTACGTAATGTCAAAAAAAAATATTAATCAGTTTGTTATCGGCCTAGATAATGAAATTCAAGCAAAAGAATTTTTATTTTATTTAACTAGAAAAAAACTTACTAATAGTGAAATTAAATTAATTGATAGTCATTTTAGAAGAATAAATAATAAAATTTTATCTCCTGTTTTATGGAATTAGTTTTTAAATAATACCCAAGACTCCACCATCAATAGGAACGATTGCTCCAGAAGAATAACTGGAATTTTCAGAGGAATAAAATTCTATATATTTATTGTATTCACCTAAGTCTGCCATTCTATTGGCAATATTTTTTGAGTTATATTTTTTTATAAAAAAATCTGGCTGGTAATTTTTTACACCACCGAAAACAAGGCAAATAACCTCTATTTTACTACCTTTGTAGTAAGCGGCAAGAGATTTTGTTAGACCAATTATACCAGCTTTTGCAACTGAGTATTCCAAATTTTTGTAGCCTTGATATTTTTTTATTTTTTTCTTGGTATATATACTTTGATCGGGACCAATAATTCCATAAATAGAAGATATATTAATAATTTTTCCTTTATTTTTTTTTTCGAATATTTTTAAAACATATTTAGATAATAAAAAATTTCCAATTAGATCTACATTTAAATTTCTTTTCCATTCATCAAGAGGATAATCAGTAAATTTATATGCTTCCATATTTTTTCTAGCAATTGGATTTGAACTCGCATTATTGATTAAAATGTCAATTGTATTTTTTTTTGCTATTTGATTTATTGTATTTTTAACCTCATCTTCATTAGTTATGTCACATTTAAAATAATTTTTTCTTTTAATATTTTTAATATCTATGCAAAATATATTTTTACATTTACTTTTGATAAATTTCACAAAAGATTTTCCTAAAAGACCCTCAGATCCAGTAATTAATATATTTTTATTTTTCATTTTATTATATTAATTTTTCAACGTACTTAAAATCGTTAACATCATCAATATCTGAAGTTTCTTTACCATCCAAAATATAACCCATAATTTTATTTCCAGATATAGATTTTATTTTAGATTTATATTGAATTTTAAAAAATTCAAAATTTCCGCATTGCCAGTATATTTTTGGCAACTCTTGTCTTGGCATATTATAATGTTCATAATATTTAGTTCTTAACAGTGGTTTAATGAAATTACCTTTATTGAGTTTCCACATTCTATAAGGACTAGAGGGAGCTAGACAAATAGCCCGTATCGATGAAGAGTTACTTTTTTTAAATATCTTGTATGCCTTTTCTATATTCTTTAAATCTCTTATCGGAGATGTTGGTCTTAAAATCAAACCAATCTTAAAAAAATTTTTTGCATCTGAAAATTTTTTTAATGCATGATTTACAAATGTAATATCGGTAGATAAATCTTTTGATATATTTTTAGGCCTTAAAAAAGGTACTTTAATATTACATTTTTCAACTATATTCTTTATTTTTATTGAGTCGGTAGAACAGAAAATTGTTTTATTTTTTTCTTTAATTTTTTTTGCAATTCTAATTGAGTAATAAATTAGAGGTTTTGATTTTAATTTTTTGATATTCTTATTTTTTATGCCTTTACTACCTGATCTAGCCGGTATAATTATTAGAAGATTTTTTTTTGTCATATTATAAGTTTATAATAACGATAATTTTAATTGAGATATTAAATAAAAATAATGAAAAAACTACAAAAATTAAATCAAATTTTTTTGATTGCAGAAATTGGCATTAATCATAACGGATCAATCGATTTAGCAAAAAAATTAATTTTATTAGCAAAAAAATATAATTTTGATTGCGTTAAATTTCAAAAAAGAGATCTAAAGATTTGCATTCCCGAAAGTCATAGAAATGTTTTAAAAGAAACACCTTGGGGGAATATTACTTATCTTCAATATAAAAAAAAATTAGAATTTAGTATTAAGCAATATTCACAAATTGATAAATTCTGTAAAAAAATAGGAATTGACTGGCTTGTATCGAGTTGGGATTTAAATAGTCAAAAAGAAATGAGGCAATTTAATTGCAAATATAATAAAATTGCTTCCGCAATGATAACTAATGTTAATTTTCTTGAAATGGTTGCAAAGGAAAAGAAGAAAACTTTTATTTCTACAGGAATGTGTGATTTAAAAAATGTTAAAAAAGCTGTAAAAATTTTTAAGAAACACAAATGCCCCTTTATTCTTATGCATTGTGTATCGACATATCCATGTCCAGAGGAAAGATTAAATTTAAATTTGATTAATACTTATCAAAAGAAATTTAAATGTGATGTGGGATATAGCGGACATGAAAGCACAGTGTCACCATCAATAGTTGCCGCAATGTTAGGTGCTACGGTTATTGAAAGGCACATTACATTAGATAGATCAATGTGGGGCACTGATCAATCAGCTTCTCTTCAAGAGGAAGGATTAAAAAATTTAACATCAGTCTTAAGTAAAATTCCATCAATACTTGGAGATGGAGTGAAAAAATTTGATAAAGAAGAAAAAATTATATCAAAAAAATTTAGATATTGGGAGAATTAAGAAATTAATATTTGATTTTAAATTCTCTTAATAAATTGAAAGATTCAGCAATACTGGGTTTGCATTTAATTTTTTTTTTAACACATTCTATAAAATATTGAATTTCATCAATAAACATTTTATTTCTTTTGAACTTTTTAAATTTATAAATTTTTATAGAATTTTCTTTATTTACTGAGATTTTATTTTTATAATAGTCAAAATAAATTTCCCCATCTTCTCCTATTAATTTTATATACCTTTGGGGTTTTTTCATTAAATAATTAAGGTGTGCTGAACAATAAATATCGTTTTTAAATTTTATAAGAAAATTGCTATGTGTATCAACGTTTAATTTTAATTTTGACTTATTAGAGTTCAATTTGAAAACTATTTTTGGGGCACCAAAAATATGTTTCAGCAAATCTAGATCATGACTTAATGTTAGACTAACACCACCTCCTAAAACTTTTTTACTTGCATAACTATTTTTATAATTTTCGTTAGGATGCCAATTAGGTAAATACTCACCCCAAACAGTATGAACATAAAATATTCTACCTACATCTTTGTTATTTATTAACTTAATTAATTTGATAATAGCTGGATGAAATCGCATCATGTAACCGACCATATTTGTTAATTTTTTTTTTTTAATTAAGTTATTTATTATTTTTTCATATTTAGTTGTTGAGCTTATTGGTTTTTCAACAAATAAATTGCAATTATTTTTTGCACACAAAATTATTGATTCGTCATGAAGACTTGTTGCGTTGCATATTAATGCTACATTTGGTTTTAGTTTTAAACCGTCTTCTATTCGATTAACTATTTTAAATATTGGATATTTTTTTTTTATTTTTTGTTTTGATACTATAATTATATCTTTATATCCTAGTTTTATAAGATTATTTACATGACGTCTTCCTATAGAACCAAAACCACAAACTATAAATCTCATATTTTAAGTAGTGATTTGTTTTTTATATTCAATTTTGTTATTTGGATAAATTAAGTTTACGCAGTCTTTGCATGTTTTATCTAGATAAAATTCACCTTTTTTATGTAGATTTCTAATTTTATTCATTTTTTCAGAATGCCAAGCTGTATGAATAGCTTTTTTATCTCCGATTTTTCCGATGATTAAATCTTTATTAAAACTTACACAGCAGGGCGCGATAGATTGATTTTTAATTACCACTCTTTGAAAAGGCTGCACGCATTTGAATTCAGAAATTGGTTCACTTTCCAGCTGATCAGTTGAGTAGTAAATTTTATATTTTTCAATGTTAGGTGTTGGTGGCACATAAGTTTGAATTGAGATCATGTCCACTTTGTTTTTCCAATAGTTAACAAAATCATGAATTTCATGCTCGTTCTGTTTCATTTTGCAGAAATTTACTCCCACAAGAGGTAATTTGTAGTTATTTTTATCTCTTAATTCTAGAAATGTTTCTATGTTTTTAATAACTCTATGTAGAGGGATGCTACCAACTCTAACTTTTTCATAAGTTTCTTGAGTGAATGCATCCAAACTAAATCTTAATCGGGTAAGTCCAGAGTCTAAAATTTGTTCACTTCTTTTTTTTGTTAAAGCTGACCCATTGTTATTTAACATTATATCAATGAAACCCTTTTTATGAGCGTAATTAATATATTTATGTAAATCTTTTATTAGGAATGGCTCATTATTACCCTGGGGTTCCATCGAAGGACAGTTATATTCAGATCCTTCATCAATAATTTTTTTAAAAGAATTAAAATCTACATTTTCACCATCATAATATTCAGAGACCTCCGACGGAGTACCAATAATGCAATGTGGACATTTGTAATTACATTTTTGATTCATGTCTAAATGTAAAAACAGAGGAAATTCGGTAACTATTTTCATACTATTAGCCAGATCCCACTGTTTTCTATAATCTACAAATTTTTTTCCTATTATTTTTCCTAGTTTTAGATTTATATCTTCTTCAGTAGAGACAGTTATGACTTTTCCATCTGTAGTGTAGCCTTGATCTTTTTTTAACATTTTAGTTAGTAAATTTAAAATTTAATTCAATTTTGAAATTAAGAATATACATTTTATAGCATTATAGTATTTAAATATTTGAAAGTCATAAATATGTCAAAATATATAGATTTCAAGTTTGAATTAAAAAAAAAACTTAGAGATTTAGGGGTAAAGTATAATGACAAAATTAAATGGAAAAATATAATTCCATTTAACTCTGATGCTTATAAAGAAATTAAAAATTCATCGAAACAAGGAAAAAAAATTCTTATAGCCACTGGAACTGGAGGGCATCTTACATTTTCGCATTTTGATGCCGTGCTAGGTGTTGCTTTAAATAGATATGGTTCAAATATTGAATTTTTTCTTTGTGATAGCATTTTGCCTGCTTGCGCAATGTCTGTAAGTTCAAAAATTAATGAATATAGATTTAGCAAAAATGGACCAAAATCTATTTGCGAATCTTGTATTCATTCGGGAAAGTTCGCTTTAGATGGAATTGGTTTTTGTATAAATTATTATAGCGATTTTATTTGTAAAGAAGAGATTAACAAAATTAATTTGATAGCAAATCAAATCTCTTTTGATGACATGAAAACCTACGAGGAGGATGGAATTCTCATAGGTGAACATGCGCTTGCAGGGACCTACCGTTATTATTCTGTTGGAGATGTCAAAGAAGAAGAAACAAAAGAGGCTATACTTAAAAGATTTTTTTTAGCGGCACTAATAGCAAAAAAAGTCTCAGAAAATATTTTTTCATTAAAAAAATATGAGATTGTTATTTTACATCATGGAATTTATGTTCCCCAAGGAATTATTGCTCAAGTAGCAAAAAAATATAATGTAAAAGTTGTTACTTATACTGTGGCTTATAAAAAAAAAGCTTTTATTTTTAGTCATGATGAAAGTTATGAAAAAACGATGATGAATGAGCCTGTGGATTTATGGAAAAATATTGATTTAGATAAAAAAATTGAAAAAAGAATTATCGATTATTTAATTTCAAGAAGACACGGTCATAATGATTGGACATATTATTTTAAAAATCCAGATTTTAATATTAAACAAGCGCTTGTTAAATACGGGGTAGATATTAATAGACCAATAATAAGTATAGTGCCAAACATTATTTGGGATGCGCAACTAATTTATCCAAATAATATTTTTAAAAATATGATGGAATGGTTATTTGAAACGTTAAGTTTTTTTGAAAATACTAATTTGCAATTAATAATTAGATCACACCCAGGAGAAATTAACTCTGAAAGAATAACCAAGCAGCAAGTTAAGATGGAAATATTAAAAAAATATAAGAAACTACCTAATAATTTTTATCTTATAGGTCCAGAAGATTCTTTGAGTACCTATGGATTGGCCGACTATTCTAATGCAGTAATCATATACGCAACAAAATTGGGAATGGAGTTTGCCCCATTTGGAACTAATATAATTTGCGCTGGAGAGTCTTATGTAAAAAATAAAGGTTTTACTTTTGATCCAAAAAATAAAGAAGAATATTTTTCTTTATTAAAAAGTTTGCCATTTAAAGAAAAACTTTCAAAACAAAAGATTGAATTAGCAAAAAAGTATGCGTATCATTTCTTTTTTCGTAGATCTATAGAAATATCTAGTCTTGTACATACACCAGATTTATGGCCAAATTTTAATATAAAATCTGATTTTTACAATGATTTAATTAAAAAAAAAGACAAGGGTCTAGATAAAATTTGCAGATCAATTATAGATGGTTCTCCAATTGTATATAACGATGAGAATTATTTAAATTAAATTTTTTTTTATATGGGTAGTTCACTTGTATCATTAGGACTTGGTTCTGGAAAAATTAGACAAACATCTATTTCTGAAGAAGTTGATCAGAAGTTAATTGAAAGTATTTTTTTAAAAAATTTAGATAAAATCGAGGAGTATCTCAAATTAGTTGATGACCAATTTGCAAGTGAAATTTTTTTGAGTTTAAAAGAAAATAAGAAAATAAATTTTATAATAAATAAGCATCTTGAGCTATATATTTTAAGTCACCAAAAAAATATAATTAAAATATTTAAATATTTAGTTTTTAGATATAAATTTTTAAAGTGTGGTGTAGAAAAGATAAATTTGGGTTACCCTCCGTACTTATTGATAGAACCAGTCTCAACTTGTAATCTAAAATGTCCATTTTGTTTTCAGACAGATAAGACTTTTACAAAAAAACCATTTATGGGATTAATGAGCTTTGAATTATTTAAAAAAGTTGTTGATGAAGCCAACGAAATAGGTGTTGGAGCCATAACGCTTGCAAGTAGAGGTGAACCAATGTTACACAAAAACTTTTCTGAAATGCTAGATTATTTAGGAAAAAAAGAAAATATTTTTGAAATAAAAATAAATACTAATGCTACTTTTTTGAGCGAAGAGATTTGTCATTCTATATTTAAGAATAATGTGGCTCAAATAGTAATTTCTGCGGACCATTATCAGAAAGATGAATATGAAAGGTTAAGAAAAAATAGTAATTATGAAAAAATTTTGAAAAATGTCGACAACTTATTCGAAATAAGAAAAAAATTCTATCAAAATTCAACAACTGAAATAAGGATCTCAGGAATTGATTTTGAAAAAAATTTAAATAGAGAAAAATTTAAAAATTTTTGGATAAAAAGATCCGATCACGTAACCGCTAGTTTTGCGTTAGAAAGATGGAATACATATGAAAATGAGCCTCACCAAGACGTAAATGATCCATGTGAAAACTTATGGGATAGAATGTACGTGTGGTTTGATGGAAAAGTAAATCCTTGCGACGCTGATTATAAGAGCTTTTTGAGCTACGGTAATGCAGTAAATAATTCAATTAAAGAAATTTGGAATAATCAAATTATAACAAAACTAAGGGAAGAACATCTTAACAACGAAAGAAAAAAAACTAAACCATGTGACAGATGTGGAGCCACTTTTGTATAAAATTGGAATTATTGGATTAGGAAGTCAGGCAAAAAAAATAATAAATTATTTAAAAAGATCAAAAATTACACCTCATTATATATATGTTAGAAAAATTAAAAAAGAATACAAAGTTTTTAAAAATTTAACTACATCTATTAATCATATTGAAAAATGTAATGTTATTTTTATTTGCTCTCCCAACAACACACATTTTTTTTACATAAAAAAGTTTGCAATCAATAAAAATACTTATTTGTTTTGTGAAAAGCCACCAGTAAATAGTTTGCAAGATCTTGAAGCGTTAAGAGAATTGAATCATAAGAATATATACTTTAACTTTAATTACAGATTCTCTTTATTTTCAAAAATTTTATCAGAAGTTAAGAAATATAATTTAGGAAATTTAATATTTGGATCGGTAGTCGCTACCCATGGTCTTGCAACAAAAAAAAAATATTTTAAATCATGGAGATCGAATAAAAACATGACCCCTCTCGGAATTGTAGAGATATTGTCTATTCATTTTATCGATTTAATTTTAAATTCTTTTGGTATCCATAAAATATCATTTAACAATTATAAAATTTCAAAAAAATCTAAAAATTTTGATACTAGTTTTATTAATATAATAACTCGTGATAAAAAAAATATAACAATATTTAATAGCTATAATTCAGCCCTTGTTGAAAAAAAAATTTTTATTTTTGAAAATGGTTATATTGAACAAACTGAAAATGAGATCAGCATATTCGGTCCTAGAAATAATTTTTTTCCGAACGGAAATTTTAAAAAACCAAAAAGAATATTTACTAAAAAGATAAAATCTGTATTAGATTTTAGTAATTCTTTTGAGGATAGTTTAAAATATTTTTTAACAACAGTTAAAAAGAGTAAGTTTTTCGATAAAAAATTATTTTTTAATTCAATTAATTCAAACAAATTAATACTAAAAATTTTACAAAGATAAATAACCCTTGATAGTTATATCAAGTAGTCAATTGTTAACGATTTATTCATTGATAATAAGTTTGTGTCTTTGTATAAATTCTTATTAATGCCTAATAAAATGAAATCAAAAACAATTCTCGTTACTGGAGGCACTGGAAGTTTTGGAAATAAATTTGTGTCCATGTCTTTAAAGAAGTTTAAAAAAATTATTATTTTTAGCAGGGACGAGTTGAAGCAATATGAAATGGAAAAAAAATTTGATCTAAAAAAAAATAAAAACTTAAGATTTTTCTTAGGAGATATAAGAGATAAAGACAGACTCAGATTTGCTTTTAGAGATGTCGATATAGTTCTGCATGCTGCAGCTTTAAAACAAGTTCCGAGAGCCGAATATAATCCCATAGAATATATAAAAACTAATGTATTAGGAGCGCAAAATATAATAGAAGCTTCCTTAGAAACTAAAGTTAGTAAAGTTATCGCTCTTTCAACTGATAAGGCTGTATCACCAATTAATCTTTATGGCGCAACAAAGTTATGTTCTGATAAGTTATTTTTAGCAGCTAATAATATTAAAGGTAATTCAAATAAGATTTTTTCAGTTTTAAGGTACGGGAATGTAACTATGTCAAGAGGATCCGTGATTCCTTTTTTTTTAAAGAACAAAAGCGACATATACCCAGTTACCGATTCTAAAATGACAAGATTCTGCATTACTTTAGAAGAGTCAGTAAATGCAGCTCATTTTGTAATTAATAATGCAGTAGGAGGGGAGGTGTTTGTTCCAAAAGTACCAAGTTATAAAATTTTAGATTTGGTTAAAGCAATTAATAAAAATGCAAAAATTAAAATTATGGGAGTTAGACCAGGAGAAAAGTTATTTGAAGAGTTAATATCCAGCAATGATAGTAATAGCGTATTTGATTCTGGAGAATTTTATATAGTTAAAAGTAACATTAAAAAAATAAATAAAAATTATAAAGAGATGCCAAAAATTTTTTCTTATACCAGCGACAATAATCCTTATTTTTATTCTATAAACCAATTAAAAAAAATAATTTTGAAAACAAGGCAGGATGAATAGAATTTCCTATGCAAAACAAGATATAAATTCAGAAGATATTAGAGTAGTTAATTCTGTTCTGAAATCTAGGTTTTTAACAACTGGACCAAAAATTGTAGAATTTGAAAAAAAAATTTTAGATTTTTTTGGACCAAAGCACGCAATTGCCGTTAGCAGCGCAACTTCAGCGTTACATATTTCCTGTCTGTCATTAGGTTTAAAGAAAAATGATTACTTATGGACTACACCCATATCTTTTGTTGCATCAGCAAACTGCGCCTTATATTGCGGGGCAAAAGTAGATTTTGTTGATATAGACTCTAATAATTTTAATATATCTATTAAAAAATTAGAAGAAAAATTAAAAAGTACTCCTAAGTCTAAATTACCCAAAATAGTCATAATAGTACATTTGTCTGGACATCCTGTTGACTTAAAGCAAGTAAAAAAATTATCAAAAATATATAAGTTTAAAATTATTGAGGATGCATCTCATGCAGCAGGATCTACATATAATGGTTCAAGAATTGGAAACTGCAAATATTCCGATGTATGCGTTTTTAGTTTTCACCCGGTTAAAATTATTACAACAGGAGAAGGTGGAGCTATTTTAACAAACTCAAAAAAGATTTTTAACAAAGCAAGAGTTTTAAGAAGCCATGGTATATTTATGAAAAAACAAAAAAAATTCTTTTGTCAGAATTACGACATGAAGTATTTGGGGTATCATTATAGAATGAATGAAATGCAAGCAGCGCTAGGTATCAGTCAGTTATTAAGAATTAATAAATTTGTTAGAGTTAGAAATAAAATTTCTGATTATTATAAAAAAAATATTAAAAGTTCTAGAATAAAATTTCAGGAAATAATAAATAATTCCACCTCATCTATGCACTTATTTATTATTAGATTGCCAAATTTTTATAGAAATAGAATCTATAAAATATTAAAAGAGAATTTTATTGATACAAATTTTCATTATATTCCTATTTACAGACATTCTTACTATAAAAAATTTAAATTTAAAATAAATTCTTTTATTGAATCAGAAAGGTATTTTAAAGAAGCCATAACTCTGCCATTATATTTTTCTTTAGAAAAAAAAATTCAGATGAAAATTGTTAAGATAATAAATAAAGTCGTTAGGTAAGCAAATTGTTGTTAATAAAAAATTTTTTTAAAATTTGGAATTTATTTAATAAAAAATTAAAAATTTATTTTTTTATTTTATTATTTTTAATGTTGATTGGAACTTGTCTTGAGATAATTTCTATTAGTATTTTAGTTCCATTGATAGGAATAGTTACTTCAGAAAATAATAAAATTTCGGAAATAATTATTAATTATAATTTAAATTATTTATCAAGCTTTTTAGAACTAAATAAAGTTATTTATGTTTTTTTTATTATTTATTTGTGTAAGATTTTTTTTTTTGTTTTTTTAATTAATTTTAAAAATAAATTTGTTTATTATTTTTATTCTTATCTTGCTAATCGATTATTCAAATCTTATATAAATAATAATTATTTATTTCATTTGCAGGCAAATTCTTCTATGTTAGTTAGAAATTTATCCAGCGAAATTCATCAATGCACGATTGGATACACTGCTTCATTCTTAAGCTTTTTGTTGGAAATCTTAGTTATACTTGGATTGTCTTTAATATTATTTTTTTTCCAGCCAATTAAAGCACTATTATCAATTTTAGGAGTTTCTTTTCTTTTTTTCATTTTATTTTTTTTTGGAAAAAAAAAATTATCGATTCTTGCAAAACAAAGGCAGAAGTTTGGTTTTATTAATTTAAAAATTATTAATGAAGCTCTAGGAGGAATTAAAGAAGTTAAAGTCTCCACAAATGAAAAGAAAATTATTGATGATTTTTATTTAAATAATAAAAAACTTCAAAGAATTAATTATTTGTTCAGTTTTATAAATCAAATGCCTAAATTAGCCTTAGAATTTTTTTTGATTTCAGTGATAGTTCTTACGTTTATTATTTTAAAAAGTCTTAATTATTCATTTGGTGAAATAATATTGTATTTTGGAATTATGACAGCAGTTTTTTTTAGAATTTTGCCCAGCCTTAATAGATTGCTTGTATCGTCATTCGGATTAAATTTTTATAAAGCTTCATTAGATGTGGTTACAACTGAGATAACTAACTCATCATTATTTAATCAGCAAATTTTTAAAGAACAAAATTTGAAAGAAGATCTTGTTTTCAAAGACAAAATTGAAATTAAAGATTTATCTTTTAAATATCCAAATCGGGATAAGCAAATTTTTAAAGATATCAATTTGACAATCAATAAAGGTGAAATGATTGGTATTATAGGAAAAACAGGCTCAGGAAAATCTACTTTAGCGGATATTATTATTGGTTTACTTAAACCAACGTCAGGTACTATTAGCGTTGATGGTATAAATATAGAAAATAATTTGAAAAATTGGATGAGTAAAATAGGGTATGTTTCTCAAAGTGTTTTTTTAAATGATGATAGTATAAAAAAAAATATTGCTTTTCATATAAATGAAGAAAATATTTCAATAGATAAAATTAATAAATCAATAGTTGATTCTCAACTTGAAGAATTTGTTAAGACTTCAAATCTTGGATTAGATTTGAGCGTTGGTGAAAAAGGCCAGCAGATTTCCGGGGGTCAAAGACAAAGAATTGGAATAGCTAGATCACTTTATAAAAATTCAGAAATTTTAATATTTGATGAAGCAACAAATTCATTAGACAAACAAACAGAAAAAGATTTTTTAGACGTTGTATATTTATTAAAATCAAGAAAAGTTATTATTATTATAAGCCATAATGAATCTTTATTGAAAAATTGCGATAGCATTTATAAAATTTTTGATTCAGGCCTTTTTAAAGTTGCTAATGTTTAAAACTCCAGTTGTATTTATTTGTTATAATAGACCTTTAGTAACTAAAAAAACTTTTAGTCAAATTAGAAAATTAAAGCCTAAAAAATTATTTTTAATTATGGATGGTCCTAAAATGAAAAATAATAGTGATTTAATAAACTGCCAAAAAGTAAAAAAAATAATAAGCCAAATAAATTGGGACTGCGATGTGTATAAAAATTTTTCAAAAATTAATCTGGGTTTAAAGAAAAGAGTTGTTTCGGGTCTTAATTGGGTATTTAGTAAAGTAGATCGAGCAATTATTCTTGAAGACGACTGTTATGCAGGTCAAAATTTTTTTTATTTTTGTGAAACATTATTAAATTATTACAAAAGCAATAAAAAAGTAAGCGTGATTACAGGAAACAATTTTGAAGAAAATATTATTAATTCAAGTAGTTATTATTTCTCTAAATATAGTCATATTTGGGGATGGGCTACATGGAAAAGAACTTGGAAATTATATAGTGATAATAATGTAAGTATAAGTAGATTTTTTAAGTCAGAAGCTTTTAAAAAATTTTGTCCGATTGATGATGAAAAAAAATATTGGATAAAAATGTTTGAGCAAATAAAAAAAGGCTACCAAGAATCTTGGGCATATTATTTTTTATTAAATATATGGAAACATAATGGTCTAACAGTGACACCTAATTATAATTTAGTTGAAAATTTAGGAATAAATAATGAATTGAGTACACATAAAATTGACAAACATCTAAGAATTTCTTTAACTAAAAAAAAATTAAAAAAACAGTTAATCCATCCAAAAAATATATTTATCAATAGTGATATTGACAAATTAGTTTTTTATAAAATTTACTATAAAAATCTTCATTTTAGACTGAAATCTAAATTAAAAAAAATAATAAATTGGTTTAAATTAGAATATAACTTTGTTTTATAAATTATTAATAAATTAAAAATATTTTACAAATATGAGTAAATTATATTATTTCATACCACCAGCAATTATCGATTTTTTAAGATTTTGTAAAAAAATTATTAAAAAAAAAAATATACAAAGTCCTCACAAACAGTATTTAGATTTGTATTATGACTCAAAAATGGGAAAAATATTAGAAACATGGGGAGAAAGAAATTCATGGATAGAGGTACAGCATATTTTTAATGACAAAAAAGGAAAAATTTTAGATATTGCATGCGGGACTGGAAAAGTTATAGAAATTCTAAATAAAAATCATGATCTGGATATATATGGGTGTGATATATCCAGCTTTTTAATTGATAAAGCCAAAAAAAAAAATATTAGGAGAGAAAAATTAATTGTCTGTGATGCGACTAATCTTCCTTACGAAGAAAATTTTTTTGATTATTGTTATTCTATTGGATCTTTAGAGCATTTTACAGAACAAGGAATATTAAGTTTTTTAAAATCAAGCTCAAAAGTAACCATAAACAAAGGTTATCACATGATTCCAGTATCTCGTTCTGGAAAAGATTGTGGATGGATTGAAAATTATCAGTTTTACTTTAATAATTCAGTAAAATGGTGGTCTATAATGTGCGAAAAAGCTTCATTAAAATATAAATTTATCGATTCTTCTTGGGAAGATGAAATTTCTGTCGGGAAATGGATGATAGTAGAAAAAAATGATTAATTTTCTTTCTAAAATTTTAGATTTTTTTAAAGAGTCTAAAAAAATAATTACAAGACTAGACGATATCAGATTATTAAATGGAAAAATTTTAGCTGAAATTAAAAAAAATAATGTTTATCAAAACCTAAATGATAGTGAATTTAAGTCATTTTCTCAATTTGGTGAAGATGGAATTATACAATATTTGATAAATAATTTAAAAATTTCCAATAAAAAATTTATTGAGTTTGGAGTTGAAAATTACGATGAGGCTAATACTAGATTTTTGCTAGAAAATAATAATTGGTCAGGGTTAATAATAGATAGCAATCAAAAAAATATTAATTATATCAAAAAGCAAAATTACTACTGGAGATATGATTTAATTGCAGTGAATGCTTTTGTGTCGATTAAAAATATAAATGATATAATTAGATTAAACTATTTTCAAGGTGATATTGGATTATTATCAATAGACATAGACGGAAATGATTATTGGATATTAAAAGAAATAAACGTAATTTCTCCAGACATTATAATAATTGAATATAATGCGAATTATGGACCAGAGAAATCTTTGACAATTAAATATAATGAGTATTTTCAAAGATCTAAACACGGAATTGAAAAGCTTATATATGGTTGCTCACTAACAGCTATTTACTTTTTATGCAAAGAGAAGGGCTACTCTTTAGTTTGTACAAATAAGAACGGCAACAACGCATTTTTTGTTAAAACAAAACTATTAAATGAAAAAATTAAAGAAAAAACAGTAAGTGAAGCTTTTCATGCTAATTCATTTAAAGAGTATTGTGATAGTTTAGGAAAACCTTCAAAAATTTCAGCAAAGCAAATTTACGAAATACATAACTCGCCTTTAGTTCAAGAAGTTTAATTGAAAAAGTGAAAATAAAAAAAAAAATCTTGATATTAGGTGGATATGGGTTTCTCGGATCTAATTTATATAAATCATTGAAAGATGTTCACTATGTATATAGGTATGGAAAGTTTTCTAAAAATAAAAAAATTTCTCTACCTAATCTTAAAAAAATAAAAAAAGATTTTGATATCATTATTCATAGTGCCGGTAGTAGTTCTGTTACACAATCTATACTTCAGCCAAAAGAAAATGAAAAAAAAACAGTTGGATCAACAAGCGCACTGATAAAATTTATTAAATTATTAAAAATTAAACCAAGATTAATATTTATATCTAGCCCAGCTGTTTTTGGAAATAGTATTAAAAAAAAAATAAAGCGTCCAATATCCGCTTATGGAAAACATAAATTAAAATCTGAGAATTTATTAATAAATTTTGCTAAAAAAAATAAATTAGAATTAAATATTATTAGGTTTTTTTCTTTATACGGAGAAGGATTAAAAAAGCAGCTTCTATGGGATGTTCTTAGTAAATTAGAAAAAAATTTTTTTATATTTAATGGAAGTGGTGAGGAGATAAGATCTTGGATGCATGTAAAGGATGCAGTAAAAATTATAAATCTGATTTTGTTAACCTCTTTAAAAAAAATTAGCATTATAAATGCACCAGGATGCAATGTGTTTACTAATAAAGAAGTAATAATTAAAATCTATAAATATTTAAATGTGAGGGCAAAGCCTATATTTAATAATATTCCTAGAAAAGGCGATCCTAAGATTTTAGTCTGTGATAATAAAGATTTAAAAATATTTGATTGGAAACAATCTGTAGATTTTTCATTGGGGTTGAAAAAATATATTAGATGGTTCAAAAAAAAATAAATCTTTGTTTCGTTTATCCGGAAAGCAATACTTGGACTGGAGAAGATAATTATTTTAAATCATTATTATCATCTTTATCGCTTTTAAAATCAAAAAAGTTAAACGTACATATTTTTTGCTCGATTGAGAAAAAAAAATATCTTTTAAAATTTATTAAAAAAAATTTTGTTGTATCCGCATTTTTTGAAAAAAATTCAACATTCCTGATATTGAGAAAAATAATTAAACTAATTTTTAAAAAAGATCTGGTGTTAGAGTACTTTTTTAAAAAAAATAAAATTAATATAATTTCACACTATCTTCCGGTACACGGTATTAAATCTATTTGCTGGATACCTGATTTGCAACATTTTTTTTTAAAAAATTTCTTTCCAAACATTGAGTTGAAGAGAAGAGATTCGCTATTTAATAATTATATTAGAAATGCTGATAAAGTAATAGTTAGTAGCAAAGATACTTATTTCAACTTAAAAAAATATTATAAAATTAATAATACCAGAACAGCTATTCTTAACTTTGTTCCTATAATTAATTTTTCAGAACTTAAAAACTTTAATTACCTAAAAAATAAATACAACCTACAACCAAATTATATTTACGTGCCTAACCAATTTTGGATGCACAAAAATCATAATATTCTTATTCAAAGCGCAATTTTATTAAAAAAAAAAAATGACAAATATAAATTTGTTATTACTGGAAATCCATCTAGTGGTAGCGATAGTAGTGTATATTTAGACTTTGTTAGAAGTATAACTGTTAATAAGGTAGATAAATATTTTGATTTACTTGGATTTGTTTCATATGCAGATGTGTTAAATTTAATTTTTCATTCAAAAATATTACTTAATCCATCGTTATTTGAAGGCTGGAGTACTACTGTGGAAGAAGGTAAAATTTTCAATAAAAAAATGTTATTATCAGATCTGTCTGTACATAAAGAGCAGTGCTCTAACAAAGCTATTTATTTCCAACGAAATAATCCAAATGAATTAGCAAAAAAAATTATTCAATTATCAAAAGCAAGAAATACTTATCCAAAAATAAGTATAATAAAAAAAAATTATAAAAAATCTAGAATTTTGTTCGCAAAAAATTATCTAAAAATTATTGAAAGCTTGGTATGACAAGTAAAAAATACAATCAAACATATTGGAAAAAAATTTTATTTCTAGATTTTTTTTTTTTAAATATATTAAAATATAATAGACTTAAAATTCAGCAGATATTTGAAAAAAAAATTAAATTTAAAAACTTACTTGATGTTGGTACCACACCTGTTTTTGATAAATATAATAATATTCTTCTCCATACTTTTAAAAACAGAAAGAATATAACCTCCCTATCAAACCTAGACTGCTCATCATTAAAAAAAAAATTTACAAAGGTGAAATTTATTAAAGGTGATGCTAGAAGAATGAAATTTAAAGAAAACAGCTTTGATACTGTTTATTCAAGCGCAACAATTGAACATGTTGGTAGCAGATCTAGCCAGAAAAAATTTGTAAAAGAGTGTTACAGAGTCTCTCGAAAAGATGTCTTCATTACTACGCCTAACAGGTTTTATCCAATTGAATTTCACACAAAGCTACCATTTCTTCATTTTCTTCCATCCAAAATATATAGAAAAATTCTATTTCATTTGGGGTATTCATTTTTCAGCAAAGAAAAAAATCTCAATCTTCTTACCTCCAGAGATTTAAAAAATATATGTTTTTTTTTAAAGATTAAAAATTACAATATTATTAAGCATAAATTTTTATTTATGACATCTAATTTAATACTGCACATAAAAAAATAAATATGATTATATTAGGTCTGAATATATACCATGGCGATGCCGCAGCTTGTATTTTCAAAGACGGACATTTAATTGTAGCGGCAGAGGAAGAAAGATTTACCAGAGTTAAGCACTCAGCTGGTTTTCCTATAGCAGCTATCAAATTTTGTTTAGAAAGCTTGGATATTACAATAAATCAAGTTGATTTTATTGCTGTTAATAGAAACCCAAAATTACGAATTTTTTCTAAATTATTATATTTATTCAAAAATAAATTTAAGATTAAAAATTTTCTACAAAGATTTTATAATTTTAAAAAAATTACCTCTCTCTCTTCTGATATTGCTCAAAGACTAAATATAGACGTGCAATCTTTAAAAAATAAAATACTTTTTTTTGATCACCATCTATGTCATGCAGCAAGTTCAGTTTGTACTTCTGGTTTGGAAAGTACTAATTATGCAACAATTGATGGCTTTGGCGACTTTGTTAGCACTACAATTGGTAAATTTAAAAATGATAAATTTTATAAATTAAATGAAGTTCAATTCCCGCATTCTCTCGGAATTTTTTATACAGCTATTACTCAGTTTTTAGGATTTGAAAATTACGGAGATGAATATAAAGTTATGGGGTTGGCATCTTATGGAAAGCCAGTCTATTTTGATGAACTTCTAAAAGTTGTTAATATTGACAAGAGTTTATTTAAATTAAATCTTAATTATTTTAAGCATCATACAGATGGTATTGAAACTAGTTGGCTAAATAGTAATCCAAATATTACTCAGATTTATAGAGACAATCTTAGCGGTCTCTTAGGAAGCCCCAGAGAAAAGAGTCAAGAAATATTACCAATCCACAAAGACATTGCAGCTTCAGCCCAAGCTGTTTATGAGTTTATTTTTTTTAATATTTTAAACAAACTATATAACCAATCTAAAAATGATAATCTTTGTTTATCAGGTGGATGTGTCATGAATTCGGTAGCAAATGGGAAAATTATAAATAATACTCCCTACAAAAAAATATTTATTAATTATTCCCCCTCAGATTCAGGAGGAGCTATTGGAGCCGCAATACTTGCAGTAAAAAAATTAAAGCAATTAGTTAATGTAGAATCTCTTAACAATCCTTACTTAGGAAATAGCTATTCTAATCTAGAAATAAAAAATATTATTGATGATTATAAAAAAAAATTTTTAAACAAAAAAATAAAAATTCAATTTTTTGCAAATGAAGTTAAAAATAAACTTTTTCAGTTTGTGGCTAAAGAAATTACAAATAAAAAAATTATAGGACTATTTACTGGTCGAATGGAATTTGGATCAAGAGCTCTTGGAAATAGATCTATTATTGCAGATCCGCGAGATTTAGAAATAAGGAATATATTAAATTTAAAGATAAAAAGAAGAGAAAGCTTTAGACCTTTTGCACCATCAATATTAAAAGAGTTTACAAAAGATTGGTTTGAAGTTGATGATGAGGTTCCATTTATGTCGAAAGTTTATAAAGTTAAAAAAAATCAACAACACTTAATACCAGCTGTTGTGCATGTAGATGGTACAGGCAGATTACAGACTGTAGATGGTAAATATAATAAAGATTATTATATTTTAATTAAAGAGTTTTATAATTTAACCAAGGTGCCTATAATTTTGAATACATCTTTTAATGAAAATGAACCTATTGTAAGAAATCCTGAAGAAGCCATAGAGTGCTTTTTGAGAACCAACATGGATCTACTAGTCTTAGAAAACTATGTATTAAGCAGAAATTGATAAATTCTATGATTGATTTTGCTTATTTTACCGAACCTTACCCTTTTTTTAGCTTATTCTTTTCTCTAGTTTTATTTCTTGGTCTTTACGCAATTGGTGAACTAATTTTTTTTAATAAGCAAATACATTCCATTTTTTCTAACATTTCAGAATTAAAATATCAAAATATTCTGGTTGCCGTCAATTTTCTTATAGTTATTTTGTTTCCAGTAGTTTTATTTGCTCCATTTAGCAAGTTGATATTAAATTTTTTTTCAATTATTATTTTTTTATTCGGAGTTTGGAAGTTTTATTTTATAATTAAAAAAAAAATCCAAATTAAAATACAAAAATTAAATTTTGAAGCTATTGCTTTTTTTCTACTATCGGTAGGCTTTTTTCTAATTACTTTTAGTCCTGTAAACCATGCTGATTCTTTGGATTACCATATGGCCGGGGCAATGCACATTTTTAAAACAGGAAAACTACCAACTAGTTTAGAAAATTTTCATAATCTTCTAGTGGGTGGAGGGGAAGTTATATATTCACTTGGTTTTTTTTTTGGAGCAGAACAATTTGGAACTTTGATACAGTTTTCTGGCTTATTAAGTTTAGTTGGAGTTGTAAAAAAATTTAAAAGTAAGAATAGCCTATTTTTTATATTATTAATTTTATCCTCCCCAGTTCTGCTTTTTCTTGCAACCACGCCTAAGCCTCAGCTTTTTCATATTAGTTCAAATGCGATTATATTTATTTTATTATTTATTAACTTTTCAAATACCATGGTATCAAAAAAATCTTTTTTTTTACTTATAGTTGTTGTAAATATTTTTTTAATAAATTCAATAAATGCTAAGTTTTCCTTTATCGTAAGCTCTTTTATTCTTTATGTATTATTATTAATTTATGCTTACAAAAAAAATTTTTTATTACAAACGGTACTAACAAGCTTTGTATTAATTTTTTTCTTCTATTTATGCTTTCCTTATTGGAAATCAATAACCTGGGGGAAAAGTTTTCTTAACTATCTAATCAGTCCATTCCCCGAACATTTAGAGGGTGTCAAATTTTTTAAAAGTTATTTAATAAACTACAAACGAGAAACTTCACTAATTTATTTATTTTTGCCTAAATCACCAGGCCAGTTTACTGATGCTTTGGGATTCGGTCCTTTGATTATTATTTATTTTCTTTTAAGAAAAGAAATTATTTTTATTTATTTTGCTATAATTTTTTCTTTTTTTACAATGACTAACTATTTTTTTGGCCAGCCTTCTTCTAGGTTTTTTCTTGAATTATATATATGGAGTATTCTGCTGATTGCTTCCTTAAGAGAGTTAAATGTTGAAAAAAAATTTAGAATTATATTTTATCCTCAATTTGTTTTATCTATTTTTGCTTTATGGTACGGAGTTTTTACTATGAGTTATGGCTTTATAAATGCAAATCTTAAAAATTTCGTAATGAATAAAACTGCAAATGGTTACTCTTTATTCAATTGGTCCAATCAATTTATAACCAAACAAGATAGGGTTATTTCCATGCACCGGTCTATTTCTTTAGGAAAAGCAACTACGATACCAACTAATTTTTTATTTTATATTAATTCACAAGGGGGAGTTTTGCATGCTTACCATCTAAAAAATATTTTAAATAAAAATAGTGAAATAGGATCAACCTATCTTTTAACCTTTGGTAGCAAAGATAATGTTGGTATTTTTGTCGATTGTATAGATTTTTTATATAAAGAAAAAAAAAATGTTGGAAGACATATTGGAAGAAATCCCTTTAATCATACATCTTATTATGATGGATATTTATTTAAGTTGAAAGATATTCAGAAATCTAATTGTCTTCAAAATAATTAGTAAAATTTTAAAATTCATTTATGGTTAGAGCTTAATACCTTTTAATTTAACAATATAAATATATTGTATATAATATAAATTTATTTATAATTTTTATGAAAGTTTTAGTTGCGGGGGCAGGAGGTTTTATTGGCGGTCATTTAGTTAAAAAATTAATAACCGAAGGTCACCAAGTTGTTGGATGTGATATTAAACCTTTAGATTTTTGGTTTCAAAATTTCTGCAATAAAAGTTTTACGCTCGATTTAAAAGAAATAGAACACTGCCTTAATGTAACTAAGGGTATAGATTTTGTTTATAATTTATCATGCAATATGGGAGGAATGGGTTTTATTGAGAATAATAAAGCCGAGTGTATGCTTTCAGTTTTAATAAATACAAATTTACTAAGGGCTTCTATAAAAAATAGAGTTAAAAAATTTTTTTTTTCATCTAGCGCATGTGCTTATAATATTAACATGCAAAACAAATCATTCGTTGAAGGTTTAAAAGAGACGAGTGCATATCCAGCTATGCCAGAAGATGGTTATGGTTGGGAAAAATTATTTAGTGAAAGAATGTGCAGACACTTTACAGAGGATTTTGGATTACAAACAAGAGTGGTCAGATATCATAATATTTATGGCCCATTCGGTACCTATGATGGAGGAAGAGAAAAAGCCCCAGCGGCTTTATGTAGAAAAATTGCTACCGCAAAAATATTGAATAAAAAAGAAATAGAAGTTTGGGGAGATGGTGAGCAAACTAGAAGTTTTTTATATATAGACGACTGTTTATCAGGAACGCAATCAGTCTTCAAATCTGATAAAATTGGCCCTTATAATGTAGGTAGCGAAGAACAGGTTTCTATTAATCAGATGATTAATATTATAGAAAAAATTGCTGATTATAAAGTATTAAAAAGATTTGATTTAACAAAACCAAAGGGTGTCAGAGGAAGAAATAGTAATAACGATTTAATAAAAAAAGATATTGGCTGGCAACCAAGTATTAATTTGCAATCCGGTTTAGAAAAAACCTATGAATGGATTTATAATATTTTAAAAGAATCAAATTTTATGAATAATAAATTTACGAAGAATTAGTTTTGTATTTTTTTTCAATAATAAATTTTTTAAATCGTAAATGAATTATAAAAAATTATTATCTATTATTACAATTAATAAAAATAACGGAAAATTTTTTGAAAAAACATTAAGTAGTGTTTTAAAACAGACTTTAGATATTTGCGATTTAATTGTTATTGACGGCGGATCTACAGATAAATCTGTAAATGTAATTAGAAAGTATTCAAGTAAGATATTTTACTGGAGTAGTTCAAAAGACATTAATATATCGGACGCTTTTAACAAAGGGTTATCTCAAGTCAGATCAGAATGGATTATGTTTATTAATTCAGATGATTTTTTGTTAAATAAATATGTTTTTTCTAAAATTTATAAAGATTTATTGATTTTTAAAAAATTTGATATGATTGTTTATAAAGTAAATCTTAAGTCAAGAGATTTAAAAAAAACAATAGGTTGTTTTGGCGGCTCAGATACCAATATTAAAAAGTTAAAATTTTATAACGTAATACCTCATCAAGCCACAATTATTAACAAAAATTTTTTTGCAAAGAATGGAATGTATTCTTTAGATTTTCCAATAGCTCAAGATTATGAAATTTTATTAAGAAAGAAGAATTTAAAAATAAAAAAAATAAACAAAATAGTTTCTGTAATGAGAGATGGAGGAGTTACTAATAGCAATAGATTAAAAGCATTGCATTATTTCATGAAGGCTCAAATTAAGAATAACGTTAACCCCTTGTTAATGTGTTATTCGATATATATTTTTGGAATTATAAAGATATTAATAAAGTTTTTCTTAAAGAATAAGAGTATCTTTTCAAAAACTTTATGATTAATTTTTTAATAAATTTTAAATAATAGTATATATAGGTACAATGTGTTTATTCTTATCTTAAATGCATATCATATAGACCCCACACTATGTTTAACTAAAGATAGAAAAATTTTGTTTGCAGCTGAAGAAGAGATATTTTTCAGAATAAAATATTTTATAATATTACATATATAAAATATAAAAATTGCCTTTTACACTTATAACAAATAGAAGAGAATGTAGATCATAAGCGTGTAAGAAATCCTTTAAATTGCTCAAATAATAAATATGATATATTTATCTATTAGATCGATGTGTATTTAATGCCGAAGTGCATAAAACTTAAAAAAGTTTATAGCTATTACAGAGATTAATTATTTTTATGATCTTATTTTTTTCAGTCGTTATAATTATAAATCTTATTTTTTATTTATTAAGTGACAAAATTGCTAAAGTTTTAAAACTATATGATAATCCAGATAAAAAAAGAAAATTTCATAAGGCTAAAACACCAATAACTGGTGGAATTTTAGTTTTAATAAATATAATAATTTTTTATTTATTCAGTGATATTGAAAGTTATCCAGTTTCAAAAGTCTTCTTTTCTGCTTGTTTACTTATATTTTGTCTCGGAATATTTGATGATAAATTTAAGATTAGCCCAAATATTAAATTAATTTTAATTTTTATATTAGTTTTATATATAATCGGTTTTTCTGACAATCTACTTATAACTAAAATTAGATTAAGTTTTTTAGATAAAATAATAGATCTAGGATTTCTCTCTCTTTTTTGGACAATATTGTGTTTTGTTCTTTTTATAAATGCACTCAATATGTTTGATGGAATAAATTGTCAGGTAGCTATTTATTCGATTTTTTTAAGCTTATTTTTTATTTTTAATAATTACCAAATTATATTTTTTATACTAATGATAATTGGACTTTTTACTTTTTTAGTACTCAATATAAAATCTAAATCTTTTTTTGGTGATGGAGGTACCTATTTGTTGTCATTTGTATTTTCATATTTTTTTATAAAACTTTACAACGATAATAAAATAATATTTTCAGACCAAATTGTTTTATTAATGATAGTTCCTGGACTTGACTTAATAAGATTATTTTTTACAAGATTATATAATAATAAATATCCTTTTTCACCAGATAGAAATCATTTACATCATATATTAAATAAAAATTATAATTTAATTTGGACAAATTTTATTATTCAATCATTAATTATAATCCCAACAATTCTAAGTGTTATTTTTGGTTATGTTTTTATCTTTTTATTAATTACTATCTTAATTTACTTTTTAATAATTTTTAAATATAAAAAAAATTAATCTTTTTTCAATATTATAATATAATATTGAAAGTTATTTATAAAAAATTTTTTAAAGAAATTTTCTAATATAAAAATAATGTCAAACATAATTTTACCAATTATATTGTTTGGGAAAATTATTTTTTGATGACTTGAAGAGAAAGATCTCCATGGTTGCATTTCAATTTGTGCTATATTTTTAAATTGATACCACCATTTAATCGGATGACAGTAAAAATAGAGAGAGCTTTTATTTTTTTTCTTAAGATTAAATTTTCGAGAAAATTTTGATACCAGTGAGTCTGGATTGCTGTAAAGAATAATTACAGGAGATTTTTTTTTAGTGATGTTTAGAAGTTTAAGAACAGAATTCTTTTGTTTATTTTTTTTTATATGATAAATTGTATGCAGACTAATCGAGCAGTCAAAAAAATTCTTTTTAAATTTTATTTTAAAAAAATCATTGCAATAATACACGCCTTTATTCTTAATTTTTTTTTTTGCTTCTCTTATTGCATCTTTCGAAAAATCCACACAGTGTCTAGTTTTAAAGTTTTTTGAATATTTTAAATACTCATCGTATTGAATAGGACCTGAGGCAAAGTCAAGCAAATGATTTCCATTTTTAGGAATAAAATTAAATATTCTATTTCTACATTTCGATACATATTTCTTTGCGCAAGATCTTAAATCTTCAAAAAGCTCAGCATCTTTATAAGTCTTATTCTTTTTCTTCCAACCTTCATTGTTGTAAAATTTAAATATACTGATCATATCTTTATTTAATTTTTTCTACTGTTGGAGACATAATCTCGAGTAACAAGTCTCAAATCCTCAAATAATATGTTTTCTTTTGTTATTTTCTTTCTTTTGTTTCAATCATCTTAACTATAAAATTAAAAAAACTTTTTTTGCATTTTTAAATAATCATGAAAAATATACTGTACATTACAAATGAAATATCTATAAAAAATTTCAGTATATCATCATTGTTAGTTTATATAGTCAACTCTGACAAAATTAATAAACTATTTAATGTTAAATTATTTTGTTCCAGTAATAATCAAAAATTTTCAGGTAAAATTAAGGTTGAGAATATAGGTTGGCTAGATTTTTTTAAATTAAAAAATATTTTACTAAAAAATTTTTCAAAGATTGATATCTTTCATGTTCATGGTCTATGGTCCCCAATACAGTTTTATTCAATATTAATATGTATTATATTTTTCAAACCTATTGTGATTCATCCTCACGGAATGATGTTAGATGAAGCTATTAGCAGTCACGGTTTTTTTAAAAAAATTTTAAAAAAAAGTTTATTATTTATTTTAAATATTTTAATTATTAATAAGAAAAATGTAATATTTGTTGCCATCACCAATCAAGAAATTAAAAAAGTACGAACTAATTTTAAAAATATTATAATTAGATTAATTAGCAATCCAATTCCTTTTGATAAAGAAATCTCATTTAAAAATAACACTCTTAACTTCAAGAAACGATTTGTTTTTTTTGGAAGAATTCATCCGCATAAAAATATTAAAGAAATCGTAAAATATTTTATAGAAAGCAACTTGAGTAAAAAAGGATGGTCACTAGATATATACGGAATAGAAGATGATAATAATTATTTAGAAAAATTAAGATCATTAACAGTTAATCACCCATACGTAAAAATTCGAAAGCCTATTTTTGGAAAAAAAAAACAAAAAATTATGTCAGAATCTTGGGTAAATTTACTATTATCAAGATCAGAAGTTTTAAGTTTTTCACTTTTAGAAGCAGGAACTTTTGGCCTGCCAACAGTCATCAGTAAAAATATTGAAACTTTAAAAGATGATAAATCAACAATTAAGATATTAGCAAACAAAAAAGAAAATATTATTAAGACATTTATAAGAATATCAAATTGGTCTTATTTTTATAGAACTTCGCTGCAAAAGAAATTATCAAATTTTTTTAAAAAATATAAAAAAAATGAATCAACAATTTTTTTTCAAAGTTTATCATCACTTTACATGAAAAGTTTCACTTATAATGACGAACCAATGGATAATTATAAAAAAGACGTAAATTCGAATTTTATTTTTTCAACTATATCACATAGCCTCAACATATTTCTACCATCTGTAATTATGATTTTATCTTATTTCTTTTTAGAGAAATTTTTAGTTGCTGACATTGGATTTTTTAGTTCATTATTTATAATGTTAACTTCTATTTTTTCTGGAAATACAAGGATGTTAACTATAAGAGATAGAACTTTAGATTTATTATATTCAACTTTAATTTTTAGAATTCTTTATTCAATATTTATTTTAAGCATTTTTTTTTTATTTCTATTTTACGAATCGAATTTAGATATAAAAGTTCTAATTTTTCTACTTGCCTTGTTGATAGTAGTCTTATGGTGCCATGAGATAGTATTATTAATCTATGAAATTAATCTAGATAGAATTAAACAATTTTTCTTTATCGTTTTTCAATCCTCATTTATTTTAAGCTTATCTATTTTATTTATCTTAAAAAATTATATTTTAATAAATTTTTTAATAGGCCTATTTTGTTTAATAATTTTTACCATTAATCTTAGTAATATAAAAAAAATTAATATTATCTTTTCTAATACTTTTTTTCGTCGCATAGCGCTTTATTATGCTTATTTATCGTCGATCAGTATAATAGTAAATATTTTTGCTTGGAGATTTTATATTTATTATATTTTTACAAAAGAAATAGCTGCAACATTATTTATAGTTTTTGCAATTGCTTCATTTCCAGCAACTTTATTTAATAATGTTATTGCTCCTTCATTTTTTTATTATAAAATTGTTATAAGAAATTATTTTAAAAAAATCACAATAATTTTATTCATACTCTCTATAATTTACGGACTTGCAAGTTATAAATATATGGCTTTAAATGATTATAGCGGTAGTCTAGATTTATTATTTTATAAAACTCTAAAATTATCAATAATAGGATCATTTATAATGATTTATGCCATGTATTTTAGGCATAAAATTTTTTATGATAATAATAAAAAAAATGAAGTTTTTGTTACTGATATTATTTACGGAATTACATTAATTTTTATTTTGCCTATATTAAATGAGATAGGTGGCCTTGAAGCTATTTCCAGTGCTTTTCTATTATCATCAGTATTAGCTGCATTACTTTACAATAAAAATCTTTTGTTAAACAAAATATATAATCTAAATAAAATCCCAAATGTCTCATTTGTTAAAAAATAGAAGATATATTATTTTTTCAGTTAAATTTTTTTTATTAACATTGTTTTCAATTATTTTTTTTAGATCAATAAATAATTATCCAGGATCAAAAATTGTTTATCTATTATTTTCGTTAGTATCATTTTATTTAATAATTTTTTCATTCCGCAAAAAAGCTATTTTCTTTGAAACATTTTTTGGTGTTTATTTATTCTTAGGGTTTTGGTTTAAATCCTCTTTAATTTTTTTTTTAGAAACTGGCTTTTCAGAAGGCATATCATCCGAAAAAATTAATATTGTGGACCATATTGATTATGCCTTAATAATTTCTATTGTAGGCTTTTCAGGTTTTTTAATAGCTGGACACTTTAGAGAGAATTTTTTTTATTATCCATTTATTATAAATAAAATTAATCATAATGAGTTTTATAAAAAATATAGGAAAATAATTTTAATAACTTTTCTTATTTTTATAATTATATTAGGTTTCTTTAATTGGCATTTAAAAATTTATCAAAAAGGCTTAGTGTCAGAAGAGTTTAATTTTATTTTAAGCGGTATTATTAAAACTCTTTTATTGTATGGGTTAACAATTGGATCTGCTATCATTTTTTTTCTTGAGCTTACGACTTATAAAAAAATTTTTCCATTTACTATTTTTGTAAGTTTTTTAGAAACTTTTATAACAACAACTTCTATGTTATCGAGAGGTTTTTTTTTTAATATTGGATCTTTATTTTTTGGCCTTTATAAACTTTCGAATAAGATGAAAATTAAATTAAATTTAAAATTTTTTTTTAAAGTTCTTATTTTTTTAATAATTTTTAGTTTTATTTCTATATTTGTTGTTAATTATACAAGATTACATATTGATAATGAAAAAACATACTTAGGGAAAAAAGAGTATTTGTTAAAAAATATTTTAGGAAATCAAAATCAATTTAGTAATTCTGAAAAAGTACATTTAACTTTAATACAAATTAAACATTTACTAGTTCATAGATGGGTAGGGATTGATGCAGCGATAATAGTCAGTGCCAATAAAAATAATTTAAATTTTAATCTTTTAAAAGATAGTTTAAATGAGAGATTTGACCTTAAAAGTCATAGTTTTTATGAAAACACATTTAATCTTAAACCCTTTAATATAAATAATTCTGCTACATTTATTAAAGGAAATACTCTGCCGGGTTTAATTGCATACCTGTTCTTTTCTGGCTCATTTGTTTTCCTATTTTTATCAATGATGCTAATCTCTTTTCTAGCTTTTATTTTTGAGTTTATTAGTTTTAGATTGTTAAGTCATAATTTAATTTTTTCGGCAATCATAGGTCATACTATTGCTTATAGATTTGCCCATTTTGGTTATTTGCCATCACAATCATATTTATTGTTTGGATCTATAGTCGGCATTATTTTTCTAATATATTTTGTTAAAATAATATTCAAAAAAAAATTTTTTAATAAAAAAAAATAAAATTTTTAAAATATTCATTTATTTATGATATTTTCTTCTTCACTTTGCTTTTTAACATTACTCTCTTTATTCGGTTATTCCTATATTTTTAAAAAACTTATCAAAAATACAAATCAAATTATTTTAAATCAGGATATTTTTTTTGGGATTTTTCTAGCTATTTTTTTATCATTATTTTTTAATTTTTTTTTCCCTTTAAAATATTTTTCATTACCTGTATTAATTTTAGGAATTATTTTTTTTATTGTCGGGTATAAAAAAAAAATTTATCAAATTAAACTGCGCTACCATTTAATTTTTATTTTATTAATTAATTTTTTTTCTTTTTATAATGGAGTAAATGTAGATTCACCAATGTATCATTTACAATTGATAAATTGGATGACTTTACATAAAATAAATCTAGGTATCACAAATTTAGAAATTCGTTTTGGAATGAATTCTTCATGGCATTCTTTTTTGGCATTGATGAATATTTCAACAAGCTACTTTAGTACTAAATTTTATTTAAGCTCGATTATTTTTTCTATTATTTGTTATGAAAGTATTTCAAAAAAAAAAAATATTTTTTTAAATGACATTTATTTATTTTTATCAATCTCTTTTTTAATTACATATAGTTTTCTCCATCCATTCGTTAATGGACCTATTTTGAACCAGTTAGGAAATCCTGAGGTCGATACTGTTTCGATGTTTCTATATATTTTTGTTCTGTATCTTTATTTGAGGATATGTGAAAGCGAAGGTCAGAATAAAAATTATTTAATTAATTTATTTGTTATTTTAATTTTTTTATCGATATCTTTTAAAATTTCAAACATTTCATTAATTCTTCTTTTAATATTCATCATTATAACTAATAAAAGTTATAAAATTTTAAATATATCAAACGTTTTAGTTTTATTTGCTACTGTTTTTTGGTTTATAAAAAACTTTCTTATAAGTAGTTGTATAATATATCCCATAAAATTTACTTGTCTTAATACATCTTGGTTAAATATTTCTGATATAGAGAGACATGCAAAAATAATTCAGAGTTTTGCTCGAGATACAAGACTTAGAGATAAATATATGAATTTCGATTATACTTTATATTCTAATGATTGGTTCTTACCCTGGGTAAATGATTATTTTTTTAATACCGCTATCTTAAAAATATCTAGTGTATTATTCTTATTAAGTTTTTTTATTCTCTCTCTTTCTTTTTTTTTTTTTTTTTTTAAAATAATATTGTTTATTTTTTTTTT
>Ga0114971_10000171_pt1 | contig 39899 bp, 32 predicted proteins | sample M_140625_MF_Meta_FD_87320 | JGI IMG/M metagenome (GOLD analysis project Ga0114971, IMG submission 87320) | Freshwater microbial communities from Lake Montjoie, Canada to study carbon cycling - M_140625_MF_MetaG | ecosystem: Environmental > Aquatic > Freshwater > Lake | place: Lake Montjoie... | reverse complement strand
TTCCGAAGATGAGTTAGTTGAGATTGCTCACCGAATTTCAAACTCGCGAGATTTGCTGCTTGAAGTTTCGGCGGTTGACCAGATGCGCGAAGCTCTGCGATTGGAAAAAGAGAAAGATGGTTTTGGAAATGCGAGAACTGTCGAAAACATGCTTGATCAAGCTCAAAGGAATGCCACTTTGCGTATGTCTCACTTAGGGAATTTGGCAACAGATGCGGAGTCACGCACTATTCGTGGCGAAGATGTTGATTTCAAAGAAGAGTTAATTCCTAAGAAGCAGATTGGATTCAGTGGCCGCTCCAACTCATAGTTTTGATGGTCGTGATCTGATCTCAACATGCAATGAACGGTGGATATCTTTGTTAAATATCGCATGCTTTGATCAGAACTAATCGGAATCAAGGAGGGATATGTCGATAAAATTTAAAAGTAGCTGGGACTCTGCAAAATACGACGGGCGAAAATTAAAACTCATTTTGAAGCGGCGTGTTGGTATAGGTAATCGAAGAGTTCGGTTACTGAATAGTGAGATATCAAAAATGACTTGGGCGCCATCAGACAGTCGATTATCAAAAGTTGTATCAGCTGTTCGTGGTGAAGACGCGATTTGGTCTATGTACATCCAAGGTCAAAAAAATGGTCAAACTCAAACATTTAGGGTTGAAGTTGTTAACCGACTGTTTATCGGGAAGAAAACGAGCACGAAAGATGTGAATCGGGCAATTGAGTTTCTTCGGGAAGTTTCTCGCGGCGTTGGCTTGTTTGAGAGCAAAAGTTTGAGTGGCGAGTTACTGTTTTCGAGGTCGCGGGTGACATCAACCGATGAAATTCAAAAGGCAATAACTGCGTTAGATTCAGAATCTGAGATTGAAACGGCTCAAGAGATATTTCTTGATGATGAGTCCGACAATGATTCAGAGAGCCATTAATGAAAGTTCGCTGTCCTTCATGCGGTGTTGTCAACCATCTTGAGATGCCGATTCTCTTGTCGGTTTGTATTTGCGGGACATTGATTAAGGGAAATGCAAGAAGTGAATTCAACGATGAGAGAACCACTGCTGCGAATAGCCCAACGGATGCAGATTTTTATTTGATTCTCGGTGTTACAAAAGGCTGCAGCGATCAGGAACTGAAACTTGCGTATCGAGCTCGAGCTAAAGAGACACACCCAGATGTTGGTGGAGACCCGGAAGAATTCAAGCTCGTACAACTTGCATATGAGACTTTGTCAAATACGGAGAAAAGGCGCATTTATGACAGTGCATCGTTTCAATCTCGCAATAATCCATCGGTATCTGTTCCTGATCTCATCGGTATGAGCATCAATGCAGGATCACAAACGATCTCAGAATTGGGCCTAATTCCAAAGGTCGCGATATTTGAAGTTCCTACATCAAGCAAACTTCGCGGACGAGTGATCGGTCAATATCCGTATGAGGGAACACTGGTAGAACGGGGAATGTCCATCGGAATAATTGTTGGCGTTCAAAAGTCCTCACCATTATGGAAGAGGGTTGTCGCAATTGCATCGGATCTTGCGTCGGGTTTTATAACGGGTTTAATGACAGCAACTGACTCATCGTCTACTCGGCCCCGCGAATTGGGTCCAGGTTCTGTTTCCCGCGAAGTGGGTGCTGCAGCAGGTGAAATCATTGGAGGAGTTGCAGTAGGAGCGGTCCGAACGGCTTCGTGTCTTTTGCAAGTAATTGGCTATTTCTTTCTTTTCTTTTTTACAATCATTGCATTCATCGTTCACCCGTTACTTGGTTTGGCAATGTTGGCTTTTTCCATCTACTTGATTGCAAAGCGAGAGAACAAAACGTAAAGATAGGGAGTTAAGCCAAAAGAGTAGGTGCCAAGTACTTGACGGAAAGCATCGAAGAAGATCAAAAACTAGAAGCCGCCGACCTTGAAGAAGAAGAAGAAGACGAGGAATAAGCACTAACAGAGGTACAGTTCTGTTCCGACCTGGAGGTTGTATGAAACAAGTAATTGGAATTACCTTTTCACGACTTCACGTATTTAGTGCCAATAAAGCCACACCTTCAGTTCTCAAGAAGGTGTTGGTTCTTTCCATCATTGCTGGCACAGTGCTTGTCGCACCCGCGGTTGCAAACGCCGGCTGCACCAGTCGGCCAAATATTTTTGGTGGAACCGACAAAACCTGTACTGATGGAACAAAGACTTCAACTAGACCAAATATTTTTGGTGGCGTTGATACTTATGATGGGTCTGGACGGAAGATTTCATCTTCACGGCCGAATATCTTTGGTGGAACTGATACGCAGAATCAGAACGGTTCTACAAAGACGAAAACCAAACCCAATATCTTCGGTGGTTCAGATCTAACAAATTCCAATGGACAGAAGATAGGAAGTACCCGACCAAATATCTTTGGCGGATATGACGTCCTAGATAAAAGTGGCCGAAAGATTCAAACATGCAAGCCAAACATCTTCGGTGGCATGGATTGCAAGTAAACGCTTAATCCCGTCTTCTTCTAGTTCGAGTGGAGCATTCCCAATCGTTCACGCTCGATGTTCAGGCATTCCTCTAAATACTGTGAAGCCGCGCGCAGTTTTGGCGTGTAGAGCTTCGATTTGAATGTGCTTAAAGGTGGTGGTGAATAGTCGCCATCGGTTTCACGCCAGTTTCCTACTAGTCCGTACCCCGAAGGCAGGGGAAGAAGCAATCGCTCGGAAGGCGTCAAGGGGTCCCATGATCTCGGGTCCGTCGACGCGATGTAGGCGTCATTGCGATAGGCCGAATAGACAACGATTACATGGTCAAATTCATTCTCTGGTTCAGTCTCAAGCAGCGGTGAGACATAGTGATTGAAAGCGTTGATATACCGATCATCTAGATCTTCAAAGAACCACTGTTGGGAAACCAGTAGACCCGAAGTTCTGACTACAAACCCACCACAGGTCCCGGCTTGATTTGTGTTGTCTGACCACGAAAAGTAATCGGGGATGCTTGGCCAAAGATCGACGTAGTCCTTGAGGTTTATTGAGTCATCTGACTGATCCTTGCCGAAGTATCCGAATTCCAGTCCGTATCCAGCAGACGGATTCAGACAGCCCTCCTCATTGAAGTGCTCGGTCCAGAAACAGTTTGGAGTGATATTGCTAGTTATTGACTTGGGTAAATCCAAAATCGGCATACCGATTCCTCTGAAAACTCTGCAGCATTGCTCCCATCCGTTTTCAAAAATTTCAGAGTGGATCACGTCTTTTTGTTCTTCAACATGACTGAGGTATGAGTCTGGTAATGCCTGTGTCGCAAGAATGAATACAGTCTGAAGTTTTTTAAGCATGTTTTCATCAGAGGAATACTCATCTTTGTTTTCTGAAAAGAATTGATAGGCAGGATATGCGCCTTCAGGTAATTCCATGAAGCCAGAAAAGATATTTGACCCTCGATACAACTTAAAACTGTTTTGTATTGACAACATCTCAAGCGCATCTCGCCATTTACTCTCAACCAAATCTGGTATCGCATGGGTTAAACGCCTGTCGCCATTGGAATCAAAAGTGATACCGCATGACTTAGATATTTGTATCAAGTCAATACAGAATTCACATGGGCACTCCGGCTCCTGATTGCAGTCGCGCGCTTTAAGTATTGCTTCTGTGAAAGCAATACGAGTCAGATTATGTTTGAGCGATTTTTTCATGTAGTTACCCACTTAGTGCTGAAAATATTCTTGCAAATGGCATTCGTAGAAATACCTGTTCATTTAAACCTTACATCTGAAATTTCCACCCAGTTGTGGGACAGGGGTGAACTAGGTTTATTCGCTCCAATTACAACTTATGCAACGATGTATCGGCATGTCGTTGTAAATCACGCAGCCACCAAGCGAGTAAATATGCTCGTCAACAGGCGCCATTGGCATTCCGTACAAAATCGTGCGAATAGATTCTGTCTCGCCGCATGTTGGGCAAATCTGTGGCTTTTCTTTTATTTTGAACATATCCAAAGTATGGAACAGGGGTGATGTACTGTTCGCGATAGGAGGTTTTATGAAACTAGGACCAGGTCTTACCTTTTCATGGAAGCGCGCATTGGGTGTAACTAAAGCCAAGCGCTCGATATCAAAGGCAACAGGTATCCCAACAACCAGAAGTGGCCGACGTGCCAAGGTTGGTCGTTGGATGGGGATGAAGTAACCCTGCTCCAGTTCAGACCAATACTGGGCGGAGTGCTCCTTGCCCTCTCAATATCTAGTTGTGGCAGTGTCGTTGCCACTCCGCAAACAACAACAACTTCTACTGTCGCGCCACCCGTTGAGCCCCCGAAGTGGGGTGTACCAACAGACCAGCAGCCGAGCTATTTCTTCGCATCAGACATTCCCCAGAGCTCACGAGACCGCGTTGAAGAAACATTTCTGAAAGCCGCCCAATATTGGAAAAACTATGGACCGTTAGAAATCTGGGTAACTGGAATTCAAACCATGCCCGTCTTCAACATGATTAACGAATACTGCGCTCGACGGTCAGAACTGAAACAGATGAATAAGTTCGCTTGTTTGGATAGAAACAGGAACTACACATTCGAAGAATACCGAAAGTGGTCGGCAATTGATGCAGTAAATAGAGAGCACCGCATGCAGGGACAACTCAGCCCAACTGCGAAATATGGATTTCATCAAATCATGTTGTCCAACCCTGCAGGGTTCACGGATGACTTCTCTGAATATTCCGGATATGACCAGCAGATCATTTTTCATGAGTATTTTCATGCGGTTCAACGTTCCGCAAGTCCGAGCACAGTAGATATTGAGAAAAATCCAGTAATCAAGAAAAAGTTCTTTGGCCCAAGGTGGTTTTCTGAAGGGTCCGCTGAATTCATGTCATTTCGTGCAGTGTCAGATCTGCGGCTTCGTGGTGAACTCCCGTTATATGAAGGCGAACTTGATGACTTCAATTTCCACGATGTAATGGTGGAGAGGCTCGATTCAGCCAAGGCATCGATGCTGCGGTACAAGAGTCTCACGCTTAAAGATGCAGGTGAGTATGACCCAAAGCTTTCGCCGTATGACATAGGGCCATGGGCAATTGCGTACCTGGTTCACAAAACCAGCCCAGACGTGTTGTTATATACGTTCTATCCAAACATCGCAAAACTTGGCTGGGTGAAGACGTTCAAACTCGCTTTTGGAATGAGCCCGGCACAATTTGAAGCTGAGTTCATGAAGTTCATGAAACTGACTACTGACGAGCAAACGCCAATCCTCGTTAATTGACTGGAAAATGAAGAACAAGAAGATTTTGTGTGCGCAATAGCGTAAATTGGATAATGTCCTCATAGAGGTACAACAGATAATTGGTAGATGTTTTTAACGGATAGAAATCTTGGTTTGGGAGGATCCTAAATGAAGGCACTAAAAATTGACCCCAAAATCGGAGTTTCGATTTTTGAGGTTTCTGATAGTCAATTAGTGGGATATCTGGGCGAGAATTACCGTTCAGAACTTTCAGAAGATGGATCAATTGAATACCTGTGTCACGAGTTGTGGAAGGTAGCGGAACTAGAAGTGAATAATTTCGCCACTATGGAAACCAAGGTTGTCATTGGAGGCCTGGTAATTGCGCGTCCAAGTCCGGGTTTAGATTTTCCTGAGGGTTTTACGTCTTCGGAGAATATTGACTTAATTGAAAGTACGAACAAAGATTCAGCGCTTGGCACAAGAATTAGTGAGTATTACAAGAAGAATCTGACTCAAAGAAAATTTAAATTTGAATCAGCTGATCGTGCAATCTACAACGGAGATTTTTTTCCTGCGATTGTTATCGGCCCGGAGCATGATAGTCAGTCTTTTGATAGTTGCAACAGCAGGTTTCGAGTTTGGCTATTCATGAAGGGTGTTAATGATCCCTCATTGATTAAATGCAATGAGTATTCCCTTGCATACTTGATGGAAATGATGATTGAGGCGGACGATTTAACAGCCGCAGGAAACCCTCCGGAGTTCATACGCAACATACTTGCAAAATTCAGGAGTAGGAAGAGTTAATGAGCGAGCCAAAGCCTCTGTCGGCATCAGCAATTGCAAAGTTTTTGGAATGTCCCCAGAAGTACAAGTTTTCGTATATTGACAAGATAAAAGAACCGCCCTCGTGGCAGATGTATCTAGGTTCTTTTGTGCATGAGGTGCTCGAGCACTTGTATAAGCAACCAGCAGGTCAAAGAAATCATGAAACTTTAAAGGTCATCGCTGCGCAGCAGTGGGAAGAGGGGAAATGGCCAGCCAAGATCGAAGAATTGCCAGAGATGCTCGGATCACTTGTTGATTTCAAACGATCAGCATTTGAAGCGATGACCAATCTTTGGACCCTTGAAGATCCGTCAAGGTTTGAGTTGGACCATCTGGAGCTTGAGATAAACACATCAATTGATGGGGTTCAGCTAGTTGGCTTTGTCGATCGGATCGCTTCAGATCCCGATGGTTCGGTTGTCATCTCTGATTACAAAACGGGAAAGATTCCAGATCCTAGATTTAACTCAGATGATCAAAAGTGGTTTCAACTCTTGCTTTATGCCGCAATGTATGAAGTAACTTCGGGGAAACTCGCCAAGAGACTTGAGTATTACTACCTGGCCAAGAACACAAAACACGAGTTAGAAGTTTCCAGTGAGAAGTTGCAAGTTGCAAAAGATGTAGTTGTCAGAGTTCGTCGAAGTATCGATGAGGCTGCCGCTTCGGGAGAGTTTTCCTGCAATGTAACGAATCTCTGCAATTGGTGCCACTACAAGAAGATCGATATTTGTCCTGCTCACATCAACTAGGTATAAAAATGAAATCACTTTTGGAGGAAACAAGCACATGGGTCAAACAAAGAGATTTCTTGAAGGCCTATATGACGAGCAAGACAACATTAATGATTTGTATCGTGAAATTGAATCTGCTGTGTCCATTCTCTGCGCGGAGGACTCAGTAAAATTTGATGAGATTATGTCAATGGTCCACGGCCTCAGCAGACAGGCTAAGGAAATCTACAGGAAAGCCTGGATCGAACTTGAGCCTCAGATAAAGAATGATGATTCTGAGATACTAAAGAACACTGAACGATTGATGTCCGTGCTGCTGACTTCAAAATTTGAGAAATGGATCATGAAAAAATGAATTCCTTTTCCTTGGTAATTGAATACTTTTTGAAAGGATTTTAGATGTCTAGTGACAACGAGAACTTGATTGACGATCCAGATCGCATCAACTATTCATTTGAAAACTGGCAGATTGATGCAGTTGTAGCGGAAGCCGAATCTGAGGGAATTAACGTCATTCTTTTGCCGGAAGACTTTCATGTAGTTGTTTCAGTTAGCAAAAATGATGAAGAAAAATTCGATGAATTGCTTGAGTACCTGGAAACCGAAGTATGGGAAGAAATTGATGATGAGCCGATAATTCTTGATCAACAAGAGATTTGGGCACTGCAAGATGAGCAAGAAAGAGATGATATAAATCGGACATATCGGAAATTGTTAGACGAATTAGAAGAGCGGTATATGCAAGAAAAGCAAGGGCTTAAAGATAGATATGAGTTGGAAAGAGACACGATTGAAAAGAAATGGATTAGCGCCACAAATCTTTTGAACCGCTGATTCCAATCTCATTGTCGCTCATGAGTCATAATTGACACATGGGATACGTCCATCCAGATCGCTCAATCATCAAAGACCTAAATGATGGTGAGCAGAAAGTTGTCCGTGTGCTTGCAGATGGACTGAGCGATTCATGGTTCATATTCACTCGTCAAGATTTATGGTCAGCAGAGCGGACTTACGAGATTGATGTGCTGCTTATGCACGAAAAGTACGGATTTTTGGCTCTGGAAGTAAAGGGTGGGCCAGTTCGGATTGCAAACGGAGAGTGGTACCGGGGTCATGAACGCTTTAGGGTCTCGCCAGTGCGACAGGTACATGACGCTGCATTCGAACTTCGTGATCAAATTCGTGAGACTTCATTATTACTGAAGCACGTTCATATCCCGTATGCCGTTGCCTTTCCAGATGTTGTGAAGTTGGATGGCCAATTGCCACCTTCGTGCACTGAAGACATGCTGTTCCTAAACCCCGTATTTGAAAACATCGAAGAACTAGTCATTAATTGCATAAATAAGAGTGGTCACAGGCAGTATTTATCGAGCCAAAAGATTGAAGAGTTTTTCAAGATTGTTCTTCCTACAGTCAATTTTGTTTGGGATCCTGAGGCGAGGAGGCGTTACTCGGAAGACGCAATGACTCGGATTAGTGACGAACAAGTTCGTGCACTTCGTTCATTGGATATAAATGATCGAGTTCTTGTCTCTGGCGTTGCCGGATCAGGGAAAACGCGCCTAGCACTGTGGTGGGCAAACCAATCTGCCCGTGCGGGGCGAAACACTTTTCTTACCTGTTACAACGATCCGCTTAGTAAGTACCTCGCATCGGCAAGCGTTCCGTATCCCACACTTACCGTTGGTCCTTTCTTGAGAGCTGTCAGCCAGTTTCCAGGTATTCCACAACTCGAGGAACCTGCCGATCTAGGCGATCGTGATGACTTCTGGAATTCTCAGATGATTGATCACCTTCTGACCCATGCTGGAGATTCTCATGTGAAATTCGAAACGATTGTCATTGATGAACGACAGGACTTCAATGATGAGTGGATGGAGATCATTGAGAAATTGCTTGTTGATGAAAACGCAAAAATTCTCTGTGTTGCAGATCAAAATCAGGATCTTTACGATCGTGGATTTTTCATGCCCGAAGGCGGCTCTCCGTGGGCTCTTGCGGAATTGCGGATCAATTGTAGGAATACAAGAGAGATCGCCTCATTTGTCCAACGCTTTGGTGGTGGAATGTCAGCCAGTGCCAGCCTTGAAGGTGATCCCGTTAAATTCGTTGCAGCAAACAACGAAGATGAATTGGTCAATGCTGTTTTGGCAGAGATTCGAAGAGTTCAACTTGCACTTGGGCAAAACATTTCCGAACTTGTTGTGATCACGGGAACTTCTGCAGAGCGGGATTTGTTTTATGAAATTGATTCATCGGAAATCAAATTCTCTAAATGGGAAGAACGAGGCGAAAGTTCCGTCGCGTGCGAGACGGTCAAACGTGCGAAAGGAATTGAAGCAGGTCACGTAATCTTCGCCACGCTAAATCAAGAAATCAAAAAGAACGAGATATATGTCGGTACAAGTAGAGCTCGGACCAGCCTCGTGTTTATTGGGCCAAATGCGTTAGTGGACCGACTCAAAACGAGCTGAAGGTATTCAAGACTCGAAATCAACGACTACTGGCGCATGATCGCTGACTTCCCATGCATCGGGGAAGTCATCAATTCCTCCGCCAACTGCAGATACTTCATCAGCAAGTTCATCTGTTGCAAAGATGAAGTCAAGTTCTTGGCGGGCAGCATTTGGGCTATTTCCGTTCTTGTGAGTCCAAATTCGTGAACCACCAACAGATCCTTTGAGTACGGGTAAATCGACTACGTTTGCCATTAGATCTACGAGCCCTAGATCCTCCTCTACAACTGGGACAATGTCTTCTGGCCAAAGGTTGAAATCACCTGCGAGGATCACCCTTTCGTTTCCACTATCAAGCAAATCAACACACTCGTTAATGATGCCAAGCGCAGCGTCCCAACCATTTTTCGAGTCCGGCATGAATCCATAGGCACCAACAATCGTCGCCCATGTTTCGCCATCAATCACAATGTCCGCAGTGTGAAGCGTTGCTGGATGCGGATGGATGTAATCCTTTTTTCGTTCTGGATTGCGCGTGAACTTTGCTTCCTTCAGTTCAAGATCACGGGCTGCAATGATCGTTCCCCAAGTGCGTCGAGCACCGATGCCGCCTGGCGCCCAGATGGCTGTCCAGCCATCTGGAGGACCATCCTTTGGCACCCGTGCTTCAGTTAACACGATTACGTCGGGATCAATTTCTGACGCCATCCATTGCCAGAGTTCTGGCAGGGGCTTCTTAGGCGCTACCGCTTGTTTCATGTTCCATGTTGCAACGCGCATCTAGAAATGTTACTTCTTGCAGCCTGTGTGTCCCTTAGGCAGAATCTCTGAACTAATTCTTATCGGGCGTTCCCTATGGGGCATAATTGCGATAGGGGGTGCGGCTTTGAGTCAATCAGATAGTGATCCAAGATATTTTGATCTGAGTAAGTGTGATCGCGATATCGCATCGAAATTGCTTGAATTAAATGAAGTGATTGCTGATGTTGTCTTCGGTTTTGATCGATCTGGCGAACCCGTGCATCTTGACTTGGATGATGAAGTCATTGATCTGATATCTAATCGCTTAAATCGTACTCAAGATGAATTTAAAGAGTATTTGATATCTACATGTACTTCCATATCGATTCGCGACCGTCCGAGCGATGTATTCGGGGCCTTCAAAAATGCGACTAAGAGGTGGAACAACCTTAAATCGATTAGACCAGAAACAGGAACTGACACACCTCCTGCCTTATCTATGTTAGCTCTGTTGGCATTTGCAGCTGAGCAAATGCGGCGATCGACAGACAGTGAAAGCGGAGATGACAGTGTTCGTGCCTCCAATTACTACATACGACTTTGTGAACTCGTAGACAAAGAATCATGGGTCACTGATGAAGTCGGTGGTGAATATCGGAGTGTTGCAAAAGAAATTTGGGGAAGCCTGAAGGACTGGCTTGATGCTTGGCAGGATGAGCGAGGTATCTGTACGGTTACCTTCCCAGCTGAAGTCGGTGGAGGAAAATGGGCTGTGAAGATGCCCATTTCACAAGCATTACTTAGAACAACCGACCGTGAGAATTTATATCAACTGTTTAAATCTCGAGGGCTAGACCCGGGTTTGGCAATTTCCGACGAGATGATGGCGTTGTTGTTAGACGAATGGTGTGTTTCATATGGAACTGGTCATTTAAAAACTCTTTGGCGAAATAAAGATTACCGAGCGAGTTTGGTGTCGTCTGCTCAAAGCACGCTGCTTATTTGGCCAGGAAGCGAAGAGAATTCTGGCGAAGACAGTTCAAATCGCATTTCATCTAAAGTTGGTCTGACGATTGATGTTAATTCATTTACCAAGCGCCTCGATTTTGGCATTGAAATACGCACTACGAGCAATTTGATGCCACACAGTGTGAATATAAAGACTGAAACCGGCGAGGATTTTATCACTCAGGTTCGTGCAGCCGGTCCAAGAACAGTGCGCGTGGCTGATTACAGTGCGTTCGATTCGGAATCACTCATTATGGGAATCCTAAGAGTTACCGATTCAGATTCAGGATTGAATGGGTCGAGATTTCCGAGGACCGTAGTTCCGCTGGTTGCATCAAATTTTGGGCGGTCGTATTCAGAAGTTCGAATGATGTCGCTAGGAGTTCGACACGGATTACTTGTTCGAGAGAAAGATGATAATGGATCATTGATTCTCGAAAGAGTCGAGAAGGTTTTATCTGAAGTTGCAAGACCAGGATGGGTCACGCTCACCGGTAAGGATTTAGATGGGTTGCCTCTGGGCTGGGCCTTAATTGAAAACGTGGAGTATCTCACTTTTCCTGAGAGTCGAACGTTGGGAGGGCATTTGGCTCCTCTAGCACCCTTGGAAATTGAAGCAATGAGTCTGGCTGATGGATTTCGAATCCCAGGTAGGCGTGAAAGGTGGTTGTCAGATCAATCACCAAATGTTCTTGCAGTGTTTCCGTATGAATCAGATATCAGTTTAAAAATTTTAGATTCATCAGGAAACATGGTTCACGATTTCGGAACCCATCCACGAATTGCTTTCGGAAAGATTTCGGATCTTCATTTGAAGCCAGGGTCATATGTAATCGAAGCGAAATCTAGTGAGGGAAATTTACTGCGTAAAACTCTGTACCTCGTAGATGCGGCAACGCCGAATCCTACTGGTGCAGATAAATCACGCAGTCTTGCGAGCCCAATTTCAAAAGTTCATACCTTTGGGGTTATTTCTGCAGAATTTGCCACTGGTATTGATCAGAATGTGAAATCGATCCGTGGTCTTGATTTGCACGAGATTGAGAATGATCTGATTACTGAGAATCCAGAAGGTTCTGAACGAATTCCAGAATCTCGGCAGTGGATTCTTAAGCGGGACGACCGTAGTGTCGGTATTTCAAATAGATTACGAATTGAAAAGGCGCCGGCAAGATCCTGCATAAATGAAGCTCATCACTGGCGCTTACCAGTTTATTTCGGTGGAGCAAAACCCGAATTCATAACCGGTGAATGTATTCACTGTAAATTTACGCAACAAATGACCGGACGGCCAAAGGTTAGAAGGGAGTTGCGTGCATCGCGTGGAGGTCCAACGGGAAACATCTCCGATGGCTTGAAGCCACTTCGGCGAGAGATAGTTCAAAGTGTTCCCGCCATGAATGCGGCATCAATTGGTCTTTGGGATCATGCGCTTTCGGCACTTTCGTATATGCGGCATGGCTCAGTTAATGATGCAATGCTTATCGCTTCGCAGATTGCTTCAGGCTCTATCGCAGTAGACCGATTAGTCAGAAATCTGGGTGCACTCGGGCATATAGATGTAAAGCTCGACGAAAGATGTCGTCCTGAGTTTTGGTCTATTTCACCTCCCGTTTTGGTAAAGACAAATGAGAATTCTGGATACATCTCTGGATATCGAAGTGAAAAATTGATTGCTGAATTGGAAGAGAATGTGAATTCTGTTAATGGTGATGTAGAGATTATGTATCTTGACAATGCACCCAAAATAGTCAGAATAACATTGCATGATAAATCTTTGTTCGATGAAGTTGTGCGAGGGATATGCGATCCTGTGACTGGATATGAAATGCGAGTCCAAGATGACGCAGCCGGCCTGTTACTAAGAAACATTCCAAGCATTTCCGAAATTGCATTCCAATCTCCAAAAATTTTAATTCCTGCTGCACGGCAAGTCAATTCATGGAGCACTGAAACTGCAAGTTGGAAACCCACTGACCATGCTTTAGGTGTAGGTGCCTTTCAAAACATTGGCAACGGATACGTGTATACGTTCAATCAAGTTTCGATTGAACCTGGTGACTACACGAATAGCGGAACAGCTTCGTTGGTGAAGTATGTCGAAACTATTGGAACACCCAATGCTCTAATTTTTTATGCGAAGGAAGCAAGAATGCTCTGTACAAGATTGGGAGCAGAACTTCCTGGCATGATGGGTAGGTCTCTCGTGGCTTTGACTGGTCGACTTCCGATCGAAGACGAAACTGATGGTCTTGTGAAGTATCACGAAGTAGATGAAGTAACGGCAAATAAAGTCTTCAATTTAATTAGAAGGTGATTCTGATGAACAAGGCAAATCCAATTACGGTTTATCGCGATTTGCAGGATGCATATTTGCGTTACGTGGATACGACCTATTGGCTCCGACACAAAGATCTAATGGATGAACGACGTGAACTACTTTGTCAAAATGGTCGTTTATTTACAGAATTTCATCTTGAACCTATCGCGCAATATGACGCTGAAATTGAACTGAATGAGTTTGCTCGAATAAATGGAATGCCTGTAACTGCCGTAAAAATGGTCGGTGAAGCACTTTTTCGAAAATTTACGCCGGATAATGAACCGATTAAGGTCCGCGACCATCAAGCGCAGTCTCTAAGAGCCAACTTTCTTTCTGGTACAAGCCCAGGTAGAAATGCTGTGATTACATCAGGAACCGGATCAGGAAAAACTGAATCTTTTCTACTTCCAATTCTTGCTCGCATTGTCGCTGAGAGTATTCGAGATGGTTGGGACTTAAGCGAGTCGAAAAATTTCTGGTGGGAAAAACCAGCGAAAACGTGGTCGCCTATTCGTGTTGCTTCCACACGTATGCCTGCAGTTCGGGCAATGGTGCTCTACCCAACAAATGCGTTGGTAGAAGATCAAATCGTTCGACTCAGACGAGCTATTTCAGCAATTTCGTCAAGTGGCGGTGCGCAAATATGGTTTGGAAGATACACGGGAACGGCCTCTGGTGCAGTAAAAGAAGGCAAAAACGGTGAGATTAAAAAATGGAGTACCGACGAACACAGGAAGTATTCGAATGAAATGATCGAAATGTGTTCGACATACGATGAAATGGTTGCGCAGGGTGTCGACGAGACGACGATTGCACAGTTTGGTGATCCGCGTCACGGTGAGTTGGTAATGCGTCGAGACATGTATTCGACGCCACCAGACGTATTTGTAACCAACTATTCGATGCTCAACGTGATGATGATGAGAAAGGTTGAGGAGAAGATATTCACGGACACTCGTGAATGGCTGGCTAGCAATCCAGAGAATGTGTTCAATCTCGTGGTTGATGAGTTGCACTTATATCGCGGTACGCAAGGTAGTGAAGTCGCGATGGTCGTTAGAAATTTGTTGAATCGATTAGGGCTAGACGAAAAGTCGCCACAATTGAGGTGCATAGCAACAAGCGCGTCGCTGGATTCCGCAAGTGGAGGAGACCAATTTCTTCAAGAGTTTTTTGGTTTAGATAAATCTTCCTTTATGGTGACTGCAGGGCTACCACGCGTGATCAACGATATGCCCAAATTGCCGGTATCGGAATTCAACGAGATTTGTGATTTACAGGCCGGTGAACGTGAAAAATCTTTGAATTCATTAAACATCAAATACGACATCGCAACTTCTATCGCATCTGTTTGCAGAACAGGAACTGGGTCATTGGCCGCTCGTCCTTGGACCGAGGTTGCAAATGAACTCTTCGATTCAAGTGAAGAGTGCGAGAGCGCAATGGAGATTGCGTTGGAAGCCCTCGCAAATAGCTCTAAAAAGGCAACCGTGCCGATTCGCTCGCACATGTTTGTCCGAGGTATTCGAGGCATTTGGGCGTGTTCAAATCCAAAATGTACCGATGCTCCAGATAGGTCAAAACCGGTTCCTATTGGACGACTATTTGCAAGCCCTCAAGCACATTGTAAGTGCGGTGGCCGAATTTTAGAGTTACTTCTTTGCTATGTGTGTGGCGAAGTTTCTTTAGGTGGATTTGTTGTTGAAGTATCTGGTGAGAGACTGCTGCAAGCGACTCCGTTGAATACGAGCGGTGACGGAGTCTCGCTGCCATACCGAAGGCCATTCGAAGAATTTGCTTGGTATTCGCCTTATCCGGACAAGGTCGATTTCAATGCGAAAATTCCGTCGCACGACGCTGTTCAATTTGGATTTTCCACTGCTTCCTACAATCCGTTGACCGGGCATCTTTCTGATGGTGGAAATCCAACTGGTGTGATTTTGAAGTATTCAGGAACCCCTCCTGAAGGTGGAAAAGTGCCAGCGCTTCCTGAGAAGTGCCCCTGTTGCGACCAAGCAACTGGAATGAACACAACAAAAAAGACATTTTTCTCGCCTTCGATTCGAAGTGCGATTCGAGCACATACGGGAGGAACTGATGTTGGAATTCAAGTGTTCACTTCCCAGTTGGTTCGAAGTCTTGGCGAGTCTCAAGATTCCCGAAAGACGATTGTTTTCTCGGATAGTAGGGACAATGCGGCAGAAACTGCTGCAAATCTCGAGAGTGGACATTTTAATGACTTGATTCGTCAGGTTGTTATTTCTCAGATTCGGTCGCAGCCAAATCTGGGTGAATTGATCAAAAAGCGTCAAGAAGAATGGACGGCCACCGAAAAATCTGCAATCGAAAGATTTGCCGGAGACCAATTTGGCGAAATTAGTGCGTTGTTGAGATTTAGAGATCGATTGACGGAAGATGAGGCTCAAAAGTTAATTGAATTCGAATATCGTCTTAAAAATGCGAATGGTTTGATTTCTTGGGCGCAAATTGTTGATGACATGATCGTGTTGCTTGTCGGTCTCGGTGTTGCCCCGTTTGGGATTTTGCAAAGCTTGAAGAAGTTAACTGATGGTGAAACAGACTGGTTCCGCGCATACGAGCCTCCATCTGAATTCAGTGATGCTTGGACTTCGGTTCCTGGTCACCAGCAGTCGATCGCAGATCATCGTCGGCGTGCAGCAGAAAATCTTGCAGAGACAGTTTTTGCGGGCAGCGGAAGAAGTCTGGAATCCATTGGCCTTGGCTGGATTACAGCCAAGGCGCTGATTTCTATTCCAATTCAGATAGAGGGTTTAGACAAGAGTGAATCAAAAAATGTAGTTGATTCTGTAATCAGGCTTCTAGGTACAAAAGGTCGATTCAATAAAATTCGTCCTCGCACAGATAGTCAGAATTGTCCAGTCATAATTAAATCGTATTTAGAGAAAGTGAAGGTTGTAAATGGGCTAAATGTTGATTTAGAAAAACTGATTAGTAAATATCTAAAAGATAATTTAATTGCAATTGATTGGTTTCTCTCAACAAATAGTTCACAAACATCGCTTGCCTTTGAATTAGCAGGAGATCATATTTGGGAATGTAATCGCTGTAGTGAAATTCACCTCCATCAGTCTGGCGGTGTGTGTGTGTTGTGTCGTGGAACGACTCTTACAAAATCTGGTGGATTGAAATTTAGTGATGAAACGTACTACGGGTGGCTGGCATCGAAGGACCCGCAACGTCTACGAGTAGAAGAGCTAACGGGACAAACGAGACCTTTGAAGCTCCAGCGAGACCGTCAGCGATGGTTTATTGGTGGTAAAGCACTTAAAAAATCACCAATTGAGAATCCTTTAACAACGCCAATAGACGTCTTGTCTGTGACCACAACTATGGAAGTCGGAATTGACATTGGAAGCCTTCAGTCTGTTGTGATGGCAAACATGCCGCCCAACAGATTCAATTATCAGCAGAGAGTCGGTCGTGCCGGACGTTTTGGCCAATCTTTCAGTTACGCGCTCTCGATTTGCCGAGATCGGTCCCACGACGATTTTTATTTCTCTGAACCTCTTCGTATGACGGCAGGAACGCCAGCACAGCCCGAGCTCGACCTTCAGCGAGAACGGATAGTTCATCGTGTAATTAATTCAGAACTATTGCGACGAGCATTTAAATCTGTCACCCCAAGTCCCGTTTGGTCCGGTGCGAGTACTCATGGAACTTTTGGGAGTCGAGAGGAATGGCATTCGATTTACAGAAGTCAGATCCAGGACTATTTAGCAGACGAAAAAAACTTCGAAGGTTTCAAGGCAATTGTGCGAAGACTTGGTGCGTTTACAGGAGTCGAAGTATTTGATTTATCAAGCGAGACAAAGCGCATTGTTGAGCGCATTGTTGTCGATATAGACAGCGCATTCTTGAACCCTTTGTTGGGGCATCAAGAGTTATCCGAACTTTGCGCAGCGGCGGGAATTCTGCCAATGTTTGGTTTTCCAACTAGAGATCGACCCCTGTACTCGAAGCCAGGATTTGTTGGTAATGAAATTTCCGATGCAGTTGCAACTTCTAGGTCTTTGGATCAAGCAATCACGATGTTTGCGCCAGGAGCTCGGATTGTTAAAGATAAACAAGATCATTTTCCGATTGGATTTGCTCATTGGGTCAATCGGCGGGGAAGTGTTGTTTCTGAGTATCCATTAGGCGACCGTTTGGTCCTTGCGCGTTGTCGGGATTGCTCGGTAGTACTTGCTCACGATATTTGGCATGGACAAAAAGACATTCTGGCCGCTGGTGTCGTCATACAAAGTACTTGTCCAGGCTGCGGTCGAATTTTGGACAAATTCGATGCTTACCAACCGAAAGGTTTCAGAACTGATTATGTAGAGCACGATTACGACTCAGGGATTGATGCTTACGTTGGAATGCCTACTTCCTCACTTGCAAGAGTTCCGCTAGGTACTGCAGCAAAGATTGTTGGTGCAATGTCGGTTGAGTTGCTTGAAGAAAATCAGGTGGTTTCGATGAACGATAATCGCGGAAGTTTTTTTCATAGCGTCGATTCTGATGGAACAATTGTTGTCATCGATCAGGAACCGTATGTTGAAGCAATTCAAAACAGCATCCAAAGTAAGTATGGAGCAAAAGCACCTAAACCCGTGAATCCTTACGCCATCGTCGACGTACTTACGACCGATGTATTAGTGCTTACACCTGATTCGATCAATATTCCAGGCGGCATTATCCCGACTGATGTCGCAACAATGCCTGCCGGGCTTGCTGCAATAACATCTTTTGCGCAAATGCTTATCCGTGCTTGCAAAGATTATCTCCAGATTGATCCAACAGAACTGCGAATGGGTCTCCAGCCATTCACATCAAATAATGGAGTTTCACAGAGAATATTTATTGCAGATGTATTGGAAAATGGATCGGGATATGCAAAATTGATCGCCGATGGAGAGACATTAAAGAACATTCTTGTTCAAATGATCGACACAACGGGTAAAAGGTTGAGTACACCATCGTTGCACCCACAGTGTGATACAAGTTGCCCTTCGTGTTTGAGGAGTTATGAAAACAGAGGAAGCCATTATTTGCTGAACTGGAGATTGGCTTTGGATGCTGCCGAACTCATTTTGGGAATTGGTTTAGACATGAACCGTTGGATTCCCCGCGGTGAAGCGTTAGTGGATGATTTTTTACGCGCATTCGATCCATCCGGAGGTATTCATAAAACAAAGTTGAGTAACGGGTTGTATGCGCTGATAACGAACGGTAATGCCAAAGCAGTCATTTTTGGACATCCGATGTGGCGCCATGACTCCCAGTTTCTGACCATTGAACAAGCATCTGCGCATGCTGAACTGAGTGCATTGGGCGTGGCGGAGATAATCATGTCAGACCTCTATGTATTAGAAAATCAGCCTTTTAAGGTTTGGACATTGCTTTAGTGCCAAGTTTTGGTTTGTTTCCAGATGTTGAGTTTCCAGAATTTTGGAGTCCTTCGCGTTTGAATCTCTTGAGTTCATGTCGGCTTCGAGCTGCGTATTCGCTTGATAGATCAATCAGTGCAAAATTTCGTAAGGGGAACACATTTTCGGCACTCGGAATAGCAGCCCATAATTTGACGGAAATGGTATGGAAGAATCAATTCAACGCTGTTTCAGAAGTGGATATTTACAACCATTTGACATCGGTTTGGATCGATTTGGTCGATGCTGAATACAAGCGATTATTGGAAGAGTGGAGTCCTGCCATTGTTCCGCTGCCTAGAGACTGGCCTTTTTACGCAATTACACAGGTGAGAACAATTAATCGAGTGTCGGAGGAGTTCCATACGAAGATGGCTAGGGGCCGGGGAAACGCAAATGGATCAGTGAGGGTCGAACATCTCATCCGGGACCAAGAGAATAAACTTGAGGGCAAGCCGGATCGTGTGATTGTTACAGGATCTGGTTTCTATGTGCTTGATCTCAAGACCGGTTATTCGCTTACTTCAATTTCTGAGAGCCATCGAAGACAACTACTGATTTATGCTCATCTAGTTTCAACGACCACGAATGAACCCTTATTGGGAATTGGAATAGTTACGGCAAGTGGGGAAACGATTTGGGCAGACGAAGACCTTGAAGACGCCTCAATGTTATTGATTGAAATCAGATCAGATATTTCCGAATTCCGGGAAAAAGTCAATGATGGGAATTTTGAAGAACTTGCGGTTCCTTCTCCTGAAAACTGTCACTATTGTCCGTTTAAGGGTGTCTGCAGATCTTATTGGAATGACGTAAACCCTGAATGGCGAGACCAGAGAGGTGTTATGGGCAAGGTCGTTAATGCGATCGATGGTATGACTTTGACCATTGAACAGCATTTCCCAATTGAGGGAGAAGGTCAATTAGTAGGCATTTCGAACTGTGCCAACACTGCAGAAGTTGGAGATTTTGTCTCAGTCACCGATGGGTTTCTAAGAGGTCAAAGCCTTCGTGGTTCGTGGAATACAAACGTACTAATTGTAGATATGAAATTGCACAAGGATCAATGATGAGGAAAAGTGTCATAATTTGGAGATGACAATGGACAAAGCGATTCTTGTAGATGTTGACGGAACCGTAGCGCTGCACAACGGTAGAGACCCATTTGATTGGGAAAAGTTGTCAGAAGATTTACCAAACAAACCTGTTGTCGAAGTAATAAACATTGTTGGGTCAACTGGCGTTCGCCTCATATTCGTTACTGGGCGAGAAGACAAATACAGAATTGAAACTGAAAAATGGCTAATGCAGTACGTTGATGTACCATTTTCTCTTTACTGCAGGACGACTGATGATTTTCGAAGCGACGAAGAAATAAAGAAAGAAATATATGAGAAAAACATAGAAGGGAAGTACCACGTCATAGGTGTCTTTGATGACCGAAACCGAGTTGTATCAATGTGGCGAGAAAAGTTAGGACTTGTTTGCTTTCAAGTGAGTGAAGGGAATTTTTAGAAATGAGATCATTGGAACAAGTTATCCATCTTCTATTCACATCAATCGAAACAGAAATTACATCTTTACTTAAAGAAGAGTTGCAGGATGAGGAGTTTTGGCCAACACAAATTATTGAAGATGCAAAACTGCAGTTGGTTTCGGATCCGAGATCTGGCGTTGGCGAACGCAACTTCATTGATTATCTCTATTTTCAGCAAAAAATTGAAGCAATTGCTCGCAATGAAAAAATAGTTTCAATGACGCCTAAGGGGGAATCGTTTGTAACCAACCTCCAAGCGCTTCTTGGCCTAAATGGAATTCGGAATGATGTTGCCCATCCAAAACCATTCAGCGAAGAAGATCTTTTGCATGTAGTAGAACTTTGTCGGGATTTGGTTCAAACGGGACTTGGCGAGAGTGAGATTTCTAGAATTCTTCTTGAACTCACGCGTGAAGGAATGTCGATCAATCCACAAAAGTCGCTTCCAGTAAGTTCGGTTCTAAACAATCTGCCAAAGCGAGAATACGATGACACAGGTTTTGTAGGTAGAAGCAAGTTAATTGGACAAGTGGTTAGCGATCTTAAATCAAAAACTAGCTTGAATAGCTTTATTTGGCTTACCGGGTTAGGCGGATTTGGAAAAACCGCAATTGCGAGAGAAGTAGCGGAGCGACTTCTCTGGGATAAGGATCAACCATTCGAAGCAATAATTTGGGTCAGTTTTAAGACGCATGAGTTAACTGCTAGTGGAATTGATCGATTCACTGCAATTTTGGTATCTGCTAGTCAAATGATCCAAGAAGTTCCATTGTTGTCGGACACTGAGAGCCGAACATTGGGTGAGATTTTTGAAGAATTAGGGCAGTTAGAAACATTGCTCATATTTGATAATTGTGAGACTTATCCGGGTGAGATTGAAGAGATAGTCGAAGCCCGACCACCAAATTCAGTGAAATTTCTTTTTACCTCAAGATTATTGGGTGAGTTTGGTCGAAATGTATCAGTGGATCGAATGGCCTTTGGAGAATGCAAGAGCTTTCTCTCCAAACTAAATAGAACCTATCCATCTAGAGAGGTTGCCGAGTTGCTGAGCAACGAGTCTGAGTTTGAGAATGTGTTAGAGATCATTGGCAAAGCACCCTTGGGAATTAAGTGGATGGCTCGAGCTTGTAATACGGGTACAAGTCTTGAGACTGTGATTCAGCAGCGAGAATCTCTGGTGCGATATTGCGTGGAGAATGTATATGCGCGACTTTCTGATCAAGAAAAGAGGGTCTTGAAATACCTTCTTATCTCAAGAGGCGCACATTCAATAGGTGACTTAAAGGTTTTAATGAGCGATGTTACGTCTGAGGAACTATTGCAGTGCATTCGAGAGGTCAGTCGGGTTGGTCTAGTTAAGTTGCAAACCACTGAATTCAGAAAGGTCTATGCGATTGATGAAATAACTAGAGACTTTCTAGTTCTAACTGAGCAGGTTGGCCAGCAAGAGCGATCTGAAGTTGAAAAGTTGATTAGACAAGTCGAGAAGATTTCATCAAATGAAACAGAGATTGCATTCAGTCCATATCGGGTGGATGCAAAAGAAGTCGAACCATATGTGCACGGTGAGCTAACTCGATTACTGAAGCGACCCAAAAAAAGTCCATCTAGAGATGAGTTGGTCGCCCAAGCAAAAGAAATGATTAACAGTGCCCCAAAATATTGGGAAACCTATCGGGTTTTGGGAGAGATATATTCGTGGTTTGGAGAGATTGGACTGTCTATTGAAATGCACCAACGTGCTATTGAGATATGTCCCAAAGAACGTGATTTTTCCCTCAGCAGATTGCACTACCTTATTTCACAAAAATTAGTACAGGCAGATTCCGCAGATTCTGCTAGACGGCACGCTTTGGAGGCTCTGAATCTGCACCATTGTTTTCAGACATTATTTTTGTATGGACGATGTTTGATTTACGTTAAGCAATATGAAGAAGCCGAAGCAGTTTTGGAAACTGCTCTCACCATCGCCGAAAATAGCAATAATGAATTCTATGTAATCTGGGAGATGTTTAAGGTAATTAAGCGTCGATGTGAGGACGAAAAAGGCGTTGAGTTGTTCGACGCTGGAAAGCATGCACTCCAGTATTGGCTGTCCACTCCACAATTAGTATGGGACTGCCCCGCAAATGAGCAGGTATCCATGCTTGACGACGTGCTTTGGGTGGTCGTATCGCTTTGTTCTGGATTTGTTGCTAGCCAAAAAAATCAAATAGATATTGGTCAAATTGCGGATACCGAAAATTTATTGGTTCGATTTGATGACGTAATGTCCGCACTAGGACATGCTGAATGGCCTAGCTTGACCTTTAAAGACAGGTATAGGAAACCCCTACTAGAGTCTCTACATAAATCGATCGACCTTCTTGAGAATTTGCCAGGATCAATAAGAGATAAAATTGACAGAGGGCTTGAATCTGCAGATATCAAACCCCAATTGCAAATATCTGAGCACATAAAGGTCTGGTATTCGGGTAGAGGGTATGGGTTTGTTACGACTGAAATTGGTGGTGAGGAAATAGATGTTTTCTTCAATCAAAAATCACTTCGCCAAATTAGCGACGAATTCAAACTCAACTCGGGAAAGACCAAAATCACAGGGTCACTAAACAGATCGTCTACTGACGGAAGATATTTTTTGTCAAAGGTGATTGTTGATTGAATTTCATCTTTCCATGCATATTCGGGTTGTGCTTGCGCTAGTTGCAGTTTTGCTAAGAATTCTTAGGTCTATATCTAAGACACAAATGCGCCAGAGAGGGTAACAAAACCTGACATTTCGTATCGTATTAAATCCTGAGGCTGATCTCTCTGCTTCTATGAGCTAGTGTTCGGATATGTCGAAAACCTCAGATAGCGATAAATCGAAAGGTAGCGCATACTTGAAGACGTCAGTCAAGGTGGGATACAAAACCAAGTTAGGGAAGTGCTACAACGCGTCAATAGAAGATTTCTGTATTTCTGAGGAAGCAAAGAAATTGCAAGGAAAAGTGAATTTGATCTTCACGTCCCCACCATTTCCTTTGGCTTCTCCGAAAAAATATGGAAATAAGATTGGTCAAGAGTATTTGAATTGGATTGTTGAAGTGGTGAGTGGAATGATCCCATTGCTTGCTGAAGATGGATCTCTAGTGATGGAAATTGGCAATGCATGGGACAAGGGCTCTCCGACAATGTCTACGCTCCCTTTGCGTACCTTGCTTGCTATTGAAGAGCAAACAAATCTTCATATTTGTCAGCAGTTTATTTGGGAGAATTCAGCCAGGCTTCCTGGTCCTGCGACTTGGGTTAATAAAGAAAGAATTCGCTTAAAGGATTCTCACACTCACCTTTGGTGGTTTAGTCCATCGGAGCGGCCAAAAGCTGACAATCGCAAGGTGCTGACTGAATACAGTCCTGCCATGAAAAGATTGATCAGGACTGGTAAATACAATTCTGGTGTTAGGCCATCGGAACATGTAATCGGTGAAGAAACATTCAAAAAAGATAACAATGGAGCAATACACAGTTCAACGATCATCACGCCACAAGATTCATCTGAATCTGAAGAAATCTTTCATTCGACCTTGATTATGGGCAATACCGCGACTGATCCGGCGTATAGAAAATGGTGTCAAGATTTGAACATAGGATTACATCCTGCGCGTATGCCAATTCGATTGGCGGAGTTCTTTATTAAGTTTTTAACCGATGAGGGAGACCTTGTGCTTGATCCATTTAGCGGAAGTAATACAACTGGACGCGCAGCCGAGAACCTTAAGCGGCATTGGCTGACGATTGAGCGGGATGCAAACTACATAAAGGGAAGTCGTGGCAGATTTAAACAATCTTGATTCTGGACTTCGAGCATGGCAGGTTGCTGCCATTAAGGAGTGGGAGTTATCTCATTGCAGAGGAATGATTGAAGTTGTTACAGGTGGTGGAAAAACTAGATTCGCGTTAGCTGCTACTTATCGTTGGCTTACAACGAATTCTGTAGATTCTGCCGTTGCAATTATCGTGCCTACCACTGCACTTCAGGATCAATGGTATGTGAACCTCGTGAGTGACCTAGGTGTTTCCCCAGCGGACATTTGCCTGTGGCCAGAAAGAAGGGATGCCTCCAGGAAGTTTCACGTGATGGTTGTGAACACCGCTAGGAATCGAATGTCGGAAATCGCAAAAGCCCATAAATCGATTTTGTTGATCGCTGATGAATGTCATCGATATGCAAGTGAAGAAAATGCGAGAGCACTTCGTACTCCAACCGCTGCCTCACTTGGATTAACTGCGACAGCAGAGCGTGAATTCGACGATGGACTTGAACGGGTTCTTATTCCAAACTTGGGCCCTATCGTCTACCGCTACACGTTGTTTCAGGCTCGCCAGGATGGGGTGGTGAGTGATTTCTCGTTATCCAATGTACGAGTCCATTTTACGGATGACGAGCAATTGAGATATGACAGAGCTACAAAATCTTTGGGAATAGCTTTGGCACAGGGAGATGAGGATCGCGCAAAACAGATTGCGATGCGAAGATCATCAATTTCAAAAAATGCAATTGCACGCGTAACAGCTACCATTGCGCTATTGGAAAAGATACGTGGGAAAAAAGTTATTATTTTTCATGAAGATATTTCGATGGCGAATTTAATCACCTCTCTCCTAAAAGACAAGAATCACCGAGCTGCTGCATTCCATTCAAAAATTTCGAAAGACATGCGTCGCGACAATCTACGAATGTTTAAAGTTGGACAACTAGATGTTCTGGTCTGTTGTAGAGCACTCGACGAGGGGATTGACGTACCAGAGGCCGAGTGCGCAGTGTTGGTAGCTTCGACATCGAGCCATCGCCAACGAGTTCAGAGGCTTGGACGCGTACTTAGAACTCACGAAGATAAGGATTTGGCTCAGATCTTTACTATTTATGTAACCGATCAGGAACAAGGCAGATTACTTACCGAAACCAGTGATCTTTCTGAAGTTGCGTCAGTTCGTTGGATGGAGATGTCAGGATAGACACATGGGCAAGATCCTCGTAGACAATGAATGGTATGAGCCAGTATCTTCAAGATCGATTCTTGAATCCGAATATGAACAGTCGATTTTTCGGTATTCAAAGTCGTTGTTCCCTGGGTATGTATGTCTGAAATTCAACGAAATGGTTGAGTCTTCATTCGGTGGTTCACAAGCTGACATGGTTTTAGTAGATATGGAATATCGCGGTTGGACAATTGTTGAAGCCGAGTTAGAACATCATTCTCTAACACGACATGTTGAGCCCCAGATGCGTCGCCTAGTGAATGGGGTATATAACGACCGACATGCCAGTGCAATCGCCAGGGCATCGCAGATGATTGATCTAGATCGAATTCGGAATTTAGTTAGAAATACGGATCCAGAATTCCTTGTGATTGTTCCGACTGAGACATTGGAGTGGAGAACAACTTTGTCGAACCTGGGCGTCAAACTTGCCACAGTTGAAGTCTTTGTTGATCACCGAGGACGACGAATCATTAACTATTCGGGCGATTCGCCTCAAACCTGGGGGGACGGCCATCTGAGCACCCTGAGCCGAGAGGGAATGCTACCGAGAGCATTTCGTGTGGAAATTCCAAGTGCCATACCAAATGGTGACTCAATCGCACTCATGTACCAAGGATTTCTCACAACTTGGAGAGTGATGGCGGCAAAAAGAGCAACTTATATACTTCCGAATGGTTCCTTTGACCTAGATGAAGGTCAACCATATGTAATATGTCGTAACCAACAAGGTGATCTCGAAATAAAGGTTGAAGAAAATGGCTGAAATCAAGGTTGTAATTGGTCCGGAAACGGTTCGGAGTTATAAGCGGCTCGCTTATGAAGTGTGGTGGGCAATGGCTGAATTTGTTGATAATTCAAGTCAGTCGTACCTCTCGCATCGCAATGAATTGGATTTTGCGATGGAGAAGAAAAACGAACAATTTGAGATTCACCTGGCATACGACCGCAATGATCTCGAATTGAGAATTTCTGATAACGCGAATGGTATGTCTCTGGAGCAGCTAACACGTGCTGTCGAAATAGGTTCCCCTCCTGATGATACATCTGGTCGGCATGAGTTTGGAATGGGTCTGAAAACAGCTGCATGTTGGCTTGGCGATGTATGGACTTTGCGAACCACAAAGCTTGGTGATCCAAATGAATACACAATTGAATTTGACGTAGAGCGAGTGGCTTCACACGACACAGATCTGAGATTGAAAACTGTCGCAGTAGGGGTCGACACTCACTACACGATTTTGACCATTTCAAAAATGCACCAGCAACTCGGTGGTCGTCTCCTTGGCAGTCTGAAGGAGAACCTGAGATCAATATACCGTTTCGACACGCGCAGTGGAATGATGAAGTTGTGGTGGGGGGATGAGGAACTGTCTTACGATGAGCGGCTTGTTTTATTGAAAGCTGCAGATGGATCTGAGTACAGGAAGGATTTCTCCTTCGAAGTAAACGGCAAAACAGTAAAAGGCTGGGCAGGTATTCACGAACGAGGGAGTCGATCGAAAGCAGGTTTTGCTGTTTCGCGTCGAGGTCGTCTTGTTATGGGTCAGCCAGATGCGTGGAGACCGAGATCGATTTTTGGTCAAGAGGGTGGATCAAACGACTTGGTTAACCAGCGGCTATTTGGAGAAATACATTTGGATCATTTCCACGTGAGCCACACCAAGAATCAGATCCTTTGGCAAGATGATGAATTGGATCAAGTTGAGACTCAATTAAAAGAGATACTCGCCGATTATCGTCATACTGCATTGAATCGTCGGTCGCGAGGAGAAAACGGCCCTTCGGAGCAAGCTCAAACCATTGCAATGGATGCAATTAAGGGGATTGTTACGGCATCAGACTTTGCTGACGTCGTGAATGTTACCGAAGTGCCAGCACCAGAAATTGTTGAAGCGACGTTGCTGCCGCTTCGCACAGCGACCCACACCAAAATTCCCGATAACACATTTATAATTGGGGCACTTACTGTGAAGCTTTTTATGGATGGAACTGGAAGCTCGAATGATCCCTATTTCTTGGGTGACTATGTCTCTGATCATGAAGTATCAGTCTGTATAAATACGTGCCATCGCTTTTGGCAAGACTATGTCACAGATGCTCAGGACATTTTGATTTACACGTTGAACTGTATTTATGATGCGATCGCCGAGTGGAAGTGTATGAAGCACACGGGAGAAATTCGTCCCGATACAGTCAAAGTGATTAAAGACGCATTTATGCGTCAGACTTTCAGTCAGGGCTAACGGCTTCGGTCTCGGAAAGCGTACAAAATCTAAGGGCGTAGTCGCGCATGTTTTGAAGTTCAGTTGCGTCTGGCGGTTCATGCAATTGAGCGATCTTCCATTGAACGTATGCATCGACAGCAGCGAACATGCAGTAGAGAGCTTTGTCTTCTGGTGAATTAAGTCGAATAGTCCAAAATGGGTGTAGCGCATTCACGGATGCAACTACATGCGAGCCAACCCAATCAGGTGAGAGATAAGGGTCGTTTGAACTGCTTTCCTGATCAAGTATCACGCGTACTTCAGTTGAAGCTATTTGAAAGACTTTAGTTTTGCGTTCACTTGGATCTAGGGGTCTCTTAGGGATGGAGATACTGGTGACTGTTGAATCTTGATTAGTCCACTTTCCGCCAGGGAACCATCGAGGTTTGTCACCAGTGCCATCTCGTTCAACAAGTTCAGCAGCAAGCAGTTTATAAAGCGTTTGATTTACAACTTTCGATGTAAATCGCGATTGACCACTTCGACGAAGTTGCGCAGAAATCTCTCTGCCCGTTAAACCCGGATTTCTCTGAATGCAGTCGACTACTAATTCAAAATCGCTTTCAGGCACATTCGTAGCGTACCCTGCTGGGTTCAATTCGAAATCAATATTCAACAAAAATGCGAATGTGGCCAATGAAGGTACTCCCATTAGATATTGTTTTGGCATGAGAGAAACAACAGCAGAAATATGGATTGGACCATCCCAGAGATCCGAATTTATGGGTACTCAGGGTGGAATTAATGCCACTCACTTACTGCTTCTCAGAGAAAATAGTCGACCTGCTTGGATGATGATGCCAGGCAATTTGTATGACAGCGAGCCACCTGCGCCTATTAAACCAAAAGTCTGGGTGCCAACGGCAAATCATCCGACAGAGGATGCATTGTTGCTATTTGCGATTCTTGGTGCGAAGAACCGTGATGTGAAGGCGGTATTTGATGAATTCGAAAAAACTCCTAAGCGTAATCGTCTTGATCTTGATGATTTGTTCGCTAAAGGAGTTCCCATTGAGATATATGAAGCGTGTCAGCGATATCTTTCTGACTGGCATGTCATTATTAGCGTTGGAAGTTATTCACTAGCCCGGCGAGACTTATCGGCCTTAAAGAAATATAAAGAATTGGATATTGAAATCCGCGAGACGACGAGTATTCAAGATCGGTCATGAACCGCAACAAAGCGAATTCCAATAACTTGTATCAATCAATCATTTGGAGCGATTGATGAGAGCTTTTATTGGAAGCGAGGTATTTGATGTCGTTCCACCGAGCGCACATGCTGCACTGAGAACTGCACTTTGGCATTTCAATCATTTGATTAAATTGGAAGATTTTCCTCCATTTAAGAAGATAGAACTTGATCAATCGGGAGAGCTCGCTGATGATCCTGTCATTTCACACACTGAGATAGGGAGTAAATTTGCCGAAGAGTGTTTAGAAGAATTCTGGCGCGTAAACGAGATTTACGATTCAAGTGATGATGAAGATGTGTTGCTCAAACTCTTTTCTAATGCATTCGCTCTAATCCTAAAAGATTTCGAATCAGAAATTCATGTAGCGAACTTGTACCAATCCCACTATGAAGACTCCCAAAGCGCGCTAGTAGCAGCAGAAGTTTTCGCTGATCCAAGCCTTGAGAGTATTTGGGGTAGTCCATTGCCTGAAGGGGTGTATCAATGCGAGTCATGTCTGCATGAGTACCCAGAATTCCTTTTCGATTTTTATGCAGAATATCGCTGTGATGAATGTAAAGAAATTATGGAATTCAGTTCTCATCCTTCAATTGGTGATGATGATGGCTTTGTCCGTCGTGCCGGAACGCTTCGCCGTTTGGTAAACCGTGTGAGTGAGGGTATTAATGGAAGAAGAACTGGTCAGGCTGGAAGCGCCACGACGCGACAAATTCTTCGTGAAAGTCCATTAGGAAAAAAATTTAGAGCATCTCGCGATGGTCAAATTAAGGGTGGAAACCTGTGAATAAAACCATGCTTGTAGGTGAAATATCTGATTGGATTGGTGCGGAACGGCCTGAAGCTACACCGTTGGTTGCTTCGGCATCAGGGAAGAGGGCTTGTCCGTCGTATCCAGATAATGCCGAAGGCATAAAGTTTGCGGTTCGCCTGGCAGATGGCTCATTTCAGTTTCTAGCTAAGGATAGAGATTTTGATGATCGGGTTCACATTCAATCAACTCGCTTGCATGGCCCATGCTTGACTTCGCGCTGCGTCTACTGGTCAGGTAACTGTCAACTTGGTGCGAAAATCTCGCAGGTGGCATTAAGTCAGTTAGGCGATGTGTCATCAATGAATTTGATTAACCAATGTCCGATTCAGAAAACCTGCCGCTGGCGAGCAGAGAACGGGATAGATGCATGCCGCAGTTGCCTGCAGGTTGATTACGAGGTGAATCATGGATGACAATTCTGGTGAAGAAAAGAACGCTGGGTCAAAACTGGTTGGTACTTATCGATCCATCAAGCCGTTTTCAGATTGCGCAAAGTTGTATCAGTGCAATTCATGTCAAGGAATTTTCAGAATTAGTCCAGAAACCAACTCGATTAGCACGAAGATGGGCATGGTCGTAATGCCAATGGGTGCTCAACTATTTAGAATGGAAGAAGAAATCGCCGAACATAACCATGGGTTGGATGACTTGTTTCATATTGCCGAAAAGTGTCACTGCCACGGAAGAAATGGCAAAGTAAAACTAGATTGGAATAGTTAGGGCCTTTTGTCGATTTGGATCAACGTAGAAGAGCTTGAAGAGCAAATGAATGAAGCAAAGTTGCAGGTGTGTGTATCAGGATCAGCAGCGGTCTAAGCGCCTTTTTCAAGACGACGATTTTTAGAACCAAGCGCCGAACGACCACCTGAAAACTGAGATCCAGCATTTTGTCCGGCTGAATAGGCATCCTCGTCGTTATTGATATAACTCATCGTTCTGTGGAGGTTTGGTTCAAATGCGTGCATTGCTTGGTACGCCCTTTCGGACCGCTCTAAAAGAACCAGACCGGCACCGTGGGATTCCTTAACCATGACACGGTTTTCCTGCACCAACTTTTTCACAATTCCTTCTGTGAATCCACGCCACCAGGACGTCTTAAACCTGCGGCCGCCAGCGGGCATCAGACGCAGTGCAAGCATTTCTGCAGATCGATACATGGTGTCGAGAGCAAACAGATCAAGTTCGGTTCCAAAGGCAATCATGATCACCTCTGTAGGGTCGGTCTCTGCCATGTCCCTATATGAATGGCAGCTAATGGTCTTACCAATTTCCCACAACATGTTTGCTCGGCGAACTCGGTATGGGCCGGTAATCGTAAATGTGCGCGAAATGATCGGGCTCAGTGGCTGTGCAGGGCGAGACGGAGTTTTGTGTCCATCAAGCCCGTACTTCTGCATCAATCGAAAGGCAAACGCTAACGCAGTCTCTGCTTCTGCTTGTGGTGTATTTGGATGATTCGCACGTTCAAGAATTGCGCGAACCTTTGCTTGCATGTTCTCGCGAGAAGTCATTTAGAACAGACTCAATTCATCGCCAACGACACCCAATGAAGCTAAGTAGGTTCCAAGTAAATCGGAATCGTTTACCAAGCCATTTAAATGGTCTTCGAGATGACCCAAATCGCTGCAGCGTAAATCTGCACACGCAATTACTGAACTGTCACTCATGAAGTACTTCGTGAAAATGCGGCCTTCGTTTTGCTGCTGAATTTCCTGAAGCAAATCAGGCGTGCTGTCAACACCTGAAATCAATTCAATAGTGCTGCGCAATACTGGTACGCGTCCGTCAAGCAATTGCATAACCACGTTGCAATTCGAAATTTGCACGCACACCTTGCCATCGGGGCTTTCCTCAATGTTCAATCCAAGGTTGTCTAAACGACTAGTCAGCTCTGAATAAAAACGTGCTGCGCCAGCAGGAACTCGTGGAAACTGAATCGTCCAGTTTTCAACGGAGATCTGAATGAAACCACCATCATCGAGGTCTGCCGAAACAGTGGCTGGAAGCGCACCAACCTTCATGTCAATGACGACGCTGTACAGGCGGCGGAGCATGAAGCGATCTACGGCAAATTCACCGTCTGGCCCTGAAATTTCGGCTTCCCATTGAGGGAATGCGGTTTTGCATCCAACCTCCTTGTATTCGCTACGTACGCCAACCCTGCCTTCGCTGAAAACGAAAGTGGAAAAGTTTGGAATACTGTCGGACTCTTTCTCGGTGAGCACTTCGACTGGCGTTAACGTGCCGAATTCGAGGAGTTGCTGTAACCCGACACTCGAAAACAACGCCTTTGTTGTGTAATCAGAAGGATCCTCAATAATGACAGGTGTAGTCCGGGCGAGTTCCATTTCGGTACGCGCATGTTCAGAAATTGCGAACGCAGTTCCATTATGTACAAACAATTCAACCTGTGCTTCAAGATTGGCGAGCATTTCGCATTCGCGAATGAAGCGCAGGGGAATGATGTATGAACCTGGAAATGATGCAGCGTCACCAACTAACTGAACCGCCGCAAATTTCCCGCCTGCGTTCCACATGCGCCTGCCGTTAATGACCTGCACTATTACGCCATCGTTGTTCTGTTCGCTTGGCCACACTAAGTAGGCGAGACCGCGAACCATTTCCAGTTCTGCTTCAGTGATTACTCCAAGGGAGAGCATTAGAACATGGCCTTGATGCGCTTGATTACTTTTGCTGGCTTGAAATCAACAGGAATGCGTACTGGAACTTCCATCGATTGCTGCATGGACTTGCTGCGGCGACGTGCCAGCACCTGGGTACCTGCGGCTTCAGCGATGTCTTCAAGTGTGTTCGTAAATTCAGACATTTCGTCCAAGTCAAAAGTGCCCAAGGTGAATCCGTTAGGAGTAATCACAATCTGGTCCATTGAAATCAAATGCGAAAGACCGGCGTCCGCGATTGCGCGCGCCAGACGGCGACGGAGCGCAGCCTCATTTGCAGAAGGGGTGAAGCGTGAAGTGGTCATTTCGTCTCCTATTGGTTTGGTGGGGCACTGAGTATTGCAAATGTAGACAAGGGGTGTACAGCGTTTTGTGTGCTTTTTCTGTAACAAAACTTTCCCCTCACTTATATTTTCTCACAATGGCAGATCTGGGGTCAAGAGGCATGTGTCACGATCGGTACAACGAAACTCTGTTACACCCCCTGATGAAATCAACGTGAAACATGACATTGATTTTTTGGTATTGCAGTTGTAGCCTGATGCCAACATCAAGAGTGACTCAGAAATGAGTACAGCAACCGAGCCAGCCAGGCCGCGGTGCTTCCCGCCAGGGGATGTGATACACGAAAGTGCATAAATGCTTCTGGCCTTCTTGATGGACTGCATATTCAGCAACGTCAAGGAGAACAATGAAACAGATATATACGCCGGATTTATATATTCGGCTGCAGCATGGTGGAACTCTTCAACTCTCAGTCTGCCCAGAGGACAAGATTCAGATACTGAGATGTGTTTTGCTCTCTTTAGAACTCGATCCTGTCGCAAAAATGAGAGCAAAAACGATGATCGCCGCGATTGAGGATGCATCAAGAAAAGGTGGTGTCTGGGGAAACGTGACCCGATTGGTCAAATCTCCGAAATGTGATTACTGCGGTTCGGAGACGAGTTTCGGGGCCAAAGGGAGGTTCTCTCTTTGTAAACCACATAACAACTGGCTTACTTACATCAATCTAAGGCGAGGAAGATGGCGAGACTGACTTCGCAACAAATCGTCTCTTGGGGCGAGTTCTCGACAGATTTCATCCCAGGAGTTGGTAAGAGGACTATCAACCTTTTGCGAGCACCTTGATTCGGGAAGCCCATGTTCTATTGACGCATCGGTAACTAGAGAAAATGTTGGAACCTTGAAACTGATTTTTCGGCCAAGATGAAACAGGGCTCTGTAGGACACCTCCTTGTTACAGTTGCGCTTGTGAATAAGTCAAAAAACTCCCCAATCTCAAAGGCTTTGGCTAGCTGGAAACGCGGAGTTGCTGGCGATGATTCGGCGCGAGTGCAGGTCATTGATATGTTTTCAGGATGTGGGGGAATGTCCCTCGGGTTTGCTGCGAAGGGTTCCCACTCGGGAGAGTTTCGTCTGTTGGGTGCCGTGGATATCAATGTTCGATCGCTGCATACCTATGAGCACAACTTTGGTGTGCCGGGGCTGGAGTACGATGTTCGAGATCTCGCAAGTTCTGGTGCGCTACTCGAAGAAATGTTGGGCCGTATGGATTCCTATGATCCAAATGCCCCACTCGTTCTAATCGGTTGCGCACCTTGTCAGGGATTCAGCGCTCATCGCAAGAAGAACTGGGATCAATTAGATAAGCGCAACAATTTAGTAGAGGCATTTGCAGAGGTTGCGGCTTCGCTATCGCCAGATTGCATTATCATGGAAAATGTTCCAGAACTGCTTTCGACACGGTATTGGAGCTACTTCGAATTGTTCAGGGATCGCGTTCTGTCGGAAGGCTATTTCACCAAACAAGCTATTCATAGTGCTGCTGAATTTGGAACCCCGCAAGAAAGATTTAGAGCCGTAGTGATGGCCATGAGGAGTGAAGCATTTCAACTACCGAAACCGGTTCTGCAGAGGGGTCAATTCAGGACAGTGCGAGATGCGATCGGGGATCTTGAACCAGTTGAATCTGGTGAAACAAATAAGCGAGATCGCTTTCACAAGAGCGCAGGACACAGAAAGTCAACTCTCGATGTCATCAGAGCTGTGCCCATCGATGGTGGAAGTCGGCCTCCAGGAGTTGGACCAGCTTGTCTTGACAAGGTTGCAGGTTTCTACGACGTTTACGGTCGCCTCTCATGGGCAAAACCTGCGATAACAATCACGCACTACGCGCGTAACCCTGCAAGCGGCCGGTTCATCCATCCAGATCAGGATCGTGGCCTTACAATGCGAGAGGCAGCGCGCCTTCAAGGGTTTCCTGACTTGTTTGAATTTACAGGTACCTTTGATGATGTCTTTAGACAAATTGGTGAGGCTGTACCCCCGCCGATGTCTGTAGCGATTGCAGAAGCTGTCGCAGCAAATCTTCGAGGGGATGTTTGTGATTCGAATGATGAAGCGCTTGTTCATGAGCCGGTCAAAGATTCTTTTGCAGGGGTTATAGCGGGGATTAAGGGGAGGCGTTAGCGATGTCGGCGAAAGCTATTGATGCATTTTGCGGCGCAGGTGGATTGACGCTCGGTCTGACAGCTGCAGGATTTTCAGTAATCGCTGGCTTTGACCTCGATCCTGTCTGTATTCATACGATGCAGCACAATCCGAAGTACATAAGTCATCCAGTTTTTGAAGCAGATGTTAGAGACATGCTTGGTGGCAGATTGCTTGAAGTCGCTGGAATTCAACCGGGAGAATTGGATCTCCTTGCAGGTGGGCCGCCATGTCAGGGTTTCAGCGTTCAGAGGACTGTCGGTGGCGATTCCGACGCACGTAATCTTCTAGTGCATGACTACGGGGATTTGATTCAGGAGGTTCTTCCAAAATTCTTTCTCATTGAGAATGTACCTGGCATAGGTGGAAGTAGAGGCCGGGACCTACTCGCTGCTTTCGAGATGAGAATGCATGACAATGGTTACGTAATACATAATGCGATACTTGACGCCCAACAGTATGGGGTCCCACAAAGACGCAAACGGTACATAGTTATTGGCGAGAGAACTCAGGAACATCAATATTCAAATTTTGAATGGCCAGAGCCAAACAGGCGTCGCAAGGTAACGGTTCGGCAAGCAATCGGTAAATTACCGTCGCCACCTTTGGATGGTACAGACCATCTTGACTACCCAAATCATCGCGCAGATAAACTTTCCCCTCTAAACCGAGAACGGATAGCTGCCTTACTCCCAGGTCAGGGACGCGTTGATCTTCCGGATTATCTTCTTGCAGACTGTCATAAGGTAAGTGCAGACGTAATTGGGCATCGCAACGTTTATGGACGCATGGCTTGGGATGAAGTTGCTCCTACAATCACCGCAAGATTTGATTCATTCACCCGCGGCCAATTCGGACACCCTAGTGATCTCAGGACGATCTCGTTACGTGAAGGTGCACGTCTTCAAACTTTTCCTGACGACTACGTCTTTCTAGGTACCAAAGTGGAGGTGGCACGACAAATAGGTAATGCCGTGCCGACCAAACTTGCAGATGCAATTGGCTCAGCAATCTTGCGAGCGTTAAATCGATCAAATGCACAAGATACGTAATGGCTTCATTCGAATATCTGTGTACAAAGTACCTCAAAGAATTTCAATCGAGTGTTAGAAGTGCACGTGCTTTAGGCGTCGGCTCCGTTGAGATGGCTACTCGGCCCGTGGTCCACGGATTCATAGAGTCTTTAGTGCGGCACTCGGAGGCCAGCCCCGGCCGCGCAATAGTGCATCATGACATCACGGTGACTGCCGGGAATCGGCCTGATTGGTGGATTGAAGACAAAGATACGTTTGGCGTTTTTGCTTACGGAGACCATAAAAATCTCAGTGACCTTGTTCCATTTGTTTTCACAAATGCCGAACGTGAGCAGATGTCAAGATATTTAAGACTGGGCCGTCCTGTATTTGTGTTCGATGGAATTGAGTTCATCTTTCTTAGTCCTGATGATGAGCAACCATTTCACAACCCAAAGAAATATTCTCTGGTTTCAAAGCCATTGAAAATGGCAGTTGATTGGTCCACTTTGCCGATTGAACCGCAGGTTGAAATCCAATTTGCCAAGCTATTGCAGGCGCCAGGGTTCCGAAAGTGGAATGAGAATGACTTAATCGAGCAACTTGCACAAAGAGCAAGACTAATTTCCGAAGAGATTGCTCTGCTTCTCGATGCACCAGTCGGATCAGGTGCAAATCGAGTGGAGAATGATCTAATGATTGCATTGCATGATCTTCAGAATCAGCTTGCAACTCACCACGATCCGTTTCTTGTTGGAAATCGTCCATGCGCAGACTTTGTGGCGCAGGTATTGATCTTTGGCATGTTCTATGCCCACACTCAGGCACCCAGCAACGGACCTACTCCAGAACTACGTCACGATTTGATTCGCTCGTTCTGGACCGATGAAGCATATGTCAAAGTCGCCGAACGACTTCGACCATTCCAAATAATCGCGACGATACTCCGTGATTCTCTGTCTGTTCCAAATGGGCTGTCATCTTGGTACAGGGACGCTGCCGCAGTTTTGGCACACGCTGAGTATGTTGGGGCTTCGCCGGGGCCAACTGACTTTCACGTACTGTTTGAACGTTTTTTGGCGTCATTTAGTCCATCCATGAGATTCGATTACGGAACGTGGTACACCCCCGCGCAGTTGACTACCTGGATGGTCGAGTTTGCCGACACAATCTCAAGAGCCTCATTTGGCCACGGGATTGCCGGCTTCACCAAAAAGGTGATTGATCCGTGCGTTGGAACGGGTGGCTTTCTGGAAGCGTATGTTAAATTTGCTCAGGTCTCCGGAGGAGTTGCTAGTGAACTCGTTGGTTTCGAAGTTCTCCCTGCCCCTTATGCTTTGGCGCAATATCGATTGGCATCGGTCATCAAAGACTCACCATTCGAAGGGCGACTTCATCTTCTTCTAACTGACACACTCTCTGATCAAATTGACCTACCTCCTTATCCGGTGGCGCATGAACTTGACAAGGAAGTGGTCGAAGCATCAGAGTGGGCGAGACTTCCATTAACTCTGGTCTTGGGCAATCCCCCTTCGACGATTAACGCGCTTAGCGGCTCATCGCGAACGCGAATTGAAGGTTTGCTTGACGATTTCAGGCCGCCAGTAGCTCTCAGAACAGATCGTCAGAACACGCAAAAAGCGCTAAATAACGAGGCATATCGTTTCTTGCGATGGTGTGCTGATCGTGTAGTCGCTAGTGAAAACGGAATCATTTTGCTTGTTCTGCCCGGGAGTTTCATCCATGCGGTTTCGCTTCGTTATGCACGAGCTTGGATGATGAAACATTTTGATGAGTTATTTGTTTTGGAACTGGATGAAGATGCACGGAATGGGTCAGGTACATCTTCCATCTTTAATGTTCTGCAAGGCCGTGCCGTTCTGATTGCAGTTAAGGGTGGATCTAGAAAGGGGGTTCGGCATCACTCAATTGCATCGATGCCAATTGCATCAAAATTTGAGTATTTAACCTCGCCACCTGTATTGAGTGAGTTCCGTGAAGTGGAAGGGGGCCAAGATCAGTTTGCTCCAGTAATTGCTTATGACTTCGATACTTGGCGGTTGGGGTGGCCGCTTCGGGTATCAGAGGGTGAAGATGGAGTCTTTAACACTAAGTGCTCTGGAGTCAAACTTGGACTGACCGCTCTTGTGCATGTTGATCGGTTTCAGTTAATTCGGCGAAGCAAGGCGTTGTCTGCGTTGCCTCTTAAAAAATATCAGGAGATTCGATCTGCATGGTTTGAGGGTCAGGCGAAGCCGCCGAAAGAAGAGAAATTGACAGCTCAAGTCAGGAGTGCGATTGGAAATGCCGTCATTGGAAGTACCACCAATATTGTGAACTACACGTTTAGGCCCTTTGTCAGAAGTCAAGTGATTCTCGACGACGGAGTATTTCAATCCCTCATTGGTCTTGGAGGAGGAGGGACGCGAGATCGCCCGGAAGTCAGGGCTGCGTTCGCTCAGGGAGCAAAAGCAATTCTCGTCGCTCCTGCGCCGATGGATCTAGGTTCAACGTTGACACGCTTCGTCTCGTTTGCATGGGACCTTCCCGATAATGACAATGCATCTCGAGGGAATGCGATGGTCTATTGCGATCGGTGTCCTGCGGCGCCGCCAATGAGGAATAGAACTTGGAACTCAGCAGCAGTAGTGAATGTATCGCGTTCGATTGCAGAACTTTTCTCCGAGTTTCCTGCACCGGAATCTGCTGTGCTGTTTTACGTGTATGCGGTCATGAGCTGTGAGAGTTATTTATCAAAGTTTGAGCCTATTCTTTATTCAAGTTCCGATCCAGATCGACCATTTCGAGTGCCGATAGCTGCGGAGGATTTTACAAGGCAACAGATTGTGAATCTTGGGAGCGAAATTGCCAATCTGGAGAACTTCGATATTGAAATTGAACTTTCGAGCGCTGCAGCGTTCATATGGTCAGATGAATTCGAAGAACTGAAGTTAAAGAAATTCAAGATTGACGATCTGCATCAACAAATAGAGTTGATAGGTGAATCTGGCGAGGTTGTACGAGTCGAGGGGTTCGATACGGCGGTATTGACACATCGAATCTCGGGTTACAACGTAATTGACAGATGGCTCAGGGAGCGACAGTTTGTCTATTCGCGCCGTTCATTTACGAAGAACGATTGCCGTGAGTTGTTGGATGTTCTCACGCGAATTGAGCGCCAGTTGGAAGTCCTCCTTTCTGTTGACGCTCTTGTGCGTCCACTCCTCGAGGATCAGGCTCTCTTGATCAAGCCGCCTGGAATTATGTCCAAATGACTACCCGGTATTTGTTGTGCTTCGGAAGTTCTTACATGTTTGAGATAATGGAAGAATTTCAATTTCGATAATCAAGTTCATACGTCCAGAATCTTACGGTCTCAGTTAGCTGAGCGAACTCTCCAGCGCATCTAACGCCGTAGCAAGTTCGTTTGGTAGGCGGTCTCCGAATGCGGCGTAGTGGTCGCGAATTTGGGGGACTGCTTCACGCCAGCCATCAACATCTACCGACGTAATTGCTTGCAGGTCGGCGGTGTTGATGTTCATGCCGTTGGTGTCAAGGGAGTCTGCGCTTGGTAGGTATCCGATGGCGGTTTTGTCGGCTTGGGCGGTGCCGTTGAGGCGTTCGAATACCCATTTGAGAACACGGCTGTTTTCGCCATAGCCAGGCCACATGAAGCGGCCGTCTTCGTCGCGGCGGAACCAGTTGACGAAGAAGATTTGTGGCAGTTTGCTGGCTTCGGTTTTTGTTCCTACTTGTAGCCAATGCTTGAAGTAGTCGGCCATGTTGTAGCCGCAGAACGGAAGCATGGCCATTGGGTCGAAGCGCAGTTTGCCAACAGCGCCACCGGCTGCTGCTGTGGTTTCGCTAGCCATGATGGAGCCAAGGAAGACACCATGGTTCCAGTCGAAGGCTTGGGTCACTAGTGGAACAGTGGTGCGGCGGCGACCTCCGAAGAGGATTGCTGAAATTGGAACGCCCTTAGGGTCTTGCCATTCGGGGGCAATGCTTGGGCACTGGCTGGCAGGTGCAGTGAAGCGAGCGTTCGGGTGTGCTGCTGGTGCTTCGTTTGCACTTGTCCATGCGTTGTTCTTCCAGTCGGTAATTCCGGCAGGAGTTTC